>Ga0208427_1000825_pt1 | contig 13227 bp, 12 predicted proteins | sample DEB08_DNA_FD_184532 | JGI IMG/M metagenome (GOLD analysis project Ga0208427, IMG submission 184532) | Aqueous microbial communities from the Delaware River and Bay under freshwater to marine salinity gradient to study organic matter... | ecosystem: Environmental > Aquatic > Marine > Coastal ...
ATCTTTTCAACCTTCTATTAGAAACCAACCTCAAATATTTGATTCGTTCTTCGGAACAATTTTAGGTACGTTAAGTTCTGAAACAAATGCAATAGGAAAAAGGTTGTATGAAAAGACTTCTAATTTCATACAAAATAATGTTAATATAGATACATGTGATTTAAAAAGTTTATATGGGTACGCATTAGAATATAATGTAAATTTAGATGAATTTGCTTCTTCTAATTTATTAATTAATTATCCCGCAGATTTAAGTAGACTAGTTAATTTATTTTCTATCAAAAAATCATTATTGTTTGGAAAAAAAAATCAATATCAGTTTAATTTTCAGGATGTTTACAACCCAAAAGATAAACTAAACAACACACATACGGCAGCAAAAAATTATAGAGATGGAAAAAAATACGGTAATAACTTAGGTGATCCAATTGACTTTAAAAAAGGTATAATTACTAAAAATGAGGATTATATAGTTTCTTATGAGTTATTTTCAAAAAATTACAAATTACTTAGAACAAATGTCAGCACAATACCTACAAGTAGTTATGCATTAAGTTCATTTAGTAAAGATTGGGGATGGGGATTAGTACTTCCAGAAGACATTTACAATAAACCTACTATAGCGACTGATTTGTCTGCATACTATAGATTTTATAGATTTGTACCTGTAGTACCTGGTACTTGGAATAATAATATAATTAATTGGGATGATATTTACCAAACTACTATTAACTTAGAAGGAGAGAATACGTTATCTGCATATTTGCCTTCTTACATGAGCAATTATAACATAGACACATCACCTTTAAAGTATTGGGATAGTTATGCTGGTGTTATAGAACAAAACTTAAATTATCAATTAAGCTTAGGTCTCGAATTGTTATCAGCCAGCTAACTTATTAAATATTATCAATGCCAGTTAACACTATAGATAGATTTAGTGATTATAAAATCGAAAGATCAATTACCGTTTTAGGTAATTTATCCGATGCTGTAGATTATAATAATCCTCTAGATTTTAAATCATGGCTTTCATTTTTCAAAAATAATTCTGTTTCAATTGAAACTTTTAAAAATTCTTATCAAAAATATCTTACCTCTTGGAATGTAGTAAAAGATTCGTTTTTAATAAATCAAAATAACGACGTTAAAAAACAGTACATATCTCTCTTAGAACAAATATCATTAGATGTTTTCACTGAACAAGAAAGAAAATTTTTAAGATCAATTGATTATAATAACGAAGAACAACAGGAAATTGTCGTTCCCTTAGTTACTTCTAAATTAAAATCGCTTACTAATTATTATAAAAACTTTAGGGAGACAGTAAAGACACAACCTAGAAAAAATAATTTATTATCATCAAATTTAGGTATAACTTCTTTTTTAACTAAATTAATAAACGATCTTTTTTTATATAATTCAGATACAATTTCATTAGCTCACAGTACAGGAACTAATAGACAATTTGTATTAGATAATGTTAACTACGTTATTGATGAATTGTACGATAATTATGATAATTATTTTGATTTAACTGCATCAGAACCCGCTTCAGCTTATGAATACGGAGGAAAAGAAAGAACAGAGCAATGGTCAAGTAACACTAACCCCTGGGACCCAGATGTTTTTATTAATTATAACAATTCAGCAGTTAAAGTATTATCGTCTTACAATTATGTTTTAGAAAATTTTTTAACTAACTTATCATTTCCGGTTTCTTTAAATTCAACAGATTCTCAATACTATAAAAATAAAGATTTTATTAATCAAGTTAATGATGGAAATATTAATAATTTAAATTTACAAAATAAAAAGGCTTTATTTGAAAAATTTATTGGTACTGATTGGTATTATCTTTCTACTGGAGATTCTACAACAAATATATTATCAGGTAAGTTAATAGAAGCTCAAAATATATCTCAAAATTATTTAAATCGAAATAATGTAAGTACTGCTACTTTACCTAATACTGCATTTTTAGTAAGAGAAAAAGATTTTGGTGCATTTTATAAGCCGACTAATTTAGGAATATTAGTTTATAATACATTTAAATTTAACTATAATATTAATTACCAAGCTTTATCTGGTAATAATATATATTATTTTCCAGACCCTTCAAAATATATAGGTACTTACGGTAATTCTGTATATACTAAATCAAATTTTGATATTTTTGATATAAATGAAAATGCTTATATTGTAAATTATGATGTAAGTAATTCAGCTGCTTTTGGTTATATAAATGATTCATCATATTATCTTAACTTCCATGGTTATGAAAATGTAGAAGAAAAAAATCAAATTTATTCAACTGGTGTTTCTAGAAATTTTGATAAAGTAGATTTCTTTAAAGGTGAAGGGGAAATTTGGAATAACGGTGATGTATATAATATAATTAACAAAGCTTTATACCCTATTGATAATAGACAAAATTCTCTGTTAACTGGTCAAAATAGCTTAGTTTATAATTGGAGTGATATATATGGTAATAGTTACGGTTTATTAAAACCGACAACTAACCCAATTTATAATTCATTATCATCTTATGATGTTGTTACCCAAAGATGTTTATTTTTAAGTAACGGTATATTTACTATAGATAGTTCCCCGTTCAATTACCAATCTGCTATTGACGGCGATTATGGGGAGTTTATTTATGATATTCTACCTAGTCAATCTTTTACTTCAAGTTTATGTTCATTAGGTGATCTAGAATTTACTACAGATACTAATAGTAGGTTATATAATGGTGAATTTATAATGCCTTGGTGTTTTTCCTCGTCTATATATTATAATAGAGGAAACGTTTATGATGGGGTATTTTATTCTTCTTTTAATGGAGTTTTATTACCAGATATACCAAGTAGTGACTCTCCTTCATGGAGTGTAAATGACCAGAATTTATATTATAATAAGTTATTAGACGGAGCAAGTGACAAGTATGGGAATAGACCTAATTTTTATAGAACTGCTACATTTTTAAAATCTTTAAGTACTACTTTAGATTGTGGAGAATTTATATATAAAAATCAAATCGATCCTTTTGATATTAATAACTTTGAACTGAAGAGATTTGATAAAATAAAAACTTATAACACCATTTTAAATGGTCTATCTACAGAATATGTAACTGCTAATAGTATAGATAATAAATCTATTTACTCTAAAAAGTACGAGCTTTCTGCAATACCTTATTTTAGAGATATTAATAATAGAGTATCGCCATTATCTGCGTCTTTAAGCGCTGTTTTTATAAAGTATTCAGCTTTACCGAATATATATTCTGAACTTAATAATAACATAATCAAATTAGATTTAGTTTTTGATGTTTGTATTATTGAAACACCAAATTATTTAATTACTGAAAAAATAGACTACAATTATAATACAGGTGCTATACAGGCATATAATAGCTCGTTAAATTATATTAGTAGGGTTACATCCGGAAATACAAAAATAGAAAAATTCGGTAATTTTTATTTCCACGAAAAATCTAACACTATTTTATTTCATAAAACGTCTATTCATTCAGCATTATCTGCTACTAATTACAAATACCTTTACCCTACAATTTACAAAATGGAATTAGATAGTTTAAGTCTTAAACAAATCTTTCCTAAATCTACTAACTCATTAATTTATAGAGAATTATCTGCTTATAGTTTTAGATCTGTTAATAATATTAACAGCAGTATAGTAGATGCTTCTGATCCTTATTATAATGTTTATGAAGTAGATAGACCTGTTTTAACTTATGATTCTGAAACTAACACATATAGCTATGTAATAAAGAGCGTTGATTTATCTGATAGTATTGCATTCTATTACCAGAATTATAAATTTATAAATGGTAAGTTTGAAAATGTAGATAATGAAATATACTTCCAAAGTTCTAGAATAAGAAATGAAAATTATTCCAACCCTCTAACAGCTAGTTTTATTGACTACAATTACTTGGACGGCACCCAGCAAAGTGTATGGCTTGAAAGTGAAGGTGTTTTGAAATTAGGAGAACAACAGTAAATATATATAATGCCTTCAACAATTAACACAGCTAAAGCAAATAATATAATCTTAGAAGATGTATTAGACCTTACTAAAGATATTATTATATCTGGAGAGTTTTCTTTCTTTGGTAGTTTAGTCAATGGAGGTGAAGGCTTTTGTATTTTCTTATTAGATGCAAATTCATCTGGTAATGTTGGTAGCCCTGGCTCTGGGTTAGGGTTTGCACCTACAGAAGGTTTAATTGAGTATGAAGGTAATGATATATTTCTAGGTACAGATCAATCTTTACTAGGTGTTGCTTTTGACCATGTAGGTGATTTTTCTAGACCATTAGGGGGTCAATATACTTCAGGTACTGCTGATACTAGACCTAATTCAATAGGATTACGTTATGGTAATAGCGGTAATAAAAACTTTGACTACATTGACACTAGTATAAGTTTAACTAACTTTGGTTTAGATTTATACGAAACAATCGGTTACAAATACCCTTCAGTTACCGCAACTCAAACTAAAACCCCTACAATAACACCTACTAAGACTTTTACTAACACAGTAAATTCAACTTTAACATCTACACAAACTAATACAGTAACTAGAACTAACACCCAATCTAGAACTAATACTCAAACAAGAACACATACTCAAACATTTACACCATCTAATACTAGTCAAGCTTGTTCAGTAGTAACACCCACACCTACAAGAACAATTTCACCCACTTTATCACAAACTAAAACATCTACCCCTACGAACACACCTACTAATTTTGCAATTAATCCTGTTCGTAAAGCATTTAAAGTAAGAGTTACTAATTACGGTAAGAAGGTTATTGTTTATCTAAGAAACGATGCTTATTCAAACTTTATTAAAGTATATGAATATGATAATCTTAACTTAGAAATGCCTTTATCAGGTAAAACCAAAGTAGGTTTATCTTATGCTACAGGGGTTGATACATCAGCATTTCACATATATAATTTTTCAGTTAATGGTATTGGTTATGAAAATCCTTTTACACCAACACCTACCGCTACTAGAGGTTTAACACCAACAACTACTTTAACTCCTACGTTAACTAATACAGTTACGGTATCTTTAACTCGTAATCATACATCTACACCCACCCAATCTAGAACGAATACAAGAACCAAAACCCCTACCCAAACTTATACTCAATTTGCAACCCCTAGTAAGACTAGAACTAATACAGCTACTCAAACTAGAACATCTACTATTTCTAGAACATCTACTCAATTTGCTACTAGAACACAAACACCCACCCAAACAAGAACATCTACTCAAACTAGATCAAACACCCCTACTCAAACCCGTACGCCTACCAATACTAGAACGCAAACTCAAACTCCAACCCCAGGTACATCATCTACTGCACGTTTTGTTGCTGAATCTAATTCTACTAATATGTTTAGATTTGAATCCGATTGGGTTGAAGCTGATAGTGCAGCCGCTGCAGTAAACGTTCTTATTAATAACGGAAGATTTGGATTTAATAAAAATAATTCTTTAAGTAATTTATTAAATTTAAGATCAACCGTACCTGATGAATTTAACCCCGGTGGTGTAATTAATAATTTTAACAATACTTATTTTACTTCTTATTTCTTTAATGGGCCTGCTAATGCTGCTCAAAATGAAAATGATACAGCAATAGACGGGCAAATATCTTGGATGAAAATTCCTTTTATTGAAAATCCAAGTGTTTCGAGTAACCCTAATACGGATTATAGACAAGGTATTTCTTCCAATATATACCAAGCATTACAAATTTTATTTACAACAGGAGATACTTTAAGTGGCACTTTAATTTATATTGATAAGCAAGATAATTCATATAACTTTGCAGGGTCAAATTATAATATATGGAATATTGATGGTTTAACTTCAGATTATAAGATTGCAACTTATGATTTAAATACCAGTGATTTATATGTACCTAATTATGATAACACAGGTAACATATTGTATAATACTGATTATATAGAAGGTTCAATTACTAAAGATAATTTTCTTAAAACTCAAGATCTATTTAGATTAATACCCGATACTAGATATATTACTGTTACAAATAATGAAATTGATATAACTTTTAGTTATTGTTCGGAATTAATTTTTTATATCAACCCAGATGATAATTCAACACATTGGGGAGCAAGATTAACTTTATTTACTAATGCCATACAATAATGGAAAATACTATTTACATTAACAATTCAACTGATTATTCCGTATTAAGTGCAGCTGTAGCATCAGGATACTATTTTAAAAACCCTGTTGACTCTAGTAGTGATTACTACACCAACACAGCAGAGAGCGTTACGTTTAATTCAGATACATTTACTCAATCATTTACAGGTTATGAATTTAACAGTAATGAACTAGTTTATAAAAGAACGACTAATGTAAATCTTAGCAGTGTAAAATATAGTGAATTTAGTACTATAATTTATAATTTATCTGGTATTAATGATAGTACTAATACAATTGTAAAAATAGTATTTGAGCCTTTGTCGGGAATATATCAGACTGTTACTTATAATGGAGAAAGTTTAGAATTTGATAAAGGTTTGCCTTACAAATTTGCATTAGGAGGTAATACTAATAATAATCCTAAAAATATTTTATATCCTTACGATTATAATTTACGAGAAGAAGATGGGGAAGAAAAAACATTTACGTCTAGATTTTCAGCATATAGGCAAGATGGTCTAGTAGATGAATATGTAATTGATATTTTAATTTCAAGGGATAGTATATATAATGTATCAGATAAAATGAATCTTTTAGATTCGCAAACTTTACCTTTGTCATCTAAAGACCCTTTAATAAAAATAGAATTAGAGAATCCTAATTATGTTAACAATTTTGTTTTAAGAAGATTTGTTACTCCAACTCAGACTAGAACTATTACGCCATCACAAACACCAGATGCTACACCTACAAGAACACCTACACCAACATTTACTAGAACAAGATCTCAAACACCTACAGCAACTAGAACTAGAACTCAAACTAGAACAAGATCACAATCACCAACACAAACAAGAACAAAAAGTAGAACATCTACCAGAGGAGCTAGTCCAACAAGAACAGTATCTCCTTCTGAATCTAGAGCTCCTAGAGTAGCAATACCACCTACACCTCCTCCATCAAGCCCTCCTAAATGTAATAGTAAAGAGGTTTGGGTTTTTTATAAAGGTCTTAATAGTAGTATTGACCCATCTACAGTTACTCTAGGTTTAAGATATAAAGTTAACGATGTTATTAGTAGCTTTGGTGTACCTTTAGAAAAAGTAACAGGAGAAAATATTGCTAAAGTTAAAATACCTGTAGATTATTCTTTGTATAACTTAGAACCTTTTGTTTATTTTACTAGTGATGATCCTATTATCACTGTGACTAATTGGGTTACTTCTGTTGAATGTTCTTCTTCACCTGAAGATACTTTTAATCCTCCTGCTAAAGGAACACCCCCTCCAGTTGAACCACCTCCAGTTATATCTAGCGACCCTCCTGAGGGAGGAGGAGGAGGTTCAACTCCTCCTACAGAACCACCTTTATTTGTACCACCTGTTGACCCGGTAGTGCCAATCGAACCTTTACGAAGTGTTTTCTCGTTTGGTTTTGGTAATGTTGTTGATGGTCCAATTTTTTGTAATATAGCTCAACAAAATGAAGAGCCAAAAATAGTCACTGCTGCTGATTGGTATGTAAATATAGAAGTAAATTATTATGTATTTGTATCTTCATTAGGTATAGATCAATTACGTGCAAATATAATTAACCCTGAAGATAAAAAACCCATATTTACATTACCAAATGGAGGTACTTTACAACAAGCGGGTACTTTTAGTAAGAGAGTAACTTATAATACTATTCCTGTCGGTACTTTAGCTTTACCAATGGGTCCTCCAATACAATTAACATCACCTTCAATTAGAGATTTATCACCATTGAACACTCAGGCTACTTATATAATCTATAAAGTAGACATTAAAAATGAAATTGATGATTTTGATGATTATTATAGGCCATGGAATGAAGACTTTAGTAACCCCTGCGAAATTCATAGAGATTGGGATTTAGATATAGTAAAAAGAGATTATCCAGACTTTGAAAAATTTGTAACTGAAGAAGGCGGAAGATATCCAATTGCAAAAGCTCCTAATCAATCATATATTCAAATTCAACCTCTTGTAAGTTATCAACAATGGGAAAAAGATAACTATCCATTCACACATACAGTAACTAGAAGTTAAAATGAACGACGATAAGACTAAAATATCAGAAGAAGAAAAGAAGCAACAGATAGAAAAAATGTGGTCTGATTATGAAAAGAAAGATCAATTTGTAGATGATCCTTTTTATTTCACTAACCCAGACGAAGACTATTACGATTGATTTATACAGCTCATATATAAATTATCTTATATATGAGACAAGTTTTTTCCTTAGAATTAATTCGTAATTTACATCTAGCCAGGTATGTATATTTCAATGAAGAATTTCAAGAAGTGTACGCCTGGTTTAATGGTCCTCAAATTAAGATATTCGATTTTACTGGAGATGAAGTAGGTCATACTACTATCATTAACGAACAAACAAAGTCAGAATATAAACAAAATGATGATATAGAATACAGAGATGTAACTACATCTATTGATAGTATCGTACGACAGCTTTACGTCGAATCAGATAATGAGTAAATTTGAAAATGATTTAGCAGAGGTACTTGAAACATTAATAGAACTCGACGATATAGAAGAAATCGAAAAGGGGTTTTCATTATTTTGTTACAACAATCACCTTATGCCAGGTTCAGATGAATATGAATTAGTATTGAGTTACCTGTTAATGGCATTAAATGAAAAAATGAATGCTTCAATTATAACAAAACTTAGAGTATTATTAGACGAATATGAGTGATCAATTAAAGTTAGGAGTTAAACAACTCAACAACGTAGCAGCTGAATGGGGTGATGGTAATTTTTGTTCTATTACTTCATGGCATAATGAAGAAGGTGCTGATGTAACCTTTCATAACATTCCTTCAATATCAGTTGATAGTACACAATTGTATGCATTGCTTGCTGTGCTTAACAATTTTATAATGGTTAATAATATTAAGCCTATTGGTTTATCATTTATGCCAATGCAACCTGCTCCTGCACCTACACCTCCTCCTACACCAGAGCATCCTAAATCAGAACCAGCACCCGAACCAATACCTATTAGTCTTGAAACTATGCCAGTTGAACAACCACCAGAGACTAAAGATGAATTCTCAGGTATCATTCCAAATGAGGATGTTCTTAATAAGAAAAAGACAATTAGGATTGCTAGTTTAGAAAAACTTATTAATGAAATTTTAGGCTTTAGTGAATATTTAGATAAAGAATGTGAAGCATTATATCCTATTGTATTAGAGCATGAAACTACTAGAGGGTCAGATGAAGCTTCACAAAAAATTCAAGCTGAGTTAGAAAGACGTCTTGATCTTATCAATTTCGTTCGTAAACTGTTTAAAGAACAAATTGAATCTAAACTCATTTATGAAGATGCAAATTAAAGCTTTATTCGCAACGGTAGCTGTGGGTGAAAAGTATAGTAAATTGTGCCTAGACAGTATTAAAACGTTCGATAAATGTGGGTATGACAGTGAGGATGAACTTGTTATCATAACAGATCACGTTGATCTATTCAAAGATGTAAATTGTAAAATAAAACTCACTGTTATGCCTTATTATCTACCTCAAGGTTGGCCTGTTGTAGATAAGAATAACTTCAGACAAAATACTATTGTTAAACATCTTCTATTAGTTGATGCTCTAAAAAGAGATGCAGATCATAATTTATTTGTATGGTATGATAGTGATACATTTCCTTGCGTTAAAAGAGAAATGTTAGAAAAATATACAACTCACCCTGCAGGTATATATTATAAAGATTGTCATAAGTTTAATAAAGAAGAAGAGATTATTGAGCATCATTTATGGCAAAGAGGTGAACGTTACTACAAAGATGGAGGTCGTTTTATAGGTGAGGTACTAAAGTCTCCTCAAATTAATTTAGCTAAATGTGAAGATAATAATCTAGCCTTTCCTGTAGAGACTTGTATTATTCTCAATAGAGATTTAGATGATTTAGAGTATAAAGCTAAAGAAAATAAATTCTATGTAGTTACTCATAACTTAGTTAAGTATTGTTTGAATAATTATTTAGATGATAATTATGGAGAGTCATTTGAGTTGAGTTTGACAATTGGTAACAGTTTTGGTGAAGTAAAACAAGCTCCAGTCATTCCAACCTTCTGTGACTTTCATACATCACCAAGTAGAAATTTTGAGCAAGATAGAGAATTCTATAAAGACATGCCAATGTTTAAAGAGTATCTAGCTTAACGCTTTTCAAACAAAGTAATATCTTCGAGATATTTAGATTTAATAATAAGACCATTCATATCTTCTTTATCTAATATCTCGAATGCATCTTTATATGTATTAAGAATAGGTTTACCTGCTACATTAAACGATGTATTCAACAATACCGGTATATGTCCTTGATTAGATACTTCAGTTAAAAGATCGTACATTAACTCATTCTGCTCTCTCGTTACTGTTTGTATTCTAGCTGTACCATCTTCATGTGATATACTAGCTAAATCATCTCTATATTCTTCTCTTACAAAAGCAGCAAAGTTCATATGTCTACTCTCACCCTCCCAATCAAAGTAAGTAGATACATCTTCTAGTCTAACTATAGGAGCAAAAGGTCTAAAATACTCTCTATGTTTAACTCTATTGTTAAGTATATCTTTCATACCTTTCTTAGGTGAACATATGATAGATCTATTACCTAATGCTCTAGGTCCATGCTCAGCTCTTCCTTGAACAACACCATAGATACTATTTTGATTAAACATCTTATTAACTACATAAGATATATCTAACGGAGAATTATTTCTAAGCATGTAATAAAAGATATTATTATCGTCATATACTTCTTCACCTGCATAGGTTAGATCAAAAGATATCATTGGTCTCAAATGATCTAATACTAACCCTGTACTTAACCCACAATCAGATGAATTAGGAGCAACATATACATCTTTACCAATAACTTCTCTTACATACTTTCTTACTTTGTTATTGTATAAGATGTTCATAGCACACCCTCCAGTTAAACATACATTAGTTTTATATTCATCTATCAAAGGTTTAATCTCTGCAAAGTGTAACTCTTCAAATACATACTGACTAGTAGCTATTAGATCTTTTGCTACATCACCCTTTAACCTCTTGTTAGGGTCCGGTTCATTATCATCTCCATATGCAAAGCTTACATTTATTTTTTTACCTAACTCTTCCATGAAAAGTTTAGCATCATTTTCAACACAATACCATCCTGCTCTATTCCATCTCTTATAATAATCTTTTAATGGTTCAATCCAATCTTCTCTTACACTACCGTAAGAGCAATACCCCATAAGCTTACCTGCATATGTTAAACAAGCTTTGCCATAATCTTTTATAAAAGTTATATCGTCAATGAAGTAACCTAGATAGAAATAAGGGTTACCATAATCATTGAAATTAAACATTACGGTTTTAACATGATCTTCTTTAGGTTGAAGTTTGTCAAAATAATATCCTATGTTCCACCCATCATCGCCTCCTCCATCAAAAGAAAATACTAATGCTTTATTGAAAGAACTTTGATAAAATGTACCAGAAGCATGTGATTTATGATGATAAGCAGCCCATCCATTGCCACTAGTCATTTCTGTATCACAATTAACTTCTATAGTATTATAATCTTTATCAATTCTTATTTGATTATGTTCAGTTAATTCAGTATTGAACAAGGGACCAATTTGTTTATTACCCCAATCAGAGTTAATAGTTCTTATTAAATCAATCTTATCTATTCCATATTTTTCTTTTATGTAATGTTTGATTAATTTAGTCATGTAATCTCCTCCCATCATGGTACAGAAATTACACCAGGCTAAGTTTTTATAATTGAAAAGCCTTTCTAGTTCTATTGCAATAAATTCCCCTTTATTATATATTGTGATGCCAGCGTTATGGCCTCCAGATATACCTACTATAACTTTATCATGCACATATATACTTATCCAAATAATTAAATAATTAAAGTGTTAAGCTTTATACGATTTTTTGTTATCTGGGTTAGTGAGAACTTATCTATCCCTTTTTGGACAGTAGGTCATATACACTTATCTATAAAAGATTATCATATATCAGAGGCATTATTAGCTAGCTTTGCTTTGCATTTAATAGTAGGCATTGGCTTTTTTCTTTCTTATAAAGACCATTTAGCTGATGAAAAGAAAGAATATAAACGAAATGAACAGTTAAAAAAATTATATGAAGAAATTTAAAAGTTTTAAAAAGTTTTATAAAGATGAAGATGAAACTGTCTTCTCTGGTCCTGGTGAAGAAGAAGCTCGTATTAAAGGGGAGATAATGCGTAAAAATATAAAACAACAACCCGGTGCTGATAAAGCTCCAGATATAAGAAACCAACCTGGTCCTAATTATACCAATCAGCCATCCTTACCTAAAATATCCTACAAAAGAAAATCTAAAGTATTACAGCCGGGAATTCGCAAGACTGATGTGTAAATATGCGTATGTACGAATACAGAGCGAAAATCACGAGAGTGGTTGATGGTGATACATTGAAAGCATTAGTCGATGTAGGCTTTAATATGCATCATGATGTAACTCTTAGACTTTATGGCATCGATTGCCCTGAAACAAGAACAAGAGACCTGGAGGAGAAGGAAAAAGGATTCGAAGCTAAAGCTAGAATGATTCAATTACTTGAAGCATGTGAGTATGTTGTTGATATCAAATCACATGGTGTTGACAAATATGGTAGATGTCTTGCTGAAATAGTATCTGTTACATCTCATGGCGAAAGAAAAAATATTAATCGCATTCTTTTAGACGAAGGTCTTGCTGTCGATTATTATGGTAAGAAAAGTTGACGTTTGTAGTTTGTTATTATAATAAACGTATATGACAACAATGACAAACACAAACTACGATGGAACCACTACAACCTTCATGACCGGACGTCCTATTGACTACGCCAAGCGAGTCGAAGGCAATCCTCAGCGTATCTTTGCTGAGTTTGAAGTCGCTGCTGATGGCTCATTGCATGTTG
>Ga0208427_1000828_pt1 | contig 13201 bp, 7 predicted proteins | sample DEB08_DNA_FD_184532 | JGI IMG/M metagenome (GOLD analysis project Ga0208427, IMG submission 184532) | Aqueous microbial communities from the Delaware River and Bay under freshwater to marine salinity gradient to study organic matter... | ecosystem: Environmental > Aquatic > Marine > Coastal ...
GGGATCAGAACAAGTTGATGATCCTGATTACAAGATGTTCGAGTACCGTGCAGGATGGGCAAACCCTAGCTTCTTGGTAAACGATACTAGCATCGGAAACTTTTCAGGAGGAAGCACGACTGGTGCTCCCGGGGAAACGATCACCCTTACCTGTGATACTTTTTCCGGAGTTTCTAGCGACTCTTCTTTGATTGGTGCAGTTGTCGATCTTTGGAACTCCGCGGAAACAACGTTCCGAGGAACCATGGTCGTAACGGCAGTTTCGGGATCGAATGTTACCTTTAAGGTACTTGGTAATCCAACGGTAGCCGCACAGGCAATTTCGGGAGTAGCAAATGACGACGTGTTTCGTGTACGAACGACTGCCGCCGGAGAAGGTGTTACCTCTCCTGACGCATCGACGGACGAACTCGAAGTTGTTTGGAACTCAACGCAGATCATCCGTACGCCGCTTGAACTAACGGGTACGCTTGCCGCCGCTAACCTTCGTGGTCAGAAAGAGCGCGAGCGTTACCGTGTCAACAAGGGACGCGAGCACATGATGAAGCTCGAACGTGCTTTGTTCTTCGGCTACCGTACGGGTGGTATCGGTGGAACTGCTAACGGCGCAGGTGGCGGAACGGACTCTTCGTTCATTTCGCACCAAACCGACGCAAACGGTAAGACGATCCGTACCACGATGGGTGTTATTCCTGCCCTTCTACGTTACGGACGTACGTCAGGAGATCAGCAGAACGTATTTACCAACTACTTGGATACGTATACGTTTGATGACTTCGCCGATCAGATGGACAAGATTGCTCAGTATGCTCCCGGCGGTGGCGAGTTTGTCGCTTACTGCGGTAGCTTCGCATACTCAGCATGGTCTAAGCTTATGGCTGATAGCACGTTCTTTGGAACGGGTCAGTACAATGTTGAGCCTATGACCACGGAGTCCGGACTTCACATCAAGAAGCTCTTCACGCCTTCGGGAATCGTGATTAACCTCGTTCGTGCCGCCGCCCTTAACTACGGTGGTGACAAGGGACGCATGGTTATCGTAAACCCTGATAACGTGAAGCTCGTTTCTTACCGTCCTAACCTTGGCGATGCAGGTGAGAATGGTGGCGGATCATACAGCTCCGTTGCTTACAACACCAACATCAAGACGGATGATGGCTACGATGGCATCAAGGATGAGTACTTCTCCGACGCAGGAGTTGGCCTCACGCTTGCTGACTCGCATGCTCTCATTACTATTGGAGCGACCGCTCCTTAATCCAACGGGGGGCTCGGTCGAATTGACCGAGTCCCCTAAGTTTTTTTGTATATGGAAAAGTTACCCAAGGACATCCTTAAACTTTGCCGACGCGGGCCTCGTGGCTACGTCGAAACGATGACAGCATTGTCAACCAAGATTGATGAGTTGGTAGATGCTATCAACAAACTGAGCGACACTGCCGAAGAGTCTGCTGTACTAGAAGATGGCATCCACTCAGCGGGTGGCCCTTACTTCGAGGTCGTCTATAAAGGCGAGGTCGTTAATAAGGTGAAAGGCAAGTCTAATGCAGAAGAGGCTTACGAGAAACTGCTAGCGGCTGAATGACCATAAAGCAATTACAGGATGTTGTTTATGCCAAGTTTCCAAGCATTGGCGAGACAATGGTTACCAAGTTTTTGGAAGAAGGAATGCGCCTCTTTTGCCAACAGACGTTGGTATACAGGGGCTCGTTCGATTATGTCGTCGGAGTTTCCACGAGGTTTCCGATAGACTCTGATGTGCTGTCTATTGACTCCGTTTATTTGCGCGACGTGAGCCAAGAGGTTGGAACAGGGGATGTTGTGAGAAAGCTTATTGGAGAACCTCTATCTGCCGAGACTACTACCACTGATCCTGTATACAAGATTGATGGCAAGTATTTGCTAGCAGGCACTTTGTCTAACGGATTGTTTGTGCCCTTTCAGTCTACAAAGAAGATTGTCGTTAATTGCCGCACTATACCCGATAACCTTAGTGCGGGTCTTGCTCACTATGACGAGCCCGATGCCAAGGTATTTAATGGTGATGGTACGGAGTCTGCTAGCATAGGATTTACGGAAGGGTCTAGTAATGTGCCCGGCATTCCGGAGCAGTTTCACATGGCATTTGCCTACCATGCTATGCGTGTGCTATCAGAGTTGTCATCCGACTACCCTGCCGCAGGCTACATGAACAACCGCTTTGCTGAGTTTGTGCGAGATGGTCGCAAGTGGGCTAGTCGCCAACAGACGGGCAACATGCAAACCATTCCGTACTACTACTAATGCCACAGCAGACCGTAGACCTTTCTGTTTTTCAGGGCATGATTGGGGCCGCAGATCCTAAGGATATTGGCGGCAACAATGCTACTGTATGCGAGAATGTAAACTTCGGTCAGAAGAAGGGGTCTCTTGTTGGCTTTAATCTTGACGACGGTGTGCTAGCAGGAACATCAGGGAGTCCTCTGCGCAACATGGCTCCGCTTATGTTTCCGCTTACATCAGGCGGGACAGGTATATCTCTTGACAGGTACACACTAGGAATAGCCGGGCCCGTATCAAGCCAGTATTATCCCGTTATATATGACGAGGATAATAATCTGCTCTATGAGCCTGCGGCGGGTTATGCGCGATATACCCACAGTATTCCGACTACGAGCGCCACTAATCCTGTTGATGCACAAGAAGATGCTAACATTGTATCCATGGGTATTCAGTCCTTTGGTGGCACCTCTCTTATTACGCTTGACGGTAGGTTTTCTTATTTTGGTAACAGCATAGCATACGAAGCACTGCTTATAAATCACAATCAATTTCAGTCTATTCCCGGCACATCAACCTCAACCTTGTGGCAAACCGCTCTTCTTGTTGCTCAGCCAAACAAAACGGGATGGACAAACATAGCTAGCGCACCAACAGCTTTGAGCCGCCTTTACTTTCTTCCAATGGAGAAGGTTGGCAAAACAGATGCCATGCTTCCCTTAGATGAGAGCGGCACTATTATCAGCTTTGGTAACGGAGATACTATCAACGGTACAGGATATGGACTAAGCGACGCGAATGCTAGCTATGAATTAGAGGCCGGTGACTACAAGTATTTCTATACGGCAGAGCTTATGTATACAGAGGAGACTCCGCCAAGAGAAATAAGGCTTGTCAGTGATTATGGAGACACAATTACCACCAATAACAATCATAGGTACCACCTAATCACCTTAAAGATAAAGGCGGAAAATTTAACTGTTGGTGGCACAAAGCCTGACCCCCGTGTTACTGCTTACAACATATATAGGCAGTACGCACCGACGGGAGAGGCTATAACAGACGTTACGCCTAAGGTTTTTATTGGGCGCGTTTCTATTGAGGAGGTTCAGGAAAAGAAAACCACGCCATTGTCTCTTACTTGGCCGGGGGCAACTGGGACTTACACCTACGAATTTGATCCAATTTTTGGTTCATCCGGCTCTGATAGAATACAGACATATCTTTGGGACGATGTTCCGTCTAGTGCAACAGGCCCTACCTACGAAGATCGCACAGGATTACCCGATACTTTTGACGAATACTATCAGTACGCAGGATTTAATTGCCAGTCAGGTAGCTACTACTTTACAGGCAAGTCTCAGATTACTAGGTATGAAGGGCCTACTGCGCTTGGAGAGGATGTTATAGATACTCCTGTATCTACCATATTTCGGTCGAAGTCATATCGGCCTAGGCAGATAGATTGGACGGGAGACTTTGTTACGGTTCCGTTTAGAATTGTTGGCATGGTTGGGTACGAGGGCAAAGTGTTCGCGTACGGACAGGGATCTATGGCCGTAATAGATGCGGAGACACTATCTATTGACGACCGATTTGATGATATTGGATTGCTACATCATCATCTGATCACCTCTACAAGCACGGGTCTTTATTGGTGTGACAAGAGATCCATATTCAAATATGACGGAAGATCCATAGAAAGAATTGGTGCTCCGATAGAGCATGACTCCGATGACTCCACAGAGGGGTGGCAGTACAAGGTTACGCTATTTGATCCGCATACAGCAGTCGTTGGATACTCAAACCTTTATGGTGCGTACATGGGTTACGACCCGGTACATAATGCTATCATCATACACATAACCACATTCTTTGAGGCAACGCCTACCGGATATGCGGAGTGGGCATACTTCATAGACACGGGTGACTGGACAAGGTTAACGGCCTATCAGAAGCATCGAACATACCTCCAATCAGTAAAGGTTGGGTTTACGGGCTCTACTCTATACTTTTCTAAGGGTGGTTTATCTGCGGATGGATATCCTGAGTACGGACAGTTTTTTACGGTTGGCACGAACAGCAACACTAGCGGATATACTTGGAAGAGCAAGGAGCTAGGATTCCCGCAAACCGAGTATGGCAATCGCAAGGCCATATACCGAGTTCAAGTTCACGGTGATTGCGATCAATTTCAGGTGATAGAAGATGATAGCACTACTGCTAACATTTCGCTATCCGCACCTTCGGGTGGGATCAGGACAGGCGAGAGGAGTGGGAATGGCAACACATACTTCTTCCGCCAAGCGAAAGTCAAAATTACGGGAGGCACCAACGATGTTACGGATGCAATCTCTCTTAGGTTTAGGGGTCTCGAACGATGAGCGACGTAAAGAACACTCAGGTAAAGACCGAGGACAGGAGATTAAATAAGGCTATTGCAGACCTGCGCAAAACTTTATCTAAGTTGCAGGATAGAATAGCAAAGCTAGAAAAGAAGGTAAACTGATATGGGAGACGATTATCCGTTTGGATTGAGGCAACCGCGTAGCGGCATTGCGGGCACTAGCTCACTGATGGGGCCAATAGGTCAGAATCTTCTAGCAAGGAATAGGCAAAGGCTAGAAGCGATACAGCAACAGACTCCACCCATATCACCCGAAATGCAGGAGCTGTTTGGTCAGATTCGTCAAGTGCGCGAGGAGTATTATAGCAATCCTGAATCTTTGCTGGCTCCCGGAATGAAGGGTCTGTTTGATGAGATACGACAACAGCGGGCGCAAATGACCCCGGAGGAAATTGATCAGATAAGACAACAACGGATGTCTACGACTCCGGCACAGCCTGCGTCAATGCCAACAACTGCACAGCCTGCATCAATGCCTACCACGCCGCAAGCACCTAGCACAGCGGCCGCTTCACAGGCTATATCCGGAGCACCAAGGGAACCCATTGCTCTTCGGGCAATGGAGGTACCTACATCTCTTGGCCCAGAGCTTCCTCAGCCCACATCTGTTGCAGGTGATGTTGGCAAGTTCTTTAAGTCCAAGCAGGGCGGTGCCCTCTTGGCCGCAGGAGGCGTATTACTAGCAAGCGGCGTTCTTGGCGGAAAGCCCGATGAGAGCCCCATAACTGACCGTATTAAAGAGCTAGAAGGAACTGAGCAGTACGGTCGCTTCCTAGACATTGCGTCCCGTACAGCCCCGTCTCGTGCGGATTACCTAGGTGTCATGGCCGCTCGTGGTGGTAGCGCAGTGCAAGCAGAGGAGGCGGCACAGGCGGCACAGTCTCGTGCGGCACGCGAGGCAGTAAGTGAATACAACAGGTATCGTGTAGCGGCAGATGCGCAAGCGGCGGAGCTTCGTCTTGCCCTTCAACAGCAAAGAGAACAGCGACGCTTGGCTAGGATACAGGGCTTTGGTGCCGCACTAGGTACAGCCGCAGGGTTTCTTCTTGCAGGCCCCGCAGGAGCACAGATTGGTGGAGCACTTGGATCGGGAGCCGGAAGCGTACTTGGCGACACAAAAAACTAAGATGGCAGTAGTAGAAAACTTAGGGCTACTTCTCGGAAGTGCGGTTCCGTCCTTCATGGATACATTGAAGTTTATTAGGCAGTCCCAAGAGAATGCCGAACAGCTTCGTATTCAGCGTGCTAGGCTTGCGGCCGATCAGCGCGTTGCAGAACTACGCCAAAGAATCGAGGACTTGCAGGCCGTCGACGATGTTCGCCAAGCAGTATTTACGGAGGGAGATACTCGTTGGAATACTGCGTACGTAGATGCTATCACCAACGTTGGGAAGGAGCAGGCTGATGCTTTGTTTTTCCGGGGCGAAGATCCGGTTGTAATGACCGAGTCTGATCTTGATAGTGTCATGGACTTGACCAAGCGTGTCACTGCCACCGGAGGCGCAGGAGGCGCGGGCCTTACAGCAGAGCAAAGAGCAAAGCTTGATTATTACAAGGGAATTGTTGACTTTCAGGAGCAGGGAGTAAACAATCTTAGAACGGAAAGAAGCAATCTTGTTGCAGAAAGAGATCGGTATGGCCCTTCAACTGAGCAGTTTAGTCAGGTACAAAGCCTTATAACAGGCCTTGATAACGAAATTGGGCAAAGAAACGAGGCTCTTGGCATAGCCCGGACAGATCTCCAAATAATAATATTAAACCCTGAACTTGATTTTGGAGGAGTTACCGACAGAAGAAACCAAATAATCGAATTGTCTCGTCAGAGAGAGCCTGCGCAAGTTGGCGGCGGACAAGCGTTTATGCGGCCCGGTGCCCCTGTGCAAGAATTTAGTCCGACAGAATGGATCACGACATACACTCCTTATAACTTGCAAGGCCCCGAAAGGGAGGTGCGACCTACTGCCCAAGACACGACCGAAGCAAAGCAGATATTAGAACAGTTTCGCGAACAGGACGATGAAACACTGAGAATAATGGGCCGCGAAGTAAGCACCGAGCTTTATTAAGGGATGAACGAGTACGACAAGATTATTGGGCTTGCATACTTGGCGCAAGCACAGCCGGGTGCTGTCGAGCGATTTGGCGGATACGAGAACTACGTCAACTTCTTGTCTGAGCAGTCGGAAGGACAGTATACGCCGGATGATATCAACGGTCGTATTGTTGATATGGGACAGAAGGAGATCCGGTCTACTGTCAAAAGTTCTTTTGAGCAGTCTGGTGATCCGTATCCATATCAGGATGACATACTGCAAGCAGAGGAGATCCGTTCATATGTAGACATGATGGAGTTTACGCCTCCGTCACTTACTCCCTACATGCAGGCCTATGACCGCAACGTCATGATGGCCAACCGTGAATCTGATAGCACGATAGAGCAAGCAAACCAAATGGCTAGCCAAAGCGTGCGGTCAGCAGAAACGCTTGCTAGCACTAGCGACGATGACTTTGATAACATCATTGCAGGCATAGCAGATGATCGTACTTGGCTTGATGCAATAGGCGATGCGTGGAAAACTATTCCGGCTAGTGCTGTTCAGGAATTAGGATACGCCGTTGAGGGATCTCCGATAGCATTAGCGGCACTGCAATCTGCGACTGATATTCCTGACGGAGCGGCTGTTGCAAAGGCATCTCTTATTGCTGAGATAGACAGGCTTAGAGAAGATGGTAGCTCTGTTGCAGAAGCAGGAGAGGCTATTACGGAATGGGCACAGAAGTATCTTCCTGAGTCACAGCAGGCCACGTTCCTCGATCAGATATTTATGGGTGTTGGCCAAATGGGGGTCAACATAGCGGCGTACGCAATTCCGTATGTCGGTCGTGTTGTTGGGCCTGCACTCACGGCACTTTCCTACTTGGGGCGAGAGGAGGAGTACGCAAGAGAACAGGGCATAAGCGCAGAAGAAACCCTTCCACTATACGGAGGCGCAGTCATATCTGCGGCATCAGAGCAGATACCAATACAGCGTGCATTCGGAAGGATGGCCAAGATGGAGTGGTCTGACGTGTGGACTGTTCCGAGGATGCGGAGGTTTGGTGCTAGTGCTATCACGCAGGGATTAGAGGAGGGCGTTCAGGAATTTGGGCAGAGCATTTGGCAGAACACCTATCGCGGGGAGGCTGTTGATTTTCAGCAAGCTTGGGAAGGCGGTAAGGTTGGCTTTGTTCTTGGCGGCATGTTTGGGGCAGGTGGCAGGTATGTATCTGAGCGAAGCGTCATCAAGCGTGCAGACCACATTTTCTCTCAGGCTAGCGCAGAGCAGATAGCTGAGTTGGAGCGCATTGCGGCTCCGAATACGCCCGTTAGGGATCGCATTACAGCCTATGCTGATTGGCACAACAGGGCACTAGACAAGATTGAAGAGTCGGGCATTGAGGGTATCCCAAGCGACCTGTATCTGATAGCAGGACAGAAGGTTGTAAACCTATCAGAAAATACCATTACGCTTGACCAAACAGAAGTTACTGATGTAAGCGTTGATGGCGATCAGGTATCTATTACCGTAGAGTACCGAGACGAGAATGGTAATCTCTACCAATCAAGGGAGACTGTTAACAGGGTAGAGCAAGCACAGGCAGTTCCTGCCGAGCCTGCGCCCGCCATGCCAATACCTGCCGAGCCTGCTCCGGAGACAGAGGTAGAAGCAGAGGTAGAAGCAGAGGTAGAAGCGGAAGCGGATGTAGTCACTGAGGAAGAAGCGGCACCCGCAGAGGAAGTAACCGCAGAAGAAGAGGTAGCCGTAGAGGAAGAGGCGGCACCCGTAGAGGAGGTGCGGGATTCGGGAGTCAAGGACTATACCAAGCCATTTGTATTGAAGGGCGACGGATCAGGCCTAGTTTCTGTTTCGACAACGGTGACGAGAGAGGATGGAATTAAAAAAATTAGATTTACTACAAGTACGACAGGCTTTGGCGGCATGGAGCTAAAACAGCCAATAAAGTCCTACAATAATTTTAATGAGGCGGTAGAAGATTTGGATATAGACCTAGGCTCAGAGTCTAACCTGTCTCGCATTAAAGAGATTGAGGACAGTATAAAGTCAAATACAGCAAGCTTAATTAGGGTAGAGGAGGTTAGGATAGGCGAAGATGGCACTTCATATGCAGACGTGCTTGTCAATAGGGATCGCTTTTCTCTTAAATTAAAGGGAGGGGAAGCCGCTCCTACGACAGAGGCTGAGGCAACGCCCGCAGTAGAAGAGACCGCTCCTACTCCTGCCCCCGCACCCACCGTCGAGACTGCGGCGGCACCAAAGGTTAAGGTCAAAATCGTCCCGGGAAGTGAGTTTCTTGGCGGGCCAAGCAAGTCGCTCTTGGCACAGAAGAGTGTACAGCGAACTGATGCAGACTTTGATACCGCAGTAACAGAGGCCCTCAAAAAGCTAGTCCCAACCTATGAGTCGCACGAAGTAACAAGCAAGAACGACGAGAAGGGGCGTGCTGTCATTCGTGTAACCACGCAGGACGGTACGTCATTTGATGTAACGTCTACCTTTGGTGAGTACAACAAAACGCCAAAGGACTTAATAAAAGACAACGCCAAGGCAACCTTGCAGACAGAGCAAGAGGATGCGGGCATTCAGGACGAGGCTATACCTGATAGCCAAGTTGACGTAGATCAATTCAAGTTTCAGGTAACGCAGGACAATGACGTAGCAACCGAGGAGAGGAAGAAGCTTGTACAGAAGGCTACCGAGTTCCTGTCAAACCTGTATCCTGACTTCAAGTTTGTTACTGACTTTCAGGAGTTTTCTGATGCGGCAAAGAAAGCAAGGAAAGACCCTGCTCGTGTCAAGGGATTTGTTGACACCAAGAACAACGTCATCTATATCAACCTTGAAGCGGCAAGCCTAGATACGCCCGTTCACGAGTTTGCCCACCTGTTCGTTGACTTCTTAAAGCGATCCGACCCTAAGGCTTACAATGATGCCAAGAGGGCGGTTAGGGACACCCCTTACTACAAGGCGGCAAAAGATGCTAAGTACAAGAACGCCACAGAAGAGGCTCTTGTACAGGCTATTGGAGATCAAGGTGCTAGAATGTTGGAGGGCGATTACCCCACAACAGAAAAAGCCCAAGACAAACAAAGACTTCGTGACACGGCGATCTTCAACTTTATCTACAAGGTCAAGGAGGCTGTCGCATCTATGTTCGGAATCAATCCCGACATAGACCTCAGGACAGAAACGCTTGCTGACATCTCTGCTCGATATGCCCGTGATATCATAGAGGGCCGGGCAGACATGAAGTCAGATCTGAATCCCGAGGGTTCGCTTCAAGACAAGATTTACGGAGGCGACCTTAGCTCCAAAGCTCGTGTTGCAGAGGATCTCAAAAAGAGCCAAAGCAAGGCTCGCTCGTTTTGGCGAAACCTAATGCGGACGGGTGGCAATATGCCACGAGAGCTTGCATACGAACTTGGTCGTGCCAAGGGAGAAATGCAAAACACTTTGGCCAAGGGAGCAGTAGCGCTTGACAACCTAACATCTGCGATTAGGCAGGAGTTTGGCAATGCTATCCTGAGTAAGGCTCAGAAGGATGCTATCAATGCCGCACTTCGCGGGGACAAGAAGGCCCTTGCATCATTGCCGCCACAGACATCTTCTGCAACAATAGAGGCTCGTGCATTTATAGATGACCTGTCTGTACAGATAACAAACATAGATGGCATATCTGATTCTATTAAGCTGACGATCCTTGACAACCTTGGCGTATACGTTACAAAGTCCTATCGGATGTTCGATAGCAGTGACGTATATGCTGATGCTATCAAGGCCGCACTGACCGAGGAGGCAACCGGTGCGCCTGCTTCTGCAAATGCGTTGCTAGTTCAACAGGCCCTGAATACAACTAGGGCATTGCTATCAGATCAGTATGCACTTAACCATACAGAGGCTGATCTCAAAAAGCTTAAAAAGAAAGACCTTGCTTCTCTTGTAAGGTGGCACGAAACGGCCGGAGGAAGAACATCTTCCCTGTCACCAAGCACTATGAAAAAGGATGAGCTTGTTGATTACTTGTCACGTCTTACGGATGCGCAGAAGTCAAACGCGGTTAACCGCCAACTGTCTCAGTGGGTTGCCGAGTATGGGCAATCAGAGGTTTCGTCATCTGTTCTTGGTGCGGCCAAGGCAGGAATGTCCGGAAACAAAGGCATCCTCATGCAACGCAGTGAGGTTACGCCTGCACTAGCCGCATTCCTTGGGGAGACCACTGATCCTGTTAGGTCGTTTGCCGACTCGATCAGCAAGATGGCATCGCTTATTACTGCGGCGAAAACGCAGGCAAACCTTGTGGACTTTGCTGTTCGCAATGGTCTTGCGCGGGCCAAGTCGGAGGGGGTAGAGGGTGCTATCAATCAGGAGATAACAGGCACAGAGCTTGGCATCCTATCTCAGTACTACTTTGATAGCAGGATGAAGGATGTTATCGAGGAGGCAAACAAGAGTATTGCAGGCCTCGATGCTGATAACTTCATCATGGATTTTCTAAGGCAGGCTTCGGCTGTTGCAAAGGCGGGCAAGACGATATACAGTCCGCAGGCTCAGATGCGAAACATGCTGAGTAACATTGCCCTACTTACCAAGCATGGCCATATAACATCGCTTGCAGGCAACGTTGGCTTTGTCAAGAATGTTGTTTGGAAGAACGACGCAGACCTGAGCCCACAAGAACTTGCGCTCAAAGAGGATCTGTATAGACTGAACATTCTCAATGACTCTTCTGTAAGGGAGATCAGGGAGATGCTTAGGACTAGCAACGTTACCGACCTTGACTTGGCGAGCGGAGACGCGGGCCTAATTACATCCAAGATTGCCTCTGCAATGGGCAAGAACGTGGAGGCCTCTGAGCGCAAACTGCGCAAGATGTACGGAGCAGTCGATGACTTCTTCAAGACGATTGGGTACCTTGCAGAGACACAGCGATACGCTAGGGCCGTACACAAAACGGACTTCGGCAATCTCGAAGGCACTCAGCGGGAAGAGATATCACGCACCGCAGAGAACATTGTCAAGAACCTGTATCCAACGTATAGCCGTATACCAAGACTTGTTCGTGGCATAAGCAAGTTTCCCCTCATTGCTAGCTTCCCTAGCTACACGGCAGAGGTTGTGCGAACAGAGGTGAGGATGTGGGAATTGATTCGCAGGGAGATGCGATCAGACAATCCCGATCTCAGAAGGCTTGGTGCAAAGCGTTTTGGTTGGGCGGCTAGCTACCACTCTCTTGCAACGTACTTCTCTGTCATGCTTGCGGGCGGACTTGGTGCCTCCCTGTTTGGCATTGACGATGAGGAGCAGGATGCACTGAGAGTACTTGGTGCGCCTTGGGAGCAGTATCAATCTGTATTACCTGTCTCGAAGGAGGATGGTGTAGTTACGTACACCAACCTGTCTTACGTGCTACCTGATGCAAACCTCAGGGATTGGATGATAGCACTTGGCAACGAGGAGTCTCCGACGCACAGGAATGTGGTCAATGCCGTATGGTCTCTTGCGTCCCCGTACATTGCCCCCGACATTGCCGCACAGGCACTGCAACAAGTACTGACAAACAACAAGGGAGACGGTAGACCGGTATACAATCCCGATGCTCCATTGGTAGAGCTTACCGGAGATGTCATGTCTCACCTGTCCAAGTACTTTAATCCGACCATGATCGAGTCTTTCCGCAAGATCACGACGGCATACTCGAACGGGGATGTGGCCGAGATCACCGGATACGACAGGAATCCTGAGTTGATGATGATATCACAGCTTGGTGTTCCGTTTATGGAGAGGAATATCGCGCAGTCTTACGGCTACAAACTTAGCTTTGATGTCACAAAAAGGCTGAACAATGCTACGGCAGAGTTCAACTACGACATCGCTAGGACGAATAGCGCAGAGGATATGCGCAGTGTGTACAGTTCTTATCAGAGAAAGCTAGATGCTATTTACTTTGATGCCAAGACGTACACGGATGCGGCCAAGTTGCTAGGCGTTAGTGACAAGGAGATTCTTTTTATACAGAGGAATACGGCAGGATTTAGCGACCTCAATTTTAGTCGCTTCATGGTTGATGGTGCAGTGCCATATCCGCACAGACTACGTATTAGGGAGCGAAGGAGGTTTGCTGACAACATCCAAGGCAAGGTTGAGAGACAGTACAATCAGTCAGAGAACGCAATGGACTTGGCGGCCGAGAGAATGAATTGGCTAGAACAAGTATTCCAAGAAAGGTCTCTTTCCGAAATGTCAAGAGCGGAACGATAGTCTATCAACAATGTATCAGCCGTAAATTACAGCAAGCATGGCTACATTACAGCAAAGAATCGAGGGTTATGTCGGTGCTATCACGGGTAGCACTAATGCTATTCAGGATGCTATGTCCTCGGAGGCCCGCATTCTTATTGACGTACTGCCTGCTTTTGACCTGATACAAGATGGCGCAAGCGACACGGCAACAATACTGAATGAGCAGTCGCAGTTT
>Ga0208427_1000829_pt1 | contig 13200 bp, 12 predicted proteins | sample DEB08_DNA_FD_184532 | JGI IMG/M metagenome (GOLD analysis project Ga0208427, IMG submission 184532) | Aqueous microbial communities from the Delaware River and Bay under freshwater to marine salinity gradient to study organic matter... | ecosystem: Environmental > Aquatic > Marine > Coastal ...
GCAACACATGATGGAACAGAGGGCGGTGAGGGATCTGATCCTGTTGAACGCATGCGCATCGATAGCAGCGGACGGGTTGGTATTGGGACAAGTTCGCCTAGTGCTAAACTTGATGTAGCAGAAACAGATAGTGTTACATATTCATCATCTGCTGTGCAGGGTGATTTAATCATATCTCGTAAAAACTCTGCTAACACAGTTAATCAGGTGGTTGGGTTAGAGTTTGACGTTACAGGCTGGTCTGGAAGCACAACTGGTGTTGCTGGTATATCTGCTATTCAAACAGGTGCTAACGCAAGTAGTGCTGCTCTAGCGTTTCAAACGAGAAATTCTGGCACTATCGCAGAACGTATGCGCATCGACAGCAGCGGGAACGTAGGCATTGGGACGAGTTCGCCAACATCCCGTCTAACAGTGGCTAGTGGGTCAGATGGAACTGGTACAGGAGATGGAATACATTTCTTTGGAAGTGCTAGTAATAATCAAGCAGCAATACAGAGCTTTAATGCTGGTTCCTATGATGGAGACTTACGTTTTTATACCTCTAAACACGGTAGTGCAAGTACTTCTATTGGCTCAGAACGCATGCGCATCGACAGCGACGGTGACTTGCTGTTGGGAAAAACTACTGCGGCATCAACTACCGCTGGTATGCACTTAGATACAAATGGAAAAATAACAACAACAAGAAGCAGTGGCCCAGCCGCAGCTTTTGTCAGGCTTACTTCGGATGGTGATATTGTTACCTTCCAAAAAGACGGCACCACTGTGGGGAGTATTGGGACAGCATTTGGCGCTACTTACATTGGCACTGCTGACACTGGACTGTATTTCAATGGGTCGTCGGATGCAATTATACCATACAACCCCTCTGGGCCATCATCCCGTGATAATGCAGTTGACCTTGGGTTGTCTTCCACCCGCTTCCGCAACCTCTACCTCTCTGGCGGTGTCTACCTTGGCGGCACTGGGTCGGCCAATAAGCTGGATGACTATGAGGAGGGGACTTGGACGATTACGAGTGAAAATGCGGGTGTTAGTAACCCTTCTACTGTTAGGGGAAAACTTTATACTAAAATAGGTAGGCTTGTTACTGTTTCTATAGAGTTTGTTGTTCCTTCTAATTCAGTAGCATCGCAAGCAATATTTGGTGGTCTACCGTTTGCCTCAAGCAACTTAAACACTTACAGAGATGTAGGATCAGCAGAGGGGCATTCTTCTGCTACATTTTCTTATATATTAAGTAATACAAGTAATTTTTATATTTATGGTGCAGATTTTACTGCGGTAACTTATCAAGCTCTAAGCAATCAAACTATAGTTATTAATCTTACATACATGACATCATAACCCACTGCATAGCTTTGGGTCGGACAGTCCAACCATCACAGGAGATAAACGATGGCACTAACAGAAGAAACAGTACAAGACAAAATAGAGATCGTAGGCGACTTCAAGCACGTTCAGGTGCGTACAGCCACGGTCATCAAGCGTGACGGTGTAGAGATCAGCCGATCCTTTTCACGCCATGTCGTCGCACCAGATGCAGACATCACAGGTGAAAGCACAGAGGTGCAAGCCATCTGCAACGCAGTACACACACAAGCGGTTAAGGATGCTTACGCCGCACACTTAGCAGCACAGGAGACACCATAATGGCAGTCACATACACATGGTCAGTACCAATGACAGAACGTAACTTGGCAGACGGTGGCATTACTGTAATCCACTGGCGTTGCGATGGCGTAGACGGTGATTACTCTGCGTCTAGCTATGGCACAACTAGCCACACACCAGATGCGGATGCGGATGGTTTCATTGCTTACGATAGCGTAACGGAAGCCAACTGCATTGCATGGGCGCAAGCCGAAGCAAACCAAGCGGATGTTGAGGCGGCGATTGCTGCTAAGATTGAAGCTGACAAAACCCCAACCAGCGCAGCGGGAGTACCGTGGGCGGCTGAATAACACAGAAAGGAAATCAAAGTGACTGAAGAAAAAAAGGTCATCACGATTGACGATGTAGAATATACGGAAGATCAACTGTCGGATCAGGCAAAAATGTGCATCAACCACATTAACAGCCTAGATCAAAAGATCGGCAGCGCAGAGTTCAACTTAGATCAGTTGCGCGTAGGCCGCAACGCATTCATGGATATGCTCAAGAAAGAGCTAGAAGAAAGCTAAAGCATGACCGCATACTACGTCCAGCCAGAGCCAAGCGCAGCAGGTGGCGAAGCCTACTGGCTGGAGGGGTATGCGGTAGGCGATGCCAAGTTTGCCGCAGCGCAATCTGACGGCACAAGCACAACACTTGCAGCGCCTACGCGCGTTCAGCTTGCTGGCTTACGCTCTGACGGCACCTCATCATCACTATTTGGCGGCAATCGTGTTGTCGCAGGCGCACTTGTTCAGGAGCCAGTAACGGCAACTGTGACAGGCGTTACGCGCGTGCGGCAAGGCTCAATACGCGCGGACGGCGCAAGCACTACGCTGATTGCCTCTGTGCGCGTGCGCAACCCTGCGGCGATCTCACAGTCACGCTATGTACTCGCTGATTACTGGGAATACGGCTACGCGGATTACGGTCAAAACTCTAGCACGCGCATCGCTGGCAATAAGACGACAAGCAGTGGCGTACTTTCTGCGGGATCAGCGACAACTCTCATCGGCGTTACGCGCGTTAAGCCGTCCAGTATGCTTGCGATTGCGGAGGCAGAGGTTGATGTAGCAGGCGGCGTAACCCGCACAAACATCGGCGTTCTCAGCGATGCTAACGGCATATTCGTCATCAATGGGAATGTGACCTACGCAAGCAGCGCAGTATCAGAGGCTGTGTCTGCGGCGTTGGGTGCGCTTACGATTAAGTGGCTTGACCAAGCAGAAGATCAAGACGTTTGGACAGATCAAGCTGAAGATGGCGACACTTGGACAAATGTGGTAGAAGCAAGCGGAACGTGGACGACTGTATCTGAGGATGGCGACATTTGGACTGACGTTTCTGAGGACACCGACACTTGGACTGACCTAAGTCCGCTAACATAGACGCGAGGCAAGGAATGTTATATATTGCCTGTAACGCATAGGAGATTTAGATGGTTTTAACAGTAACCAAACCAACAGTTGGCGGTTCTGAGGATACTTGGGGTACCACCATCAACACCGCGCTTGATGCTATTGTTTTGGAAATAAATAGCAACGCTGACGGTACGAACGCGATTACGCCCAACCTGACGGAAGGATCGTGGGAGATTAGCGCGACAGCCGTTACGGCATCTGCGGCAGAGCTAAACATTCTTGACACTGCAACTGTTACAACAGCAGAGCTGAATATTTTAGACGGTGACACAGCGGCAACATCTACAACTGTTGTTGATGCTGACCGCGTTGTGTTTAATGACGATGGTACGATGAAGCAGGTCGCCATGAGCGATCTTAAAACCTACATCAATGCTTCTGTAGGTTCTGGGTCGGTCACAGAAGTTGCGATGACAGTGCCAACTGGTCTGACTGTTAGCGGGTCGCCAATCACAACGTCAGGCACACTAGCGGTTTCCCTGCAATCAGGTTACAGCATCCCAACAACGTCAAGCCAGTCTAACTGGAACACGGCTTATGGCTGGGGCGATCACTCTACGCAGGGTTATCTAACATCTGCGCCCGCGCCTACGACTGCTCAGGTTCAAACCGCGACTGCGGGCATGCAAGCGGATGACGTTGGTAGTTATGCTTTCTTGAAGGGGTCTATTGGTAGCGAAAACGCCACAGTCAGTGGGTCTGTCATGCGTTTCTCAAACTATACAGCGGTTGCTGGGAACTTTACTTCTTCGTCTGGCACATGGCGGCGTATGGGGTCTACTCTTGATAGTGGCCCAACAGTCTATCTAAGGATTTCATAAGATGACAATAGAGATCACCGAAGTACGAAACGCTCAATCTATGAACGCTGAGAACACCCAGTTTGACTTAGAGATTAACCATCCAGACTACGGATGGATACCTTACGCGCTAACGCCTTGGGACACCGATATGACCATAGACAACACAGCACTGTTGTCTCTCATCGGTACTGACTTTGCGCCATTCTCACAGGCAGACCATGATGCACGAGTTGCCGCTTTTGTCAGGGATCAGCGTGATGTCAAGCTATCATCAGAAGTAGACCCTATCGTCACTAATCCTCTACGCTGGGCAGACTTAACAACTGAAAAACAAAACGAATGGACGCAGTACAGAACTGACTTGCTCAACGTACCGCAGCAGGCAGGCTTTCCAAACACCATCAACTGGCCCACTAAACCAGAGTAACGCGCATGGCTCTCATACCGCTTAAAATCCCCGCAGGCTTCTACCGCACAGGTACGGAGCTAGATGCATCTGGTCGTTGGCGTGATGGCTCACTTGTTCGCTGGCGTGACGGATCGCTGCGTCCTATCGGCGGCTGGCGTGTAAATGAGAACATTGCCAGCATTACGACAAACGCACCACGCGGTATGCACACTTGGGAGAGCAACAACAGCACACGCTACGTTGCAGCGGGATCGTATAACGAGCTATTTGCAGTTGTCTCTGGCGGCACTGCATACAACATTGCGCCAACAGACCTTGTTTCAGGGTCAGAGGATGCATCGGTTAATATCGGTTATGGATACGGGCTTTACGGTGCGGGTACATACGGCACACCGCGTCCTGACACGGGTAACCTAGTTGAGGCTACAACGTGGTCATTGGATAACTGGGGGCAAAACCTAATTGCCTGCTCGATTGCAGATCGGCGTCTTTTAGAGTGGTCATTGGGGCCAACAAGTAAGGCGGCTGTAATTGCAAACTCTCCTTCTGTGGTTAATTCTACTGTAGTCACAGAAGAACGTTTTATTTTTGCTTTAGGTAGCACAAGTGAAGACCCTGCTGTGGGGTTTTCTCCGCGATTAGTTAGATGGTGTGATCGTGAGGACAACACTGTTTGGACAGCATCCCCAACCAATCAAGCAGGCGAAATACAACTTCAAACGTCAGGTCAGATTGAAACGGCTATTCGGACACGCGGTCAGACGTTAATCATCACAGACATTGACGCGCATACAGCACGATACATTGGCCCACCCTATGTGTATGGCTTTGAGCGCGTTGGCACATCTTGTGGCATCATTTCACGCCAAGCAGCGGCAGATGTTGACATGGGCGTATTCTGGATGGGCAACGGCGGGTTCTACCGCTTTGATGGTAACTTGGTTTCTGAAATACCGTGTGATGTCCACGACTATGTTTTCAACGACATCAACACCTCGCAGAAAAGTAAGACTTGGGCGTTCACTAATGGGCAGTTTGGCGAAATTTGGTGGTTCTACTGTTCATCAAATAGCACTGAAATAGACCGCTATGTGGCGCTTGATTACAAAGAAAACCACTGGCTCATCGGCAACCTTTCTCGCACCTCTGGCGCACCACGCGGCGTGTTTGAGTACCCAATGTTGATGGATGCAAACGGAGCAATGTATGACCATGAGGTTGGATTGTCCTACGCAGTCAGCGGCACAGAGCAATCTATATTCGCAGAAAGCGGCCCGATCAGCATTGGCAACGGCGACAACATTATGCAGGTCACAGACCTAATCCCTGACGAAAAGACGCAGGGCGATGTAGATGTTACGTTCAAGAGCAGGTACTACCCCAACGACACAGAATACACGCATGGGCCGTATACACCGACTAGCCCGACTGCCGTGCGTTTCTCAGGTCGCCAGATAAGAATGCGCGTAGAGGGCGATGCACCTTACGCAGCGTGGCGTGTTGGCACAATGCGGGTAGACGCAAAAGCGGGTGGGCGCAGGTAATGGCAGCCCCCGTACTCCCACCGATTGGCGACAACATAAAGGCTTGGGGCAATAACCTAACTGCATATCTGCGCAGGCAGCTTCCGCGCTTGTACTTTAAGACAGCAGACGACAATCCATCAGAGAACGGCGTTATCTTGTGGGATGACGACAACGGTTATCCCGTTGTGTCAAAGAATGGCGCGTTTGTGCAGATCGTCTTGGAGGATGGCCAATATGCTGGCGCAGTCACAACAGATCAAACAGCGGCATCCACAAACACAGCGTACGCTTTAACGTACACTTCTAGCATCGCACAGGGCGTAACAAATGGAACGCCTGCAAGTCGCATTGTGTTCGCTGAAGCTGGTCAATACATGATTAGCTTTTCTGCGCAGATTTCATCAACGTCCAGCAGTACAGTGAACTTCTGGTTCTGGCCTCGTATTAACGGGGTAGATGTCACGGGATCAACGATGAAAAACGCGCTGCACCAAAACGGTTCGGTGTTAGTTGTGTCACGCTCTGCGATTTTTGATGTAAGTGCCAATGATTATTTAGAGGCTATGTGGGCAGTAGATAGCACAAGCGGGTTTTTAGATGCCACGACTGCTACAGCATTTGCGCCTGCCGCGCCTGCGTCAACGATTGCAATTACGAGGTTGCATGGATGAATGCATACACGCCCATAAATGTATTGTTCAAATGCAAGCCTTGGATAGAGGCTGCTTTAGAGCGCTCTGGCGGTCACAATACGTGGGATGAAGTATGCGAAGGCATACGCTCTGGAAAGATGCAGTTATGGCCTGCAGAGCGTGGGTGCATAATTACAGAAATCGTGGTATATCCTAACACAAAAGCCTTGCATGTCTTTCTTGCAGGTGGTGAATTGGATGAAATTTTACAAATGACTGAAAATGTGAAAGAATGGGCAAAATTGCAAGGCTGTTCATTTGCCTCGTTTGATGGTCGTTTTGGATGGCAAAAACCTTTGGAGAAACTGGGCTGGAAGCCTCACTCCATAACAATGCACTTGGAGTTTTAATATGGGTAGCAGAAGCACTCAAGAAACCAAAATCCCAGCCTACATTGAGGAAGCTGGAAAGAAAGCGTTAGAGCGCGCCCAACAAATCCAAGATTTGGGCTATGTGCCTTATATGGGGCCAGAGATTGCTGAGATTAGCGAAACAGAGCGTGCGCTAAATCGCAACGTGGGCGCGATGGCTTCCGCATTTGGCTTAGAGGGTCCAGCCCCGCTTACTATGGGTGACGCAGAGGTTACATCTGCAGGCGGTGTTTCTGGCTATAGTTCTTACCCTGCTTACATGTCTGCGCTACAGCGTCTGCAGGAGCAGCGTCCTGATCAATATGCATACCTAGCTGGGCTTGGTCGCTTTGATCCGATCACAGGCGCAGCGATTGCGCCACCAGTTGTGCCAGAGGCAGCAACTGGTCCGCTTGGGGTTTCGCCAGTTTCAGGCGGCGGAAACGATGATAGTTTAAGCCATGCTGAGATTATGCAAATGCATTATGGGAACCCAGCTGGACCAAGCACAAACATTGGGCCTCGCGATAGCAGCCCTCGTCCAGTTTTGCGTGGCGAAAGCACGGGTGGCCTGTTCAGCGGCTTGCGTGAAACAAGAAATAAAGTCTTAGACGCTTTAGGAGTAATCTAATGGGTGCATCAGGCAATCAACCAGTACAAAATGCGTTTCAAGGTGCATCTCAGGCCATGCAGCAGGCAGGTCAGACCTACGGCAACCTTGCAGGCTTCCAAGCTCCAACAGCGCAAGCTGCTCAGATTGGTCCAGTAGGGTCATTAGCTACGGCAAATATGCAACAGTATATGTCGCCCTACACTGAGCAGGTTATTCAGCGTGGGCAGCAAGACATTATGCGCCAACAGCAGCAAGGTATGAACCAGCTTGGCGCTCAAGCCACTGCCGCAAAGGCATTTGGCGGCTCTCGTCATGGTGTTGCAGAAGGCGTAGCGGCTGGAGAATACGGGCGCATGGCAGGCGACTTTGCAGCGCAGCAACGCGAGAAAGCATATCAGCAAGCTCTTGGTGCGGCCCAGTATGACATTGGGCAGCAACAGCAGCGCGCACTTCAGCAAGCTAATTTGCAGCAGCAAGCAACACTAGCAAACCAGCAAGCTGGCTTGGCAGGTGCAGGCGTGCAGCAAGCTGCTGCTGGCGGTCTAGCTGGGCTTGGCGGTCAGGCGTTTGGCATGGGTCAGGCAACGCAAGCTGCAGTTGGTGAGCAAGCTCAATTCCAGCGCAGAATGCAGCAGCAGTTGCTTGATTTAGCTAAGCAGCAATACATGGGGCAAACAGGTGCGCCGCTAGCTGGACTTGGTGCGCTAAGTCAGATTTTAAGTGGTACACCATATGGGACATCAACCACGACTAGCCAACCGTTTAACCCTGCATCTCTACTAATGTTATTGTGATCTGATATGGATTATCGCCAGCTTGCATACCAAACAGCGCAGAAATACGGGATAGACCCAGATTTATTCGTGCGCCAAATACAAGCAGAAAGCGCGTTTCGCCCTGATGCAGTTAGCTCTGCTGGGGCGATTGGGCTTGGTCAGCTTATGCCTGCCACAGCGAAAGAGCTTGGTGTTGATCCAACTGATCCCGTGCAAAACTTAGAAGGTGCGGCGCGTTACATGAAGCAACAGCTAGATCGCTTTGGTGATCCAGCCTTAGCCTTGGCGGCATACAACGCAGGCCCAAGTCGTGTCGCAAAGGCAAACGGCGTTCCAAACATTACAGAAACACAAAACTATGTCGCCAAGATACTTGGTGGAAAAGGTGGTGCAGCAATGGCTCAAGAACCTCAAAAACCTCAAGGTTTGCTAGGTGGCCTGCTTGGTGGGCAGGGCATAGGTGAGCGTCTAGGGCTAAGCCCAGAGTTCAGCGATAAACTTGCTATGGCGGTCATGGCTGGGTCAGGTGATGCGCGGCTGCAACCGCTTATCCAGCAGCGTGCGGCGGGCATGAAAGAGCGTAGGGCTGAGACTAAAGAGCTAAAGAGAAGAAACAAAAGTTTAGACTATTTAACGAAAAAAGCTGATGCGGGAGATGACCTTGCTGCGCAATATTTAGGCGTCATATCAACGGGGGCTGTAGATGCTGGTTCTGGCTTAGCTTCTTATTTAAAGGCCTCAACAGCTACTGACAGTTCCTCTTCTGCGTTTGGGGAGAAGTTTAATATTTACAAGAAAGCCATGCCAGATGCGTCCGACATGCAAATTCTTGAAAAGATGAACGAAAAAGACTTACCTGCAACATTTGAGGCGCTGGATATGACTGCGCGTGCGGCAGGATTTAAGCCAAAAACTGAAGGTGGCGATGGCCAATATGAAGAATTTATGGCTGGTCAAGGCGCAGGGTTTAAGAGGGCAGCACAGAACCTTGCAGACATGAATTTTGAGCAACTGCAGGAATACACCAAGACGCTTGGAAAAGCGGATCGCACAACAAAACTTATAGACCAGATTAAATCTAGCCAATATTTAGATGGCGTCCTTGGCCGCGTTGAGGGCAAGATACCAGTCTCATCTTGGCTGAGCTTGGGCGTATTTGACCAAGATGAAACGGACTTGATCCAGTTGATTGATAACTTGGAAAACAGTGTTTTCTTGGAAGCATTCCAAGAGCTTAAAGGCGGCGGTCAAATTACCGAACTGGAAGGTGAAAAGGCGCAAAGAGCCATTGTCAACTTAAACAGAGATCGCAGCAAAAAGGCATTCTTAGACGCCCTTGATACTCTACAAAGTGTAATTGATGCTGGTGTTGGTAGGGCAAAAAGAGGTGTGTCTGTTAACAACCCTTACACCAAAGATTTGGTTGTCGGCGGCAATGGTGGAAGCGCTAAGCCAGCAGCTTCTGGTGAGCGGGGTGCAGCAAACCAGCCCGTAGTTATTGACGGTTACAGTATTGTTAAGGTGGAGTAGTGATTGATGGCAACTTTTGAGATCACTGCCCCTAGCGGTGATAAATACCGCATCACAGGCCAGACCGCAGAGGGCGCTTACGCTGCACTTATGAAAATGCTGGGTGCGCCAGCGACAACAGAGAAAAAGCCATCACTTAAACTAGGCTCTTTACGAGAGAATATCATTGGTGATGGTGAGGTTGACACTGTTGGCGAATATATAGGCGAAGCTATACAGTCCGCTGGGGCTGGGATGTTGCGCGGCATACGAGGGGCGCTTGAGCTACCTGAGATGGCGGGGAGGCTTGGTGTTCGCGCTGGGCAGGCCGCTCTTGGAGCTGAAGCCAGAACGCCTATACTTGACACCGCAACGGGTAGAGCGCTGACATCTGGGTACGAAGCCGCTGCATCGGCTATTGGCGCTGATCCTAGCGGTATAGAATACAAAAGCCCAACAACCTTGGGTCAGTTTGCTGGCACAATTGGAGAATTTGGCGGCGGGGGCTTAGGCCTTGGCGCTGCTGCAAAGGGTGTTGCAAGGGCTGCGGGCGGACAGGCCACAAGGGTCGGGCGCGGCGCGGATGTTCTCGCTAAGTCTAGCCTAGGGCCAAGTTTGGAGAGAACCGCAATTACGGCGGGGGCTGGTAGTGAATTAGCTGGTCAGGCCACAGAGGGAACAGTGGTAGAGCCTGCGGCGAGGTTAGTTGGGGCTTTTTTGGCTCCTGCGGCGGTATCTGGCATTAAGAATAAAACTGTTCAGGCTTTCCAGAAAAAAACCACAGACATGCCCGCGCTTGATATTCAGAGGGCATCAAAGAATGCTGCGTATAAGGCGTTTGAGGGGGCTGGAGGTAAGGTTAGTGTTAATATGGACGATGTAGCTGCAGGCTTTGATCGGTTGGTGGAGAATGACGATATGTTTATCGCGTATTCCCGCGATGCCGCTGGAAGCGAGTATGTTAAGGCCGCGCTGGACGCGATACAAAAGCACGCTGGTAAGGAGTTTAACTTAGCGCAGTTGGATAAGTTGCGCTCTGGCATGGGCAGTATCTACAAGCAGAGTGGATTTGACCCAAGAGTTCGCTTTTTGCGCGATAAGCTGGATGACATAATAGACCGCGCCCCAGTTACCGCTGATGGAGATGCATCTGCCTTATTGAAGGTTGCGAGGGCTGAAAATAGAAAATACCGCAAAATAGAGGCGTTTGATGAGGAGATGCTTAAAGCAGAATTAGGCGCAGCATCAAGTGGCTCTGGCGGCAATATCGTGAATAGCTATCGCCGCGCAGTAAAGAGCATTCTTACAAGCAAGAGCAAGCGTGCAAAATTTGATCCAGACGAATTAGAAATCATGCAAAAGTTTGTTGAAGGCTCTATGGGTGAAAACTTTATGAGACTTGTTGGTAAATTGTCACCTTCTGGCAATGGCCTAATGGCGGCATTAAATCTGGGCGCTATAGTCAATGACCCTCGCATGGCCGCTGCCACTGTTGCTGGCATGACTGCAAAGTCAAGAGCCGACAAGAGGGCAGTCCAATCTGTTGAGGGCATTAGGGATATGATAATATCTGGCGTTAAGCCAAGTCAGAGAAAAGACATTGATCAGGATATTCGCGTCCTACTGGGCCTAACGCCACAAATACCGCAGGAGTAACACATGCAGCCACAAGCAAAAGACAGACGCGAGATTGAAGGTATCGTTCAAGACGCTATGGCGCAGGCTGTAGACTTTGTTGAGAGCGAAATCACAGATGAGCGCATCAAGGCTCAGCGCTACTTTGACGGTCAAGTTGACATAGGCTACGAAGACGGGCGCAGCAGAGTTGTAGCGACTAAGGTGCGCGACACCATTCGCTCAGTTAAGCCAAGCATCATGCGCGTATTCATGTCTACGTCCAAGCCTGTTGAGTTCTTACCAAAAGGCCCAGAGGACGTTGCTGCAGCAGAGCAAGCTACGCAGTACATTCACTATGCATTCACCAAGAATGACGGGTATCGCGTGCTAAACGATGCGATCCATGATGCGCTGATTAAGAAAACAGGTATCGTCAAAGCGTACTATGAGAACAGCTACAAAGCTGAGATATTCACGTATGACAATCTGACAGACGAAGAATACACCTTGCTGGCCTCAGATGATGATGTTGAAATCCTTGAGCATGGCATGGAAATGTCTATGAGCATGGATGAGTTTGGCATGGAAGTAGCCTCGCCAATCCATTCGCTGAAGATTAGCAGACAAATACCTAACGGTCAGCTACGCCTAGAAAGCGTACCGCCTGAAGAGTTCTTTATTAACTCACAGGCCCGCAATATAGATGATGCGTATATCGTAGCGCACCGCACAGAGATGCGCGTGGGTGAGCTTGTAGAGATGGGGTATGACTTTGAGGACGTATACAAGCTAGATGGCTTATATGGCGCATCAGACATATCTGAAGCTGAAACTATAGAGCGTCAGGGCTACTCTCAAGATGACTACGAGGATCAAGAGGGCGATCCTGCAATGCGCTCTGTGGCAGTCACAGAAGCCTACATGAAGATTGACGTGGATGGCACAGGTGTACCCGTTCTGCATCGCTTTATCTGCGGTGGCACAAGCTACAAGCTGCTAGACATGGAGCCTTGGGATGAGGTGCCATTTGCAGTGTTTGAGGTTGACCCAGAGCCACACACATTCTACGGGCGTTCTCTTGCGGAAATCATCATTGATGACCAAGACGCAGCAACAGCAATTCTGCGTGGTGTGCTAGACAACGTAGCTATGACGAACAACCCTCGCATTGGTATTGTTGATGGTGCGGTTAATATTGACGATGTGCTAAACAATGAGATCGGCGCAATCGTGCGCATGCGTCAGGCTGGCGCTGTGCAGGAGCTTAGCGTTCCATTTACTGCAGGCCAGACGCTAGGTGCGCTTACCTACATGGATCAGGTTGTAGAGAACAAAACTGGCGTATCTCGCGCGTCAATGGGACTAGACCCAGATGCGATGCAGTCCACCACAAAAGCTGCAGTGCAAGCTACAATCCAATCACAGGCTGGTCAGATTGAGGTAATGGTGCGCAACCTTGCAGACGGTATGAAGCGTCTATTCGGCATCATGCTACGCGCAGCAATCAAGAACACAGACGAAGAGCAGCTTGTGAAAATGGGTGGGCAATTCGTGCAGGTTGATCCCCGTGTTTGGCGCTCAGACATGGACATCGGCATCAACGTGGGTCTAGGCACAGGCCGCGAAGAAGAGAAGATGATGGCGTTGCAGCAAGCCTTCCAAATCCAACAGCAAATTTATACGCAGTATGGGCCATTTAACGGCATGGTGAGCTTGACGAACATACGCAATACGTTGTCTGATATGTTAGCTGCTGCTGGCATTCGCAACTCTGACAGATATTTTGCTCCAATCACGCCAGAGGTCGAGCAGCAGCTACTTCAAATGC
>Ga0208427_1000838_pt1 | contig 13142 bp, 9 predicted proteins | sample DEB08_DNA_FD_184532 | JGI IMG/M metagenome (GOLD analysis project Ga0208427, IMG submission 184532) | Aqueous microbial communities from the Delaware River and Bay under freshwater to marine salinity gradient to study organic matter... | ecosystem: Environmental > Aquatic > Marine > Coastal ...
ATACATGCGCCAAGCCTGTACACATCTCCAGTTGTGCCGTCTTTATAATATATAACATCACTTCCTACTTGTAAAGATACATTAAATGGTATAGAAAAATTAAGTGTTATGTTCTCTAATGCTGCCATTACGGTAATTGTATTATTGAGAATGGATTTGTTTGACTAAACGGAGAAGCTAGATCAGCCCCACTTAAGGTAAATGTCCATGTTTGATTTGAGCCCGTTGTATTTGCTGGTACAATTATTGTCATAGTTGCTTGCCCAGAATCGTTTAAAGTTAAAGTTTGTGTATTATTATCAGATACATAACTATCGACAGGATATGGGTGAGTAGTTGTAAATGTAACTTCTGCGCCCTCGGTGCCCAAAAATGTTATTTGTCTTGTTGTACCCGCTGACTGAAATTTAGCTAAACCAATACTATAACCAACTACTTCAACTGGATCAGTATATATTTCTTCTGCGGCTGCAATAAAATTTAAATCATTTAATGTAATTGATTCTTCATTTTGTATTGTATATTTTACAGTAAATGCTCTTGCAGTTACAATCCCTCCTAGCGCTGAATCTGAATATGATATTTCATAAGGATCATCGAATTTTCTTTCATTTAGTGTTTGATAAGCATATGGTAATGTTTTAAAATAATATCCACTTGCCGCTGTAAAGGTTTTTGTAAATAAAGTAATTTGATCGCCAATATTTCCAGAAACAGAAAAAGCTACATCAGTAGAACTTGTGGTTGTATTTGTTTCTGTTGTAGAGTAATTACCATTTATAGTATATTGATTTAAATCGGCTGTTCCGTCTATATCAACAAGCAGCTCAACATCGTTAGACGGCATAATAAACCCAGAGTCAAAAGTAATAACACAGTTAACGTTATTACCATCTTGAGAAAATACCGCACTAGTAATTTCGCTTGGTAAAGCATTACCAATTGAAAAATTACCGCTAGAAATAGTATAACCTTCATTTGGGGATATAACAAGAGTAGCTGTTGGATTAGATCCTCCAGATATATTTTCTCCAGCCTCTGCTTCAAAGGAAACCTCAGAAATTGTATATGACATAATTAATTATTTGGATCATTTTTAACTGTTACAGTAAAAGTGGTATATCTTGTATAATCACCAGTATTATCAGCATTTCTAGCATTAAGAATATTGCCAATGCCTTGTGCCGCAAATTGTTTTAAATCCAGTGTGCCGGATTGTGCGTAATTATTCCATGTATCACTTAGCCCTCTAATATAGTTATAATATATATTTTCTTTATCTAAAAATGTGGTTACAGCCCCATCTTGCTGATCGGTTTGAATTAATGGAGCAATCCAACCACTATCTCCTTCGTAAGAAATAGTTTTAAAGTTTTTAATTTTATTTGGGCTATCATTAAATATAAGCTGAACGCTTGATTTATTTGTAGTCCCTTCATAAAACGTATTGCGGGTTTCATTATCATGTGACCATATCATACCATTCTTAAAAGTATAATAGTCACTATTTAATGATATACCCCACTCTGGAATAAATGATTTACGTGTTGGCCAACCATCTAATGATTCCTTAAATGATACAGTGTTATTATTTAATGTTAAGTTGTAACAATCTGAATAAATATCATAATTACCCAAAACAGTTGTTGCTTCTTTAAGGTTTTCCCAAAAATAATCAGTCATGCCTTTACTAGATATTTCAGTAAGGCCGTCCATAGACAGTCTAAGTACAACCCCTCGCTTTTTGTCTGTAAAATATGCTCTATACCCATAAGATGCAAAACTTTCTGGATTTTTAGATATACCAAATTCTCCAGAATACGGCACCGCTTGTCCAAGAACATTATTATTAGACGTTACATTTGCGTTTCCATCAGCGTTAAATAATGCGTCTTTATTTGCTAATATGTTTAAACATTTATCTTCACATAAAGTTACCAAATTAGTATCTCTTGAGTGTATTTTTTGAATACTGCCATAAACTGGATTAAGATCCTTAGTTATTTTCTCAGCTTGAATAAACTGATTTAAATCATTTAATCCTGAATTAGAATTAAATAATCCTGAATATATAAGTCCACTGCTTCTTCTTTCTTCTTGATATGGCTCTTCAAGGACTGTTGACGCTTTTGTACCTTTGTCAATAAATGGTGCATTAAAATCATCATTTACCCTATTAGATTCAACACCATTGCCGAATGTAAAACAATTGTGCCAAGTTAATATCTTAGTGTTATTATATTCAGAAACAGGAAATGCATTACTTGCCTCATAAAATAAATTAATATCAGCAAGCTCTTCTGGCTCAGTTTCAAATATAGCTGGATTAGAAGTTTTAAAACTTACCGCATTTTGCAAGCCTATTATTGATATTTCTACATCACTGCCTGTAAAATTAGGATTTACTGTTTCTTCTAATTCTTTATCAAATTTTATATAAATTCTTTTGGTAAGGTCTATTAAATCTGGATCAGGGCCAGCTTCGGGAAATTGATATGGATCAAAAGCTTCATATTTTAAATATATATCTCTTACGGTATATACTGTATCGTGATTACTAAATTTTATTTTTGCACCAATTTCAGAAACTTTATTAAAAAAATCAATTGGCACCCCAATACCTAAATCTAATATATCTGGGTCGTTTTGGTTAATTGAATTTCTTAAATACATTTCTAAAACTAAATCCCATTCTGTGCCGCCACTACTAATATTTGGAGGATAGTCATATACTTGATCAGTCGAAAAGTTATTCCAAAATGAATTACCAGAGTCTGCTTTAGCAAGCCCGCCGTTATAATGAGGAACATCATATAATCTTCTAGGCGAAACTCCCCCACCCCAAATACTTAAAAACTTTTGATTTGGTGGGTCATACGGAAGATCATAATCAGTATCTGTAGGTATTTGCTGAGTTGAAGCATTTACTGCATTTAAATTATTAAATGGCGGAATAAAAGCCGATTGTATATTTTGAAATTCTCCGTTTGGGAAAAAATTATCTGTTAATGTATAATTTTTAGCAATTTTTACAAAAAATACGCCATCAAAATCAGCATCATTATCATCAATTTCTGTTCCGTATATTTCTAATTTATTATTATCACTATCTAATAATGCTGTAGGGTTATTTGGATCATACAAAAATTGTATGTCAGTTGTAAATTGTTCAGCTATTTTTATTTTTGGACATTCTTTATCAGGAGAACTTACTTCTTCATTATAATAAACATCTGCTATTTTATAAAAAGCTGATGAACCATTATCGTTTTTAAATTTTATATAACTTCCCTTTTTTAAAGCTTTGCGCAACTCGTTTGTTGCTCCGTTTGTAATAGGAGTTGGAGGTCCATCTACATATTCTTTAGCTATTAAAAATGTAGCACCACCGACGGACGGTGTAGCTCCAGCTGTATAAGTTGTGGCTAAATTATCAGAGCCAAAAGTATCTCCAAAGCCTACATAAGTTTCATATTCTAAGCTTCTTTTTTCTCTTAATTCCGTAGGAGCTTCATTTGAAATATCTAATATTTTATATTTAGCATCTGCAGCTTCTACAGGTGTGTTTGAATCATGGCCTTTTTTTAAAGTTATAAAATCACCTTCCTGTACTTTATTTCTTTCAGAAGAAGGAAAGGCGATCCAAACAGTAATATTATCTTTAGACAAATAAGCGGAATCTGCAGCTAAATTGTAATATTGTCCTGCGGCATCTTTTACAAAAAACTTATAATGCGTAAAACCTTGCGGAGGTGTCCCTATACCTCTAGCTTTAATTTTATTTTGAAACTTAGCCTTCTTTTTATTCAGTTGTATACCGCTTCTTTCAGATATAAAAACTGGTGTTTCTCTGCCGTATTCATCTTTAAAAACAACACCAACTTGATAATCTCTATCTGACTTTATTGATGGCAATCCTTTAATAATTTCTGCTCTTTGCGCGCTGATCTGAGTAGATGCGGTTAAGTCTATTTCAGTATTTATATTGTAATTTTGTAAATAATTACCGTATACAATTCTGTTGCCTGTAACCTCTTGAGCTAACGCTTTACGCGGTACATTATCCCAAGGGCGTAGCAATTGATTAGATTGTACAATTTTATAAATTAAATTTGTATCAATTTTAAATCCTTCCCAAGATGCTTCTTCAAATTTTTCTTTAACAAAGTCGTTTACAATGTAAATAGTAGGGTTGTTTGTTTCTTTATATAAAATTTCAATTTTTTTAACATCAACTGGAATTTTATTAATAACATCTGCTTGAAAATTACTATAATTATTAGGATCAAATAATTTTATAAGCCTAACAGAATTTGACATTCCTTTGTTATGACCCTCTATTGAATTATAATCAAATTCACTTGGCAAAAAAGCGACCTCAGTAAAAGGAGAAAAACAAGAATATTGATTATCTTCATACTTCCAACGATAACCAAACCTTGGCATTTTTTTCTCAAAAGGAGCCTCGTCTTGCTCTAAATCAACTGACCATAAAAAATTATTGTCATCGGGAACTTGTGGTGAAATTCTACTAATATAAACGCTAACTGTATCGGCCGAAATAATACTTTCAACTTGTACAACAACAGTATATACAGCATTGTCGGCATCAGTACCAAGAGCAGGGGCTGTTATAAGCAATATATCTCCCTCTAAGTAATCTACCGATGTATTAAACTGTAATGTTTCATATGTAGCGCTAACATCCGTTGTTAAAATAGAGTCGTCTAATGAGCCGTCATTATTTTGTGTTGATGAAAAATTATAATTTAAAGTTGTTATTACATTGCCCCCTCTTTTTGAATTTGAAAGAGCCATTTTAGGAGCATCTAAAGGTGATTTTTTAATTACTGTAATATCAGACTCAATAAAATCTCTGCCTTTATATTGGCTATGTGTTACAAAATCAGATGAAAGCCTACTGAAGTTATTTACATGCACCTTTTTTGGCTCCGAATTATTGTCTGTAAAAAACAAATAATTATCAATTAAATTTATACCTGTTATAAGGTTTGTTGCAGAAAATTTTAATATATTTTGTGTATCAACTAAAACCGGGCTAACAGCGTCCCTAATTGCATCATATTTTACAATACAATCCGCTTCAGACGAAGTTACAAAATAATATATTGAATCTGTTATATCATCTTTAATAGCGCCAATACATACCGCATCTAATGGCAAACCATAATAATTATGAGTTGCATCATTTTCTTCCCATAATTGTTTTGTAGGCTTTTTTCTTTTAACTTGATTGCCTAAAATATTTTCAATAGCTCCAACATCGCTGCCTTCAGATGAGCCAACTTGTATATTTAATGCGTCTCTATATTCACCATTAGGAACTAATCGCTCGTCAAGGTCTTTGTTCATTCGACCTTTAAGAAATAACCTTTTTAATTCTGGCATGTCTTAGTGTTTTATTTGCTTAGATTTACCACGCATTACCTGTGTAAGCTCTTCAAGTTTAAGATTAGATAAGCGTAATTTAGCTGTTCTAACGGCTGCAAATTTTTCTTTATTAAATCTAGCTACTAAATATTCTGGAGTATTAGCACGTGTTGCTAAAATAGCGTGTGCAATGCTTTTATACATCGCTTCTTCTACAAACTTGTGCACCTTCATTTCTTCTATTGTAGCAACGCCATCTGAAATATATTTAAGAGTAACTATTTTGCCAACTAAGTCAGAGCTAAAAAATATTTTAGATTTTATAGGGTCAATAAAGAATAAACCGTTACTTTGAGCATGCTGTGGATCAATACCAAAGCGCTGCCCAAATAGCTGCGTATATGAAGTGTTATCTTCTAAGTTGCTAAAATCTTCTTCTTCTATTGCGCTTGCGGCTTTAAACTTTTTCCAAGTTTCAGATTCATTTGCTGTAAGTAAGTTACCATCATTGTCGAATGTATATTCGTAATCGGTATCTTGTAATAATGGTAATGGGTTACTTGTCTTAGATGCTGGATAAATAACACGCTCTATGCCAGAATCATCTACCCAAGATAATTTTACATAATTTACATAATCATGTGGTAGCGGCATCATTAAGTTAGGGGCAACTTCAATTTCTTGTGATTTTTCAGAGCGAGCTGTGTCATAGGCAAGCTCTTGCATTGCGCGTTGAGCATGAAATGCAACATCTGTACGTTTAATTTTAGATATAATTTTATCTTCACCAACGTATGCAATAATAAAGTTGGTGATAATATCATCTAAATATATAAACTGATAGTTACCGTAGTCATTTATATTACTAGCCTGGTTACCATCTGATCCTTCGTAATATTGTTGCTCTGTTCCTGTAAATAGTGCCATTTATTATGCTTTTTCTTGTTGAATCCTTTCAAGTTCTTCTTGGTTAGCGATTTGATATACGCCTGGATCTTTTAATAATAGACCTGATAGCTCTAGTATTTTTTCCACAAGCTCTGGCTCTTCAGATTCGTGTAGTTGGAAGTTAGTTGAGGTTGACGCATTGTATTGTGGAACACCAAGTACCATTGTGTAGTTCCATTCTACGTCTGTTGGTATTTTAATATAATTACACGTTACACCTATAGTTAATTGTGATGGACCATATACTCTAATGCCGTTTTCATCACGTATATATATTGGTCTGTCTACAGTTGGGGCGGCTAAAGGAGACCTTAAAATATATAAATATTCGTTTTTATTAACCCTTTCCGCTTCTATTAATTTTTGTTCTTGAGCATCTCTATATGGATCAGTGTATAATACTTTTACCGTACCTAACCTGTATAGATTATTAGGGAGAGTTGTTCCGCCTACAACAGCGCCTTCGGCTTCAAATATACTTATTTTTTCATTAAGTATGTTAAGCATGTCAGAATACTCCGTGTCATTACCGTGTAATCTGCTAAATTGATTAATATCATAAAAATATTGCTCAAAAATATCACGTTGTGCCTGGTTGGCAAATAAGTTAAATTCTTGAGGCGTAAGATAACCTCTTTGCTCTTTGTTTAATACTGCAAGCACTCTTTGATATACTGTGTCTACACTTATTGCCATAATGTTTTTTTGTTATTATAATAATGGGCCACCTTTTACAGTAGCCCATTACTATAAAGGTGACTATTTAAGTCTTTTTTGTAAATTTTGAAAAACTTCTACGCCTTCATCTGTTTTAAACCAAGCAGCTAATGCTGAATATGGATTTTCATCAAATGGAATTGTAAATAATTTTCTTCCTGTGCTGCCCCAAGTAAAGTGTCTTTGATCTTGAGACAATTTAATAAACCCTTGTTCTACAGATTTAACACCAAGATTACGCAATTGTACATTTTCATCTTGTGCTAATTCTAAAAACAAACGTGGGTTTCGTTTAGCATAAATAAGAGCATCGCGTTTAATCTCTTTAGAAGTCATACTCTTTACTTTAGACCCTTGGTCAACGCGTAAAATAGCTTCTAACATATCAATGTCTAGATCTTTAGCTAAATTTAATGCATCTATTTCTAATTCAATATCATCTAAATCATATTCTGCTACTTTAACAGCGTCAAACTCTGAATATAATTTATCCCTTAGTGGGTGATAAAGAGATAATAGTTTTTGTAAATTTTGTTTACGAGCTGGCACTGTTAATGATCCATCTCTAAAAACAATATGCTCTAATGTCGCTGGCCCTTCTTGTTCATCAACAAAAGGACTTGGCTGGTTAGTTGCATATCTTAATTCTCTTTCATAGCCTTTTTCTGGATCAAACCATAATAAGCTACGTTTTTCTGTATGTTTACCTGGGATTGTTGTAATAATTGGTTGCTTTCTTCCAATTAAATAATATGTTCTATCTTTAAATTCCCATTCAGGTTTTTTAGGCTCTACTGCCTTTGGCGCTGGAGGAGCTACATATACCTCTTGCTCAACCACAACGTCTTCTTGCTGCACAGTTTTAGCTGTACTTGTTTTTTTTGTTGCCATAATATAATAAAATTAAAAAGTTAAAATAAGGGAGACGGGCCCCGAAGGGCCCTATTCCCAAATAAATATTAGCTAGCAGTATCTTTGAACAAGATAAAGTTGTTAGCTCCTTGAACACACAAACAACGCTCAGAAAGCATGTGTACGTTCATTTCGTCGATGTCAGAAGTATAATTTCCTCCAACTGAACCAGTGATCCAAGACTTCATACGACGGTCATCAGCTTCAGAAGCACGATAACGAACGTGTAGGAAAGGACGTTGGATATTTTTACCTAATGTTTGATCGTAAACAGTAGATACACCAGCAGGAACAAGAACACCATCAATATCAGCAGTAAGACCGCGAGTAGCAGCGTCGTTCAAGTATTTCCAGTCAGTTTTGTAGAAATCATAAGATCCACGACGGAATCCAGAGAATCCTAAGTTAAGAGCCATATCCTCGCTGTTGTCAAATACTCCGTAAGAAGTACCGCCAGTTCCATAAGAATTAGCACGCGCAAGCATATTGTCAATAGCCAAAGAAGTACCACGATCTAAGAAAAGCATGTTTTCTTCGATAGCACCTTGCTTATCAAGCTCTTGAAGGATTAAATCAAATTCAGCAAGACCAGTAAGTCCAGTTGAGTTATTGAAATCGTGATCGTTGAATACCAATCCACGAGACTCAATAGCAGCAAAAAGACCTTCAGTACCACGAACTGTTTGTCCAGCAGCGTCAGTAATACCAGAAGAAGCAGTTACTTTTTCAGCTTCTACCATAGTCATTTCAAGATAATCTTCAAAACGAAGACGAGTTTCATGCTCAGACTTTAAATACCATAGGTATCCAGAAGTTCCCATTTCACTTGTTACTTCAACCCAACCAATCTGAGCAGTGTCAGAACCGTTGATTGAATATTTATCTTTCATGATAATTGGTGAGTTAGAGAATTTTTGGAATCCGGCATCAATTGATCCTTGCATTCCAGCTGAACCTTTTCCAAATTCAGATCCGTATACAAATACTTTAAGATCTGGGTTAGAAGCGGCAACAAAAGATGCTGGCCAAGTGTCTGAATCAAGCGGATAAGCTTCAATTGTGTTGGTAGTAACAGCTTTAACAAATGCACGAACAGTTACAAAACCTAAAGCAACAATAATAGTTTGGTTAGCGCGGATAGCGTGACCAGTAATAGTAATATTGTTGTCGGTATTGTCATTGTCAGTTGCAATAACAGCGTTATCATAAGCAACGTGTAAACGCCCTTGCTCAGTCCATACAACCTCGTCAGAAGCCATTGGCATTTCAGCACCTACCATACGCAAGAAAGAAGAGATAGAACGGTTTCCGTAACGCTCTACTTCTTTTTCGTATACTTCTGGTAAGAATTGTTTAGTAAAGTTAAAGTCATTGTCTCCGATAGCTAAATAGTTTTTATCGAACAATGTTTTGGTTGGTGATGGGGTTAATCCAGCAGGATATGCACCCCCAGTAGCAAAACTCATAGTTTTTTAATTTTAAATTGTTATTTTCTAATTTTCACTTTTAAGCGAGAAGTATCATCACCACTAATTGCTCTTACTTTAAATCCTTTAGCATCCGTAACAGGTTCATGAGATTTACGTGGATCCATATTTACATTTTTAGATCGCGCAATAGTCTCTTTAATTGCATCGGCTTTGCCTTGTTCATAAAAGTGGTTTGCAATAGCGTCGGCATTCATTGCAGTAAATAATGATTTGTGATAACCTTTAGCATCTTTTATATTATTATTTTCATCCAAAAACTTTTTGACAAAATTATTAATATCAGATTGCTGATTTTTCACCTCAGAGGCATTCTTAACATTAAACCGATATTTCTTATCCCCAACACTATATTCAAAACCTTTGAATTCATTTGAGAATACCTCATCAGTTCTTTTTAAGAACGTCTTTTTTGCTGTTCAGCCACGCGAGTTTACCTCCTCGTTTTCTTTATTATAGCGGTTGAAAAATTCAACTGCCTTTTGCTGCTCGGGTGTTAACCTTGATCCAGCTTTAATTTCTTCGTAATATTTAGACTTTTGATTTTCTAAATGTGTTTTAGCCTTAGCTACCTCTTCTTTAAAAGCAAGCTTAGCCTTGCGCACTTCTCTTTCATCATCTAACTCTTCATCATATGAAAAATCCTCCATTAAAAGATCGATGTCTTCTTTATCTAAATGCGGCTTAGTTGTTTCGTAATATTCTCTGAGTAATTGTGCTTCATTAAGCTGAGAATAATCTTGATTTAAACGCACATAATCTTCAAGTGTGCCACCTGTGTCATTTATAAAGTCTACAACTTTTTGAATGTTTTCAGGTAGCTCAATGCCACTTTCTTGTTGTTCTGCAATTGCTTCTTTAACTTCATCGGCTAGCTCATCTGCTTGCTCTTGAATCTCTTCTTCGGTTATTTCTTCAAGAACGGATTCTTCTGCTTGTACGGACTCTTCAGTTTCGCTGGTGTCCCGTACTTCTTCAACCACCGCTTCGCTACTTTCCTTGTCTGCGGATTCTCCGACAACAGCATCGCTTGCATCTGTTTCTTGTTCTTGAACGGCATCTTCTTGTTCTTGTTTAAAATTTCTTAAATCAACTCTAATAACACCGTCATCTACTTCTGGTGTTGGTTGCTCTACTTGTTGGGGTGCTTCTTCAACATTCTCAACAACTTTGTTTTCTTCTTCGTTCATGATAAAATATTATATAATTATACACTTATTTATATTACCTAGGTTCAAAGGAACCTAAGTCAAAGCCACCCAGCACGTCATTGCCTGCTGATTCAAAATTTTTTGGCCCTGTATTATTTTGTCTTTGATCAATAAGCTCACTTTGACGGCTTGCTTGTTTATTTACGCGTTCGTCTTTGCGGTCTTCTTTAAAGCCCTCTTTGCTTTTATAAACCTCAGCTTCCATGTTTTTAAGCTGCATGTTCATTTGGAACTCAAGCTGCATTAATTCTTTTTTAACCTGGGCTTCCTGCATTAATTTTTGTTGGTCAAGCTGTGCTTTCATTTGCTCAACTTGCATATTCATTTGAATTAATGCTTGTTGTTTTTGTACTTCTGCTTGAGCCGCAACTTGTTGTGCTTGGGCGTTTGCTTGAGCTTGTGCTTGAATATTAGCCTGCTGCATTGCCTGATCAGCTTGTAATTTCTTTTGTCTGCGTATTTTAAGCAGCTGATTAGCTAACTTAATGTTTTTAATTTCCCGTAAATCAATAGCGTCGCCGAGTTCAATTAACCCAGCGGACAATGCCATTTGAATATTATTCTCAAGCAATTGCTTTTCTTCATCATCAGGAGCTAATTCAATAAATATGCCAAAGTCATAAAGGTGAAGATTAACCATTTCACTTAAAGTTGCAACATTGTGAGCACCGATACTCTGAATAAATGCTTCGCGAGTCGGCGAGTATTCTATTATATCAGATATACGTAAACTTAAACATTCAGCCGTTTCTGCGGTTAAATATAATCCAGCTTGTAGTATGTGGCGGGTCGCAGTGTTTGAATTTGCAGCGGCCATTTTTTGAATGCCCACTAAAGCATTTTTATCTGGCATACTACCATCACGTGCTTCATTAAGACCCGTAACATCACGGATCATCTGTAAATAATAGTTATATGTATTAATTAATGCTCCTAATTTATTACCTCCTGCTCCGCTTTGTAATTCTTGAATTGGCATTTTACCAGGATTCATATCTCCTGTTGATGTAAATGATCTACCAATAACAGAACCTGTTTGGAAGAACATATTAAGTGCTTCTTGCGGATTATAATTTGTGCCGTTACCTAAATCAATTTCAGCTAAACCATCAGCGTCAAGGTAAACACCGTCTGGCACCATACGAGATAATACCTGCTGTAGCTTTAAATGTGTTAGCTGGATCATATCAGCGAAACCTTCAATACGGCTTACTAATGATTCAATACGACCTTTATACATTCTAGGAGCAACAATACTGTAGTTCATTCTAACTTTAGTATAATCGCTCTTCGGGCGCATCATGTTTTTAGCAAGCTCCCATTTAAGTAATGTATTTGTACCAAGCACTAATGCTCCTTCATATAATACCTCAAGCGAGCGTGATACTTTTTCAAAGTTACCATCTAATACATCCGTTGGAGGATTAAACTGGTCATCTTTAATTAATATTTTTGATGCGCCAGTAGCGGTTTCTTTTACTTTGTATACTTCGTTAGCATATGTTTTATAATTAAAATACAGTATTTGTACAGAATTTTGGTCGATGTTATTAGTCTCGTCCATTGTTCTGTGGTAAAAATCTGTATTTTGAATCCCTTGTTTTGTAACATTTTCTAATTCTTCATTAGTAAGATTAGGGAATTGTTTCTTTAATTCATTAATAGGTATTGTTTTAATTTCACCTACATAATAAATATCATCAAAATATGGAGAATCCGTATAAGAATAAATAATATCAGCAGGATCAACATACTCTACGGTAACACCTGTTGATGTAGAAAAATTATTTTTAACACATCCCATACCAATTGTAACCAAGTCATATATAACTCTTCGGCGTGTTAAATCATAATTATTACCTTCTAATATTGTATTAATTGCTTGTTCCTGCGCAATTTCAGCCGCTTGCTTATAGCTAAGTTGCATATGCAATTCTAATTCTTCTTGAGAATCAGGAAGCATTTCAGGATCGTTTTCTTGCGTTTTTATGCCAAAGTTTTCTTCAATAAATTTATCAAGCTCTTTAGCTTTCATGTCACGCAATATAGACTCCATATATTCAGTACGTTTGCTCATACCATATGGGTCTTGCGAAAATGCTTTAATGTCAAACATACGGTCCGACATACCATTCACAACTATATCCACAAACTTAGGTATAATTGGGACGGGCTTCCAGTCTAAATTAAGGTAAGACAAATCACCATTAATAGATAGTTCATCTTTATACTTTTGAATTGATTGTTCACCACGCGCATATAATCTGCGGCGATGAAAAGTATTTTGGTTGTTATAATACCGATTAGTACCGGAATCCCGCTTAAACCACTCGTGTTCTATAGCCTTAGCCACCTTAAGTCCATACTCAGGGGTAATTTTTTCTAAATCACTAGCGATTTGGCTTGGAAAATAACTTTTTACAACTGGTTCAGCCATAATGCTCTATTATTTTTGATCTTCCACCGTTATTATTAT
>Ga0208427_1000845_pt1 | contig 13057 bp, 22 predicted proteins | sample DEB08_DNA_FD_184532 | JGI IMG/M metagenome (GOLD analysis project Ga0208427, IMG submission 184532) | Aqueous microbial communities from the Delaware River and Bay under freshwater to marine salinity gradient to study organic matter... | ecosystem: Environmental > Aquatic > Marine > Coastal ...
CTGTAGCAGAGAAAGTTACACCAGTTTGACCAGAAACTTTTACAGTTACAGTAAAAGCACCTGACGTGCTGTTTTTAATAATGTAAACTTTATTTGTTACTGTTGATGGAATAGTAACATCCACGTTTCCAGTAATTGTTCCAGTTAATTCTATAACTGCATTTTTACCATTTGAAGTTGCTGCGTTAGTAAATGCTAACGTTGCACCTGTAGTTGCGTTTAATGCAACTTGTTCAAATCCAGCAATTGATTGTTGAAGAATAACTAAATTTGTATTTGTAATATCACCCCATAAACCAGCTTTTTCACCGGTAACCATTAACTCTAGTTTTAGGTCTGTTGAATAACTTGATGCCATAATTTTAAATCCTTGTTGTTTTTAATTTATAAAATTTAAGCGGCCGTGTCAATAATATTCCAATTGACATTTGATCCGGTGTCTACAATCTGCCAAGACTGTACATTAATGCTTCCAGAAGTTATTGTCAACGAATTTCCTGTTGGATCAACTTCAGCTGAAGCACCTGGTACGACACTATTTAAACTAATATTTAATCTTTGTCCAGTAACATTTACAGGTGTCAAGGCATCTAATATTGCAGTACCTTGAGCTATTTCTAAGGCAAAACCACTTAATGATAAATTAGCGTCAGCAGTAATTGTTACATCTTCTAAAGAAATATTTAATTGTTGACCTACTAAAGCTGTATCTGGATCTACTTCAACATCTGTAGGAGCAGGCATTTCTAGTGCAGATTCTGCTGTAGCTTGACCCCAAGTTTGTTGACCCCAACCTATTATATTACCCCAACCTGGATCATAAGTTGTAGTTAATTGAACATCTACATCTGATCTAGTAGTTACATTTGCAAGAGAAGTATTTAATTGTTGACCTGTTACATCAACAGATGCCCAAATACCTTGAGCACCCCAAACTTCAGTACCCCAAGCATCTCTACCCCAACCTTGTTCGTTGTAAGCTGATACTGTACCAACACCAATATTTAATTGTTGACCGGTTACTTCTGCATCTGGTGCAGGATCTACTGTTCCTAAATTTGTTGTTAATTGATTACCTTGTGGGAAAGCATCTACAGTTATTATTTCTGTAACATCATCTAATGTAATGTTTAATTGTTGACCTGATGCATTAATCTGTTGACCGATTGCAATGTCTGGAACATATGGACCGCCCCATTCTGTAGTTGTTGCATTCCATCCTAATTGACCCCAAGCTTCTCTTTGTCCTGAGTCAATGGTTAAACCAATACCTGTTAAAGTGACTACGTTTCCGCTTTCACCCCAATTTTCAACTCCCCAAAAATCTGAACCCCATCCTTGATTAGGATAAGACTCTACGGAATTTAAGGCAATAGAATTTCCAATGCCTGTAACAGTTATTGTTACATCATTTTGATTACCCCAGTTACCTGCGTTCCAACTAAGTTCGCCCCAAGCATTGGCCATAGGAAGTTACCTCCTACGCGTTACCAATTCTTAGAATCGCTGCTGAAGTTGTAAATGCTGGGAACTGAATTGTGAACGTTCCTGAAGTTGCTGTCTTGTCGCTTGTAAAATCTAATACCGCAACTGCTTTATTTGCAGATGAAACATTATAAATTAAAGCACCTCTAGCTGTAATCGTCACACCAGTAAAAGACAAATTCGCAAAAGTAACCATTGCAACACCTGATGCAACTGACGTACTTGGATTTGGTTTTACTAATATTCCACCACCTGCAGTATACTGACCAGAAGCCGGAACTTCATTAGTTGTTGTATAAGCTGTAGTAGCAGAGTTTAACGTTGCAGTAGAAGAGTACAAAGCAAGTTTAAAAGTGTCACCACCAGAAAATTGAAACTTGTGAGTTCCTTCTAGTAATTCTTTTTTAAAACTATTTGCAACCGCTTGTGTTATAGCCATATTTTACTCCTTATTGTGTTTTTGGAAGTCGAGGTGAACCACTTTGGTATTCATCTCTTCTTCGTCTTCCCATTTGCTCTACGGTGAATCCCTCAAGAGCTTGCTTATATTTTCCTTCGTAGAATTGGATCATATCAGCTGGTCCTTTTAAAAACCCGTAAGCCTCTACTAAACAAGCATACAAAAGTCCGTTGGGAAATTCCTTACTTAAGTATGTTTGTGTATTACTAACCGATAATCCATTTGGTTTCAAGATATAATTTATCTGCATATTATAATTTTGATCTGGGGTTGGAGCTATGACAATAGTGTCTTCGTCCCAATAACTATAGTATTTTGGTAATCCTTGTACTCCTGTTGGATTGTACTCAGATATAAAGTTTGTGTCTCTATATTCTAGAAACGAGCGACTAGAATTATTTGCACCACCTGTAGAATTAGTAATTTGAACTGACCTAATGATCAATGTTTCATCATTAATTAATGGTGTATTTACATATCTTTGACCTGCAACAATGTCAGCTTGTGCATAAGACCTATTATTATCAGAATCTACATCTCTTAAAATCCTAAATTCTGCATCAGAAATAAATCCATTGATGATAGTTGAAGTAAATACAGTTGCATCAACCTCTGTGTAATCTCTTATTTTTGTAACTAGTTCTGCGTATGTCATATTATGGTGTTAATGTCACAGGTCCTGCTGTAACAGTCATTCCTCCAAATCTTCCTGATACAGTAGGTGTACTTCCTAAATTGAAAGTATAATTATCTGTACCTGTTACTGTTATACTAAAACCATTTGAATTTTCAAATAATGTATAAGATAATCCTCCTGGACTTCCATCAACATTTCTAAATGCAACAACATTTCCTGTTGTTCTTCCGTGTGATGGTTCATAAACATTAATAGTAGAACTACCAGAAGTTATAATAAAAGGTTCTGGTTGTAATAATGGGTCAGTTTGTGGTTCTGTTCTATCCGGTCTTGCCATTTTTAAACCTTGTGGATCTGCTGTATGTGGTTTTGGTTCTAATTGTGGATGTTTAGGTTCAAATTCAGAAATATGAACTTTAGCACCATTCCATTCAGTAACCATTTCTTTGTATGGAAATTCCATACCTGAACGGTCTGAAATAAATTTTGAAAATTTTCCTGAAGCAGTATTAGACACTTGGATAATACACCTTCGGACTTATATACGAGCTGCTAGAAGAGCCGTCTTCTTGTAGCGCTCTTTGAAGTTCATCTTCATACAATAATTTTAATTCTTGTGTTCTTTGTGGTGCAAATTTTTGAGACAAATAATAAGATAATCCAGAAACCATACAAGGTACGAATCTATAAGGTACATCCGTTGCATTTGTATAAACTCCAACATCTTGAATTCTTTTTACATAATAGTAATTAATAAAATTTCCTGCTTCAGTTGAGCCAGGAGTTAAATATAAAGTTATAGTAACTTTATCTATGAATCTTTGAACAAAGTATTGTACTGGAACTCCAGTATCTGTTTTATTAGATAATGATTGATATTCAGATCTATTAATTTTAGTTAAAGGAAAATCTACTGAAGAAGAATTTCTGTAAGAAGCTTCTAAAACATCATCTACACCATAAACAGCTGTAGCGTCAGAAGTACCATCACTAGTTGATCTATACATTGTATAAACTGATTGACCATTAACTAATGTGATTGAGTTATTTGCAACTTCCCAATAATGCAAACCTCTATTTGCCCATTCTTGAAACATTATGTTTAAAGAACGTCTAGCAGATTTTAAATTAAAACCTGCATTAGGTTGCATTCCAATTCTTTCGTAAGCTTCTTCTATGATTTCATCAATAGAAAAAGTTTTATCAAAAGTTGTTGTTCCAGAAGTAGTATTAGCCATTTAGCCTCCTACTTATCGTATACGACAGTTACTTTTCCAACTAAGTCTGTTACAAAAATTCCATTTTCAAATAAGATACCATCTTCTGGTAAATTAAATGCAAATACATCTCCTGCTGGAGCTTCAGCTTGAAAGTATGTTGATCCTGTTGTTCCATTTAAACAAACAGCAACTCCTGCTTGTGTTACGTTTGGAGCACCAAGAATAATTCCTCTCAGTCTAGTTCTTCCTGCGAATACTAAACCGTCTGAAGTTTTTTGTGTTGCTTTAACATCTGATTTCATATTTTAATATCTCCTTAAGTTTAAGTGTGGGCCGAAACCCACACTTAATTAATTATTAACTTACTGTAGCACTAAATGGTGTAGCTGGTGTTCCAGTACACGCTGAAGTAACTTCAACTTTCCATTGAGTAGAGCTAATTGCCGTACAAACTATTTTTGAAAAAGTTACACCACCTGTTGTAGTACCATTTAAAGTAATAGTATCAGATGTTGCTACTGTTTCAAACCCAACAGTATTGTCAGATGTGTCATCAATCAAGATTGCACTTCCAACCATAACATCGTTTGCGTTAGCAACTTTTACAATTAAACTTCCAGTCTTCGTAATTGAAGAAAAGATTTCAAAAGTTGACCCAATGTTACTTAAGTTGTTTAAGTCTGAACCTGGTCCTGCAACTGCAGAATCAGAGTTAGCATTGATTGCTGGTAAAGTGTAAGTTACTGCGCCTGCTGCATCATTAAGTACAATTCTTCCCGCGTGAGAAGCAACAGTTAAAGATGTGTTAGCATCAGCATCTACAACATTACCTGGACCTGTTGAGTAAAATCCATTTTTAGATATTACTGGTCCTTGGAACGTAGTGTTTGCCATATTATTATCCTCCTAGTTATTTCCACATAGTCTCTAGGCCGTCGACTATACTCGTCTATGTAGAATATTTATGTATAGTGATTAATTTATATATGAAAAAATAGAAGAGTGCAAGGAATCCCTATAGCGTTTGACTGCTTTTGTAACAAAAAGAGTTTATTCCTAATTAGCCAGCAAATAGATGGATTTCACCATCTAATGGATTTCTCTTAGGACTCTCTTGATTCTTTAAGATAGATCTAATTACTGTTTTGATCTGATCTCCAAGAACTGACATTTCAGGTGTTACTAGTCCACCATTTTGAAGAAACAACTCATTCCATTTAGATTCGAGTCTGATCTTCTGAGCGAACAACACCATATTGTCTTGAGCCATCGTTAACCTCCTCATAGGTTATATAACATTTACGTTTATCGTAAAAGATATCTGCTTCCCACACAATAGCATTTTTTCCTATTTTGTCAAGGACCACTTCTTCAATAGATTCAGTTGTATCTAAAGCTTCAGCAATGAAGTCTGTAGTGTAACCATAAGCTCGAATTTGTATTCTAAATTTCTTTCTCTGCATTCTATCACTCTACTAAAAAGAAAGGCCCCAATCAAGGGGCCTTTCAAAATAATAATACTTTAAATTAAGTATTACGCACCTGGTGATCCGAAGATACCTCTGAAGTCAGAGAAACCAAAAGAGTATCTCTCTCTTGCTTTGTATCTTACGTTACCAGTATCGAAGTCACCTTCCATAGCTGTTTTGATTGGTGATCTTACGAACATTTTCATACCGTTAGGTACGTCTGTTTTGATGAAGAACGCATCTGTGTCAGTTAAGAAATTGTTAACCACATAACCTTGTGGAATCATTCCCATACTGTTGATTGCGTTAATATCATTGTCCGCAGTTCCAACTCTTTGAGCTGATTTCATTAATCTCTCAGCAGTGAATTGTAATTCACTAGGGATGATTAATTTCAATCCTCTCGCAGCTATTTTCAAGCCTCTTTCATCAGTGAAAGCCGCAATATCAATTAACGACTGTTCTAATGAAGTTTCATTTAAGTCGGCAGAAGTGCCTAACTCATTTGAAACTGTACCAGCGATTGTTGGGTGGTCAGTAGCGCAAAGCTCTTTACCATCTCCGCCAGCAAAGGCTGAATCAAATGCATTGTTTAATACATTTGCAGCTTTTACTTGTTTAGTGTTCGCCATAGATCTTGCTAAAGCTTTTGTGTATCTCGAAGCTAATCTGTCATACAAGTTATCTTCAATCGCTTCTTCAGTGATTGAGAAAGCAAGAGCAATTGTCTCGTGCGTATATCTAGCAGTGAAAGTTTCTTGTGCACTGTCAAAAGTTACTCCAGAACCTTCTGGTTTAACTTGAGCATTGCCGAAACCTGATAACATTACTTCCTCTTCGAAAGCTCTGTCTGAAGTTTCAGTGTCGAAAATTTCAGCGTGCTGATTTTCATATCTTTTGTACTCCAAGCCGAATAAAGCATTCAAACCTGGTTCTAGTTCTTTAACTAGTTGTCCTCTACTAATAGCCATAGTTTATCTCCTTATATTCCGCTTGTTGTTTTTAAGTTATGTTCGTTAATGATTCCAATAACATTTACATTCGCTGCATAAGTTGTAGCGTTTGCTTTTTGATTATTTTCGTCATCTTTAGTAACTCCGATAACTTTGATTTGTTTTACGTTCGTAGTCATACCACTTGCTGTTACAACTTCGCATTTAGATATATAGTTTGGTGTAGCACCAGCTGTATATGCTAAGTCTGCGTTTAAGTTGATATCAGCAATAGCTAATGTACCACTAGATTGTATTTCGAACCTTTCATAAGGATCGTCACTTACAAATCCAACGATGTCTGTTGCAGCGTTAGATGCTTCTAAGTGATTTGCCCACGTAGGTTTCGAAGAAGATGTATCAGTATAGAAAACACCGTTTAATGAACCTAGTAAGTTACCATCATTTGACGAATTTACTCCAATGTATCCAGTAGCTAAAGCTTGAACTGGATCATTTTGATAAATCGCAGATGAGTTGGCTGCAATACTATATTCACTTAAACCTTGGTTGTCTCTATTCTGACCAACTTTTCCGATTGCTCTCAATCCGAAAGCAGCGTCTTTGTTTGCCATAGTTTTTACTCCTAAGTTTTAGTTTATATTTAGTATCACGGTAGTTGGTATTGCTAAAAAATTATTTTTTAGTACCACCAAAAGTTACGCGACTCTGCCTCTCACTATTGATTGGCATACTTGGGTGTTGTTCCTTCAAAAGATCGTTGTTTACTGCTTCATCTCTATCTGAAACTTGTTTTCTAAAATAAGCTTCACGAGATTTTGCGATCTCTTCTGGTATCCTTGCCAACACAAGGCCGCCAACTCCTATCACTCCTGCGTATTTGCCTTCAGCAACTTGTGGATAAGGATGCTCTGGGTATTGGTCCGCTCTTACGAGTTCCCATCCAGATCTGAGTTTACCTGACATATTCTTTGTATCGTCCATACCAAGTGTTTCAGTTCTTATCCATCTGTGTCTGAATCCATCAGGCGCAGGTGGTGCATCTAGTGATGACGGGGGAGTCCAGGTTGTAGGTCTCTTATCAGAAACTCTAGACTGACTCGCACGCGGGGTCTTAATGTTTTTATCTTCGTTCATATGCTTAAACCTCCTTCGTGATTATTTTTAATTGTTTTGCATAATCTTCCAATGACACTCCTAATTTTTTGGCGATAGCAACTTGAGAAGGGGTGAGTCTCACAGTTTTGCGACCTGATTTTGTACTTCGCGTCGCCGACGCTACTGTTTGTACTGGCTTAGTCGTATTTTCAGCCGTTGTACCAGTAGTTGTATCAAATTTCTGCGGAAAAGCAAGTCTCATTCTTTTGTCTATTTCAGCATAATATTCGTCACTGTTAGGATCATAACCTTCTTCTTCCAATTTATTATGGATGTCAAAAGCCGTATAAGTCATTGGTGTATCAGTACCAAACCATTTATTTTTAGCTCCCCAAGCTTCTGCTCTAGGATCTATTCTTTGTGGTTCTTGCCTTCTTGGTTCAAAGGTAGGAATTTCTTCCTTCTTTGATTCAGCTTTAGGCATTGATTCTACCGCTAACTTAGCTTCAGCAAGTCTAGCTTCTTCATAACCTAGTCTTGCTATTTCTTTTTGTGCTTCAACTTCTGAAGCAACATCGTCATTAACTCTTGCTTGAGCTAACTTTGTTTGAGCTGCAAGTAAACCAGATTTGATTCTCTCTTCTCTGTCTTTTACTCCAGCTTGTTCAACTGAAGAATATTTCTTTAACAAAGATTCTCTTTGTTCCTTTTGCGCTTTTGCAAAAGCCAAAGCTTCGTCTCTTTGTCTTTGTGCTTCTCTCCACTTTCCAGTGAGTTTAGCAATTCTTCTTTGAACGTCCTTACTATAGTTTTCTAATTCTTTATCTTTCTGGTCGCCAGCTCCTTGCTCCTCGCTGCTTGTTGCTTGCGGCTTGGTGCTAGAGTCTTTTGTTTCCTCTACGGAAACATCTTCCTTGGTTTCAACTTGATTTTCAGATTGAGCTTCGTCGTTTAATTCAACTTCTTGCTCTGGACCTGAAGTATCAATATCCACCATAGGTATTTCTCTTTTGTTTTCTTCTTGCATAGATTCCTCCTATGTTAAATGTAATGCAACACTGATTCTGGATCTTTTACAGTTCCTAGAACCTCGTCGTCGTTAAGTAGACGGACTTCTCCGCCTTCTATTGGTAGTCTTGAACCAGCATATCTGGCAAAGATCACCCAATCTTTTTCTTTACACCAAGGACCACTTTCAAACTTATCTTTGTCTTTATAACAAAGAGGTCCCATCTTTAAAACGTAGCCACAGTTTGTAACCATTCTAGCTTTGTCTAAAGACTCTTGTGAAAATATGATTCCACCTTTTGTTTTTTCTTTTGGTGTAAATGGTAAAACTAACATTCTCCAACCAGATGGCTCTGGTAGTTGGTCCAACATTGAACCAATGTTATTTTCATCTAATCTTTTTACTTCTTGTTTTGGTTGGGACTTATATTTATCTAAAAGCCCTGTATTATTCTTCGGTATTTCGTTGTCCGAATTTAATGACGTTTGTTTCGTCTCGTTGCTCATCTTTTTTATCCTCCTTTGGATTTAGCAGGTTTGAGATTTCCTGATCTATTAATTGTAAGGCGTGTGCCTGTCCTAACAGATATTTATATTTTTCCATATCTGTTACTCCTCCAGCTACCATAGTATCACCTACAGACTGGTAAGAATTTCGTATGTGTTTTCTAAGTTTAGTTAAAAATTCTTCAAAGTTCATTAGCAGTTCCATTTTCTAAGACTTTTATTAATCCTAGAATCTGGGTCACGTGCAGTTTTTGCAGAAGTTAATCTTTTCTTCATACCTTTCATACGTGCGCAGAAACTTTTTCTACGATTTGCAGCCTTAGAACCTTTCTTCAATTTTGAAGGTTTAGTTGTGACAGCCATAGAAAGTTTAGAACCAGGATTTGCAGCTCTATAAGATGCAATACCTTTTCTATTTAATCCGCCTGATTCAGATTTACCTTCTTTACGTTGCCACGCTGGAGTTCTACCACCTTTAGCCATTTCAACTCTATGACCTTTGGGATATGGTACGTTATTTTCTAATTGGTCAAAAATTTTAGGTGAACCTTTTTGTAAAAAAGCTCTGCCCATTCCTCTTGATTTAATCATTATATCATACCTTTGTAATATTTCCTGTAAGATGGATTACTATATGTTTTTCCATCAACATTCAAGTCGATGAAACTTCCAATATAACCACCTTCAGATTTTTTAGTTCTTTTAACAATTGTTTTTACGTTAGTTGGTTTAGGGCCAGTATTTTGGGCTGCACGTTTTCGTCTGACAGCACTCGCCTTTTGCGAGCTTGTCATCCGTGTGGCTTTTGCAAGTGGCACGCATTTTGGATATGCTCTTTTCTCCCCCTTGCTTCTTCCGCAAGGTTGATACTTCCCGTTCTTCTTCGGTGCTCCTATGTCTACCCATTTTTCTTGAACCCACTTTCTTAAACCCATTATCTAATCTCGCAACCTTTTCCTCTTTTTGCTAATCCTCCGGTTGCCATCTTTTTTCTTTTTTTGCCACCTGGTGTTACTTTCCCAGAGCAAACTGCAGAGGCATACATATTGGCATACGCACTTGGGTATACCTTGAATTTTCTTTTTGCTGCTGCTTTTCCTCTTGGACAAAGTTTTGCCATTAATGTCTTGCCTTACCCCAGCCTTTAATTTGAATTGGTTTCTTTTTACCTTTTGGATTACCAACCATATCAACAGCATTGTCTGCTTTTACTTCAACAGGTCCGCCGTCCATCATTTTTTTTCTTTTTCTTAACATAGCAAAATCATCACCAGATATTTTACCATCTTTGTTAGCATCTAAATTTTTTTGTTTACCTTTTAACATTGTTTTACCTCCATCCTTTTTTTGCAATTTTTGGTTTACCTGATTTAACTAAACCACCTTTTTTATAACCATATATTTTAGTATTTTCTTCTCTTGCAGATTGCATTTCTTTAGCTTTTGCTTTATCTTTAGCTTCTCTTATTTTAGCATTTCCTTCTTTTTCAGATTGCATTACTTTAGTTTTTGCTTTATCTTCAGATTCTCTTATTTTAGAATTTTCAGGCATTATGTTTCTCCTTATTTGTTTTTATTCATATTTATCACATCAGTTGCCTTAAGTCCATAAATTGCTGCGACTACTGAAACCCATAATCCAACTATCCACCAGGGCATTTCTTGTAATTTTTGAAAATACAAGTCAATCTTTTCTTGCATTTTCTCATCTTCTGCAAATACAGAATAAGCTAATAGAAACAGAGGACTTGAAATTGTTAAAAGTACAAATTCGTCCTTCCAGTCTGATTTTTGATTTTGCATTATTTGACCAGAATACTCAATTTCGCCTCTTTTCATCTTTTCGGCGTGTAATAATTGAGCTTCGGACATTGCAACTTCCGATTTTTTCTTATTTTTGTAAATTTCAAGGCCAGCTTTAACGCCTTGACCTAATAATCCCCAAGGTATCATTTATTTTTTCTTCTTTTTACTCATTTTAGCTTCAGAAAGTGCTATTGCAATCGCTTGTTTTGGATTTTTTACGATTTTTTTAGATTTCCCGCTATGAAGTTTTCCTTTTTTGAATTCTCTCATAACTTTAGCTACCTTTTTTTGTCCTTTTTGCATTATATGCCTCCTTTATTTTTTAATTCGTGTTGTAAAACAGTTTTTGTTATTGAAGTATCAGCTCTTAAGTTTGCTAATTCTTCATTCTGTTCTAGTTTTTGTTGATCTGTCATTTGATTCATCATTGATTTCATCTTATCAAGATTTAATCTATCTTCAGATTCTTTTTTCTTACGTTCATTTTCCATTGCTCTAAGATCTAATTCTCTTGCTCTTAGTTTTGCGATTGGATCGTTGTCAAATTGAGAAGTAATTTCTTTTTCTTCCTTCATAAACTCTTCCATCATCTCTGCAATCAATACAGCTTTTCTAGATTCAATTCTTTCAGACATCATTCTAGCTTGCATTTGTAATTGTTGTGCCATTTGTGGATTTTGTTGCATCATCATTTGCATTTGTTGTAGTTGTTGTAATTCATTTCTAAATTCAATCTCAACTTGTTCTTGTGCCATCAAAGAAATATGTTCAAAACAATTTTTCTCTAATGCTGCCATTATCACCGGATTATTTCTAGCCATATTAGTTGCCATAAAATTTAAGTGAGCAGTAATGTGTGCTCTATGGTCTTGACCTGGAAATGCTTGGAACGGTTTCCCAGCGAGAGCATCAATGTGTTCTAACGCTGGGTCCTTTGGTTGTGGTGGTTGTGGTCGAATTAAAACTTGATCAATGTCTTTTACACCTAATGCTTCATACATATGTCTATATGCATTGTACATATTGTGTATTCCTGGATTTGATTGTGCCAGTTGCAATTCCGTTTGCGCAAGGGAAATACGCTGTGTCTGAGAAAATATGTTTGGATCAGCAACTGGCAAGATATCTACACGGTCATCAAAGTCAGATTGTTTAATCTGTTTTTGACCACCAACTACATCGTATGGATACTCTGCAGGTAGATAAAGTTTGAAAACTCGTGCTAATAATTTAAATTCTTGTTTTAATGCTGCATAGATTCTTTTATGAATCGCAGACATAGTCCTTGATCCTCTTTCTAGCAGCGCAACTGTCGTGCCCACCGCGGCTTGCTGATTCCCATCCCCAACTTGCAAGTCTGCTATAGAAGCAAATCTTTGACCTGCAGTTACAACGACACCCATAAGCTGTAAGAGAGTTTGACTAGGCTCTTTAAATGGTAACATCATAAATGAATCTCTGATGTTTCCTCCAGGTGCATCTACATCTCTAAATTCACCAGGTTGTATTGCCTGTGCATCGTCTCTAATTCTGATTCCTCGTTGTTTAAATCCTGCTGGGAGATTTGATAAAGTTCCAGCGTCTAATAATTGTCTTAAGGCAGATGTCGCAGTTCTAGATAAACCGCCGATCATATGTATTAAACCAAAACCATAAAAACCAAGTCCTGGTAAAAATTTGAAGTGTACGAAATATTGTATCTTAGCTCTTTTAGGATCATTTATTTCATAGTTTCTTTTTATAGATAAAACTTCTCTTGAGTTTTCTTCTAATGTTACAATGTATGGAAGTTTAATTCCTGTCGGCTCACCATCGGGCCCAACGTCTTCAAAACCTTCCAAATCTAAATTAATGTGACATTCTAAAATATTAAATACGTCTTCATCACGACTTCTTGTCGTTCCTTCAAGTTCTCTTTCCTTCTTCTGGACTTCATCTTCGTTTAATTGTCCTGGTTGAAGTTCTATGTCTCTATAAAAACCTGCAACTTGTTTTTTACGTAATTCATTTTCAGAAATTTTAATACGATGAATAATTGCTTCCGCATCATCTAATGAGGTAGCTGTGTACGGAACAATTAAATCATCAGCCGGTACAAATTTAGAAACGGCTCTTTGTAAGATTTCATCATAATAAACTTTTTTAAATGATGATCCTGCTAAAGGTAAATAAAATAACATTTGATCAAACTCAGGCTCATACTCTTTCATCTGATCCATCAATTGATAGTTCATAAAGTCTTTGACTCGAGATGCTTGTTGAGTTTTTTCTGGAGTATTTAATCCGAGGATTTGTGTTCTAACTGGTCCATCAGCTGGGAGTAACTCTTTATATGCCAACGCCTGAAACTGAGTAACAGCTTCAGCAAGCACCGGATGAGTGGCACCCGAAGCACCCGAGAATGGTTCCGTCCT
>Ga0208427_1000865_pt1 | contig 12946 bp, 18 predicted proteins | sample DEB08_DNA_FD_184532 | JGI IMG/M metagenome (GOLD analysis project Ga0208427, IMG submission 184532) | Aqueous microbial communities from the Delaware River and Bay under freshwater to marine salinity gradient to study organic matter... | ecosystem: Environmental > Aquatic > Marine > Coastal ...
CAGTATAGCACGGAAACGGATCGGGTCAACCTGGTGTGTGGTAATATAATATAAAGTGGCTGGGGTGAGGGGGACTAGATCGTACACCATGAAACAAGATCAACTACAGGATCCTGTGGTAATCAAACTCTCCAGAAATACCTAATTTACCAAATTACTTGGGTCTGACAATCTTCGACTTGATGGGTGAACGGCCCTTGGCCTTTGGTGAGAAGCTCTTGCCCCGCTGTGATGCCTTCTTGATCTGGGCACCCTTCAACCTCAGTGAACCCGCCCCTGATCGCTTGGTCTGGGCTAATTTCTTGCCTGCAATCCTGGCCTTCTGCTGTCGCTTCTTACGGATCTTGGCGGACCTCACCGGGTCGGTCTTTTGGAAACAGGTGCTTGGCTTGGCCACTATCCTGCCCTTCCTTGGTCCTGATGAGCACCTGAAACCCTGTTTAGGTGCCTTGCCCTTGGTACGCCTCAGGATCTGGCTCACTCCCTCCGCTATGGCGGAATGGTCTGGATGTGATTCAATCTCACCATTCACCATCACAGGCACTATATCCTGTGGCACATGATCTTGTGTCTTGTTTTCCGCAATGGCACTTGATGTTGTGGCACTAGATCTAGTGTGTTCTTGTTTGGTTGGCGCTAGGATTACTTCGGTGATCTTCATACGGGTATTTATTGACCTTACCGTGCTAAACCTTAATGCTGACATGCTTAACCTAACACTGATGCTTAAACTGATGCTTAAACTGATGCCTGAACTGACGGGTGCGTTGTTCTGCACAAGATCAACTTGACTTGGACAGATGTGTTAAATACACATGCGATGAAGATCTACGAAGTCTACAACACAGACGAGAACATAGGACCAGCACCAGCGGGTGTGTGTTCCAAGCCCAAGTCAAAACTGCCAGCCAGTTGGATATCGAGCTGTAAGTCAAAGGGTAGGATGAAGCGTACCGGAGACCGCAAGCAGAAGATAGGTGGCAAGACACAGAAGGTCGCGGGCAAGAGGATCAAGGGTCGCAAGTATGGTGGACCTCTGCCAGACTATTCCGCATAATCACTAAATTTCAAAGACCTAATAGCGAGCCAATAGCGAGCCATAACTAAAAAGATATGCTAGAACAGTTTTATAGTAATAGAGTATTGTACAAGACCAAGGTAGGGTTCATAGGACTTGGTAAATTAGGATTACCGTGTGCAGAAGCCATCGCCGGAAAAGGGTTTGACGTCACAGGGTATGATACAAGTAGTATGAGTACCAACCTCAGGCTTAAAGAAACGATTAAGGATCTAGTGTCGGACCGAGACATCGTGTTCGTGGCAGTGCCCACGCCACACGAAGATGGATACGACGGCAGGAAGCCTACCAGTCATCTGCCTGTAAAAGATTTTGATTATGACGTTGTGAAGAAAGTGATCTCCAAGTGTGACGAACACATGACACGCGAACAGACACTGGTGCTGATATCCACCGTGTTACCTGGAACCATACGCAGAGAACTGGCACCAATCATGACCAACACGGGACTGGTGTACAATCCATACCTCATAGCCATGGGCACAGTGGCCGACGACATGGTCAATCCAGAGATGATTATGATTGGAACAGAATGGGGACTCAAGGGAAAACTGTGTAAACAGAGATCTGAAATGCTGGAATCATTCTATAACACCGTGTGTGATAATTATCCGCGTGTGGAATTCGGCACGTGGGAGGAAGTGGAGTCAATGAAGATATTCTACAACACCTTCATCAGCAACAAGATAGCTTTGGTCAACATGATCCAAGATGTGGCACAGAAGTTGGGCAACATGAATGTGGATCGAGTGACGGAAGCACTATCGAAGAGCACTCAGAGAATAGTGAGCTCTGCTTACATGAAAGCGGGCATGGGTGATGGCGGGGCCTGCCATCCCAGGGATAACATAGCATTGAGGTGGTTGGCCAAGGATCTTGGATTGGGTTATGACCTATTCGAGGGCATAATGACTGCTAGGGAGAGGCAGGCCGAGAACATGGCACGGGCCATATTAGAACACGGCAAGAACGTGTATTTCACGTCGGACAGTTACAAACCCGGGACCACCATGGTGGACGGCTCCTATAGTCTATTGGTACAACATTATGTACAGAAGCACGGAGGACAGATAGTGCATGGGTTTGACAACCCCGTGGAAGTCATAGTGCGGGTACATACAACAGATAAAATCACAACAGACGATAAAACTGTCATATTTGATCCATGGAGATCATATCCCAAAGCGGCAAATGTGGTTTACTATGGTAAATATAATTAGTTTTTAGGAGAACAAACATGAGAACAAGAATTAAGATCAAAGTAGAAGCGTATGACACCACCACCGCCACCGGCTACAAGACAGGTATAACATTGCCTGAGGAGGATTTACCTATTACCGACCAAATTTGTGAGGATGCATTCAATCAAAATAGATATAGTTCTCTACCAGCGGTAGACAGTGCGACCGGATTGACGGCCGCTGATCAGTCATCAATGTTCACTAGGATATCCTATGCATCAGTTGATGAGGCCAAGACTGCTTTGTTATCTAGCACAGTGAACACGGCCATTGCCAGTTACGTGGATGGTACACCGACCTATAGTCTGGATTCTGGAAACTTGATCATGGATTGTTACTTCACCGATGAGACTAATCTCAAGGCATGGAGTCAGGCCGTGACGGTCGCCGATGCGTGGAACATCACTGGTGCAGTGGTCAGTCACATCACAGCATAGTAATTACTTAAGATAGAAATTTTTTAGACAAGTTCCTTTAATATCATGTCAGCAAATGCCTGATTAGATCTTACGCCAGGGTGTGCTAGATCTCTCCCAAAGTCTTTGTATATCATGTCTTCGGCATTCATATTCAAAAACTTGATTTTATTTTTTGAACACAACATCTCCGTAGCCAGTATGTTCTTCTCCCGATTCATTAGAGAAAATCTTTCATCAAAAAATTCTATTGGACACTCCAAATCATTGACTAAAGGAGGATCTCCCTGCCGCTGAAGTGATGTCACGTTATGCGATTGGGTTTCTCCATTTTGCTCTGTAAAAAGTTCAAGTCGGTAAGGACTGGGAGAAGTTAGGATTACCATGGACGGCGTTTGTTTGTCTAAGTATTGTTTACACAATCTGAATGCGGTATCGTTGGATGAACCAGGTATCGCCCAGTTGACGTTGTTCATACCCAATGCATCTGCCACAATATTAGTGAAGGAGTCTTCGTAATTAATGCCAACTCCAAAAGTGAAACTACAGCCTAAAAATAATATATCTTTTTCAAAATTCTTTTTTAATTGTTTTCTAAAACCTAGATTGTCAAACTGGTATTTGATTTCCCTTTTCAACCAACCGTTTTGCTCCAGCCCCTGTTTCTGTGTTTGTAGATTTTCATTAAAGAGCTCTTGAGTATCTGTGGGGAACCAATCTAATAATTTGTTCTTGTGTTTTGAATTTGGATGGTATTTCGTGAACATATCGATATTTAAGCCGTAAAAAAAGGGCGATATCACTAACGCCCTTCTATTAACTTAAATTACGCTATCGATAGATTCACAGCGCTTGGACCCTTGGGACCATCCTGTGTTTCAAACGACACCGTGTCGCCTTCGTTCAACGAGTGTAAGCCTGCGGCCTCCACTGCTGAGATGTGTACGAATACATCCTTGTCTTCGCTGGCGATGAATCCAAAACCCTTAGAGGCGTTGAACCATTTTACTGTTCCTTGATTGCTCATGTTTGTTCTTTCTTTATTGGTTATTTTTTGTGAGGTAGTCTGTATCTAAAATAGGGCGGGAGGTTTGTTATGTCTTCTGCGTCTTGTCTTGTTACTCTTGTCTCATCTTTACTTATGCTTTAAAGAGAGGGCGATATTGCTATCGCCCACTCCAACAACTTAACTATTGGGAATTAAGCAGAGTAGTTGATTACTTTTCTGCCTGATTTCTTTAATAATGAAATGATGTTCGCTTTCATTGTTAAAGCAGAAGCCTTAGGTGCTGTACCTAACACTTCAACTGTAAAATCAATACCTTTAGATAACAACTTGTTAGTCGCTGTTTTTCTAGCAGTGTTTTTCACTGCCATGTTTTTGAACTTGATTTTACCACCGTGTACTTCACCATTCACTTTGTATGAAGAAGCCGGTTCCGCAAATACACCGATCTGTTTCGCTCTTGATTTGAAGTTTCTAGTGTATACAACGTATTGTGTTGAGTTTGCCATGGTCTTTTCCTTTTTAGTAGATGGAAAAAGTGTATTAAACATACCTGTTAGCATATTGTTTCCTTTTCCTTGGTTTGTTAATTTACGATTCGTCGGAGTTTCAATCTCTGTTATCCTACGCATCACAAACAATTATATACTAAGACGTGTGGAAAGTCAACCGGCTAGGAAAGCCAGTGTTCTTGCGACTAATTGTCCTTGACCTTGGGCACCTGGAACAGGTCTATGCCGTCCTTGATGAGATCATCCACCTGTTTCTTGGAGGGATTGCCATAGAACTCTAGGTCACGTTTTCCTTTATGAGCCTTCCTGGCCTCCCTGGCGAAGTTCTTACCAACATTCTCGAAGTTCTGTTCCACGTGGTTCTGTATCTGCTTCAACAATGTTCGGGCCTGTCCACCCATCACCATCTGGTCTCCCGCCATCTCTTTGACTTTCGCTTTACCACGCTTCCTGGCCGTGCTCTTCCGTGCTACCGCTGGCGCCATGATGTCCTTGCTGACCTTGGTGCTGTCACACATGGGACATAACAACTGCCCCTGTGCCAGTTGGTTCTCGTAGTCCTCGTTGCTGGGGAACCAGCCCTCGAACTTGGCGCTACATTCACACTTCAGGGAGAACTTTATCATAAAACTATTTACATTATACACTTGACTTCAAATCGTGTCTACTATATAATCGAGACATGGCATCATTTAATACATCAGGATACACACCAGGCGCGGCCAAAAAGACTTCACAGGGCAGGAACAAGAGCAGAATCAAAAAGAGCTCCATGAACAAACACAAGAAGAGAAGTTACAAGGCGTATGCAGGGCAAGGAAAATAAGGTAGACCTCCAAGACGAGATAAGGATCTTGAGACTGCAACTGGGCAACCTCGAGGTGCAGATAGCGGACTACCAACAGATAGTTAAAGAGCTGTCTGACAAGTTGCGACTGTACGAGGAGATCAACGGCTCGGTGTTCAGACCCTCACGGAAATAGCAGATAAGTACGCACATGTATGAAAATGTGCCAGTCGGGCTGAGACACGCCTATTCACTCTATGACAGGACACCCAAGCAAGGTATAACCCACACATGCAATTTCCCACACAAGGTAGCCTCTGTGGACGTGGAAGGCAATTGTATGCTCTGCAGATGTGACGCATGGTTGCCCATAGTGGTGGCCAACATCATGGACGTGAGTAATCTGTCTGAAATATGGGAGACCGACCTAGCCCGAAAGTTACAGGACGATGTGGACTCCAAGCGTTTCACTTGGTGTTCTGTTGACTCCTGTGGGATAAGAAAACGGAACCAAATTCGTGATAGCCATTACATTTCTATTAACGTTGATGAGAGTTGTAATCTCGCCTGTCCCAGTTGCCGCTCGAGTAAGATCAACTGGACATCAGGACCCAAGTACGAAAGCAGGATCAGGAAAGCAAATCATCTTACACAGTTGATCAATAGATTTGAGAATCCTCTTGAAGTGATGATGAGTGGCAACGGTGATCCATTTGCGTCATTGATATACCGTCCATTGCTGTTGGACATGAAGCCGAAGGAAAATATAGTCCTGAGACTATTGACTAACGGCCTACTGATTAAGAAACTGATGCCCAAGATGAGTATCAAAGACAACATCAAGTTTTTGGATATATCCATAGATGCCGGTGACAAACAGACCTACGAGAAGGTGCGCCTAGGAGGCAATTGGGAAACACTTTGTGATAACCTAGACTACGTGAAAGCAAATTTCAGCAGTCTGGTCACACTCAAATTCGTGCTACAGAAGAATAATCTGGATAGCCTGGACAACTTCGTAGAACTGGTCGACAGTTACGGATTCCATGGAAACATAATGCCCATAGAGGATTGGTCGTCAATGAAAGATTTCAAAGATCACAATGTCCTTGATAAAAATCATCGATTGCATACCAAAGCATTAGAAAAAATACAAGCCCACAGGACAAACCCTAATCTATTTTTCCACGGTATTTAGAAAGAACGGGTAGTCAATCCGAACATCACAGCATCCTTCCGCTTGCGGAATTTGATGTGCTCGTGGTCTATGATGAACACATTACACCTACCACCATACTTCTTCAACACATCCTCGGCTTCCAGTGGCCTTATGGTTATGTGATCCTCCTCCGGCAATGGACAACGGTACCCCCAGAACATGGGCCACCAGTGCAAGGGATTGATCGAGTCATACACTTCCTTCATCGCTATGAGGAATATGAGTGGTGTGATGGTGAGAGGCTCCAACCATAATGGTATGGCATCGAACGTGAGCCAATCTATGAGATGTACGGCACCCGTCCATATCAACAGTATCACGGCGAAAACACCCATCATGGGCCAAAACTCGTCCTCCATGTCCAAGTCTTGATTATAATGTGAGTACATGCGACGTATCTGTTGCTGACTCAGTTTCATATAAATTAATTATGTCAGCAGATAACTACTAACATATATATTGTTGTAACGCTCCCTGGGAAGTTCACAACAAACAATTTCCAAACAAACTAATACAAGGATAATCTATGAAGAAGATGATAGCATCTATCGCCTTTTTGTTCTTTACGGCGGTGTCTGCCATGGCAGACTACACCATATACCTACCCACCAAGCCAGGATCTGGACTTGACCAATGGGCACAGGTTGTGATAAAAGAGCTCAAGAAACATATAGACGGAGACGTCAAATCTGTACATATACCAGGTGCGAGACACAGACTGGGCATGAACAAGTGGCAGAACGAGAATAGGTTCAACGAAGGAGCCATCACAGTCACGGGAGGCACAACCTCGGTCAACACTCTAGTGGTGTCCGGTGTCGAATACGATTACACCACCTGGGACGCAATCGGTGTACAGTTGCTTGACATCTTTGTAGGTAAGAGGAAAGACTGGGATCCAAAGGACGGTGGTATGGTGTTCGGTAACGACCACGCGGCCGGTGACGTGACGGGCATGGTGCTGATGTACTGTGGTAACCTGGACGGCAAGATCGAATCGTACAAGAAGTGTGTGGACGAGGACATGAAGTACGTCAAGGGTGTAGATGACAAACAGGGCACACTGATGTTTGCCAATGGCGAGTTCAACGTGTTCAGGGGAAACCCAACCGCATGGACCAAGAAGATAGCCAAGTTCGAACACGGTGAACTCTGGTTCACACAGGGAGTGTACGACAAGAAGAAAAAGAGGATTGTGACCAATCCCAACGCACCAGGCAAGGACTTTGACACAGTTTTCAAAGAAACCTGGGGTGAGGAACCCAAAGGCGAACTTTATGATGCCTACAGGCTCGTACAGTTCCAAAACGACTCACTACAGAAAGGTCTATGGGTCAACAAGGATGCCCCACACAGGAAAAAACTCGTGAAGGCATTGAAGAAGATGTTGAAAGATCCTGAGTCCAGGGCGATCATTGCCAAAGCGTCCGGCGGTGATTACGAATGGGCCATAGGTGAGGAAGCAGACAAGATAGTTGAGTATCAGCGATCCCTTTACACTGAGAAAAAACTCAAGGATCTAGTCTGGTGGTTCAATAATATATTTGGTTGGAAGGCCGAATTTAAACCTGAACTATTAAAATAATATGGACTACGCACTCTGGTGCCTGCTAGGAACAGTATACGGAATACTGTTGGGTGTCATACCCATGGCAGGCGCCGGAACTGCGATGCTTCTGGTATTCTCATTCGCAGGATACTTTGATCCCAATCCCTACTACGGTTTAATATTTTTAATAAGTGTCATAGCGGCATCTAGTACAGCGGATTCATACACATCGCTACTCACGGGCATACCAGGAGCCTCGACCACAGCGGCATCCATCATCGATGGATACAAGATGAGCAAGAATGGAGAGGCCGCCAAGGCGATCGGTATAGCAATGGCGGACAGCACATTCAATGGTGTGTTCTTTGGTATACTCGCATTCGCACTACTGCCTTTCTACGCCCCCATCATCTACAAGTTTGGTGTGCCTGAACTGTTCATGTTCATGACACTGTCTATAGCGTGTGTGGCGTTCATTGTTTCCAAGAATTTCTGGTTGAGCTGTGTGGCCATAGCAATAGGTGCCTTCATAGGATTGATAGGTATAGATCCACAGACTGCGGGTCCGAGGTTCACGTTTGGAACCTTATATCTACAGGATGGTGTGCCCATCATCATGATGATAGCGGGACTATTTGGCATACCAGAACTAGTGTCTGGTTTCCACTTCGGCCAGAACAGGCCAGCACCCATCAACAACTATTTCTCACAACTGTTCGACGGCTTCCGTACCACACTAAGATTGTGGCGGGATTCCATACGCGGAGGTTTCATAGGATTCATAGCGGGCATACTGCCAGGTGTGGGACCTGTAGGAGATATGTTAGCCTATGGTGCCACTGTCAAGGCACACCCCAATGACAAGTTCGGTGTGGGCAATCCCAAAGGCCTGGCAGGATGTGAAGGGGCCAACAACGCACAGAAGGCCGGCAGTCTGATACCGACCGTGTTGTTCGGTATACCGGCATCTCCTTTCGCGGCCATATTCATGAGCATGTGTATAACATTCGGCCTGGACGTGGGAAACCCTTTCATGCTGGAAGATACGAAATTCCTCTCCCTCTTGGGTTATGGATTTGTTGGAGCAACCATACTGACTTTCATCATCTGTATATTCACATCCAAACTTCTAGTGAAAATACTTGAGATCCCTTATTGGATTTACGCTGGGATCATCTTTGCGATCATAATCTATACCTGCCAATCAGTCACGGGTTTGTACATGGACTATGTGACACTGGCCGCATGTAGTATTTTAGGTTTGATATGTTACAAGTTCAAAATAAGTCGACCCGCAATATTACTGACCTACATAATAATAGACAAGTGGCAGAATCTGGGGCAACAATGGTTGACCATGTACACCTGGGATCAGATGCTGGTCCGACCGTTATTTCTCGCTTTACTTGTGATGGTTTTAGTGTTAGTATATAGGAGTATAACACAAAAAAATAAGGGCATTGATTATGCTTAATAACTAGAACAATGATAGATCAAAAAGCACAAGACGAATTTTACAAGAACCATTGGCAATCCAACATACACCTGTTCAAGCATTCTGGTGAAAATCTAGTGGACGAGATCAATAAACTCAATCCCACATTGGTCATCGATGCCGGTTGTGGTATAAACTTCCTCAAAGGTAAGATAAAGAATCTAATTGGTTATGATCCGGTGTTCAAAGAAGCAGACATCAACTGCACCCATCATGATGCCCCGTTCAAACACGAGTCGGCGGACGTGATATTGGCATTAGGATCAGTCAACTGGGGCGATCACGATGACATAGCCAACATGCTGATCAAACTGAAATCCTGGCTGAAGCCGGGAGGCAGACTCTACATGAGGGGAGCACCGGGGGGATACAAGAATGATCAAGGACTTAAATGGTTCCAGTGGGGCACCAAGGAGATAGATTACTTTGCCCGACTGATGGACTTCACCGTGGAGAGGCTAGAGTTAGAACACAACACGGACGGAACAATCGCCGAACGCGAATGGCCCCACAGATACGTCTGGTTATATCGTAGGAAATAAAATATCCCTCACAGCATTGGGCAACACAGGATCTGACATCCTCTCCGGATGCCACACTATACCAAACACTGGCAGTGATTTGTGTCGGAAGGCCTCTGGATTTCCGTCTTTGTCCATGGCCAATGATACGAAGTCCTCGGGTAGTCTTTCGATCATCTGTGTGTGATAACTGTTAACGGTGTAGATCTTCTCTCCCATGGTCACGGAATGGTCTTTGTCAACGTGACCTTCTATAGACCCATTCACCCCTCCCGCGAGCTCGTTAATGACGAAGGCTCCGTGGCAGATACCTATTATGGGTTTGCCTTTGCTAATCGCGTGGGCATACAAGGTATTCTCGGTCTGATTCCTTGCTACACTATCCGGACCTCCCGTCAGTAATAAGCAGTCATAATCATTTTCTGGTACTTTATTATTATTTGCCACGGGAAGTATGTTGTGTCCTGCCAAGAAGTCATAATACGCCCGTTCCAACGCATCAAGCACAAAATACCTAGGCGGTTTTACATACTCCTGTTGACTCACTAGTATTTTCATGCAATTATTTACGTGTATTACCATTTCATGGTAAATATCTTTGTATACAAATAAAACCTAGGAGATAAAACATGTTATCAGGAAAAGAATTCGTAGAAAAACTTGAGCAAGATAACGAAGCCCTATTCAGAGCATCAGAGTTACAGATCAAGCACTACTACGAGAACACAACAGACAAAGAAGAGTTGATTGATAACTTCACAGGTCGTATGGTTAACGAGAGAATGAACATGGAAGAAATTTCAAGGGAGATCGCGGCACTTCCAGCCGGAACAGATCCTGAGAAATTGGTTCTACTTTCAAAACAAGCACACGACGAAGCAAAACACTTTCAATTCGTAAAAGAAGTTGTTGAATACCTAAAAGGTGAGAAGATTGACATGCAGAAGGCAGTAGAAAGCCATGCAGAGAGATTACACCAAAAAGGTGCGGCAATGATCAAGAAGTACAACTGCAACAACAATCCATTGATGTTGGCTATGTACCAATTGATAGCAGAAGGCAGAGCGGCGAGAAACTGGGCTATGATGGCCGAGTGTATCGAAGACAAATTCATTTCTTCAAGATACGCAAAGATCGCCAGAGATGAAACTTTCCACGCTTCGATCGGAAGAATGGAACTTGAGAAACTTTGTGAAACACAAGAAGCTCAAGACGAGATCAACTCTGTTGTAAACGAGTTCAGAAAAGATTTATTCACAATCACTTCAAGCAAGACTGGCACACTAGAAGAAAGTGCTAAGTTGATGGAAGTGTACGCATAATAAAATCTTAAGACAAATACTAAAGGGCGGTAATTTTATCGCCCTTTTTTTACGGCTTAAATACCAGTATGGAACACAGCAAAGATTATTCACAGGATATATTAAAAAAGATAGACGAGGATCTACAGGACTCCGATCAAGCGATCAAAAGATTGAAAGCACACTCAGAGGCCAACGCAGTTAAGACAGGCAGGAAGTTGGAATACGGCAAGAGCCGTTGGGACTACGAGAAGAAGAGGGCACTGGAGAGGGGAGCCTATCACTTTGACTGGAGCAGGAAAGACAACATCGAGGACGTGTTGATGTTCCATGGCAACGTCGACATGGACTGCGACTACTTCATTGACACATACGGAGACAAGGCACTGGACAATGCCGTCCACTGGGCAACACGAAACAAGAGTGTTGGAGAGAACTACGGCATAGACCAAGAGGTGTATGACATCGTCAGGTCAGGCGGTGATCCCGAGGCCAAGATATACGGCAGGGCAAACATGTTCACTGATCCAAAAGCAGTGGCACTGGCAGAGGGACTGCTTGGTCTTTATGACTATGAATTGAAACTTCACTCACAAGTTTGTGGCCAACTACTACACATGCACATGGACAACTTCGCGGCCAGATTAGACAGGCAAAACAGTTTTGACGAATTAGATTATGATGTTGACCCCAAGAAGGTGCACAGATTTGTTGTGTTTCTCAATGATTGGAGCATGGGACAGATATGGCATCAAGGTACAGCGGTGCACACGCACTGGAAGGCCGGAGACATCATCAGTTGGCACTGGCAGGACTTCCCGCATGGAACGGCCAACATGGGTTGGGACACAAGATACATCCTGCAATTCACCGGCAGGACTACAGACAAGACTTGGAAATTTATAGAAGGAACCAACAAGGACTCCAAACACATCCTTGACATCCACGACAACAACAAGTAATATTAAAGAATGTACATACTAGTGACAGGTGCTCCAGGTTCTAAATGGAGCAGTGTGGTGAAGAACATCTACTGGTCCGAGAACATAGATCACACAGATTATTCAGAGAAGAGGACCTACTGGCACGACGCTGACACACCAGGAACAAAACAACTGATGCACACGGGGGCGTATTGGGATCCAGGAATGGAATTCGACAACAGTCGGGACGAATGGGACAAGCCATTCTCGGGCACAGGCCACAGGATCATAAAGTCACACACGTTCGCACACCAGCTGGAGGAACTGAAGACGCTGGGATACCCTATCGTGCTAGTACGCAGAAGCAACATAGAATGTTATGACTGGTGGAAACTGTGTGGAGAGTTCAGCATCACATATCCCAACTATCAATACTTCGAGAACTTGGACCGGATGTGGACGCACATACAGGATGAAAACACAGATATCACACGGTTCATACAGCAAAACCTAGACAGGATAACCTGTCCCGTGGACAACTTCGACCTGTGCCGGGTGCTGGGAATAAAAGAACCAGGCCCTAGGGACAGCATACATACACATAACTACGCGAACAAGGACATCAAAGTCTACGTGTACAAATAAAAAAAAATACTTGTAAAACTTTATGATATTTTTAATCACTAATGACCAATTTAACCTAGGAAACGTTTTCCTAATCTGGTCTGTGCATTACCTGAGCGGAAGCGATGATTATTATGATGGTAGAATTGATGCAAAAAGACCAATACCAGACAACCCTTTATTAAGAGTCACGGCACATAAAATGAAACCAAACTTTGTGAGAACCATTGAATCATTTCTTACTGTGTTAGACAGAATTCCAAAAGATCATACT
>Ga0208427_1000866_pt1 | contig 12933 bp, 10 predicted proteins | sample DEB08_DNA_FD_184532 | JGI IMG/M metagenome (GOLD analysis project Ga0208427, IMG submission 184532) | Aqueous microbial communities from the Delaware River and Bay under freshwater to marine salinity gradient to study organic matter... | ecosystem: Environmental > Aquatic > Marine > Coastal ...
TCGACTTCGACCGGCCCATCGACTGCTGGGTCTACGACACCTCGGGCGGATCGCCCGAGTAGACGCCGGCGACACTTCGAGAAGCAGTGGGAGATCCCCGGTCACCGTGCGTCCCCGGACGGACGGCTGTCTCATGCGCCGAGCCTCTTCTCGGAACCCCCTGAAGCGTCCGACGTGGCGTTGGCATCCGCCCCTCGGACCGAGCCGAGCGGGTTGATGGATCGGGCCCGAGGGTCCGGGTTCAACCCTCGTTGAAACCGAATCTCAATGGAGACGTACATAGAGGGGAGAGATGGCGTGGTGATTCGGATCCGTGACGCCCCAGGGCCGGCTTCGGAGATCGGAATCCGTGGAACTCCACGAACTTGCGCGTCTCAGTGCTCGTAGCGATTGCTTCGGGCCACCCCATGGGGTCGAGCGGATCTGCCCGTTGGAGGCCTTGGTTTCGAATGCCTCTTGTCGTCGTTCCTTCTCGATCAGTCAGACATCTGCCTCGAATGTGCCTCCTTCTTCAGTGAAATACCCCATCAAAGCAGAGCATCCCACCAACAAGTAGACGCCTTGATTGTGAGTGACGCAGATCGGCGCTAAGAAAATTCACCAATGGATGATCAACAGCGATCATCACCTCGTCAGAATAAGGGGCCTCTCTGGTCTGACGCGAACTCGGGAAGGTTCCCCAACACCAGCCAGCAAAGGAACTTGGAGTCGAAACTACGCTCGAAGCGATGAGACCCATCAGCATGCCAGACCGTTATCGAACCAAGTTGATCGATCAGACCCCCCTCACCACTTCCCGGATTTGATGAGGCTCGAAGGCGAACGACGATGCTCAAGCCAATGAGTCAAACCATGATCGGCAGGAACTCGCCGCTCGACCGGCTGAACCGCCGCCGGGGCCTCACCCGGCCCGGCAGTCGGGTGTCGACGACCGGCAAGGCGGCTCGGGCGGAAGTCCGCCTGACGGCCGAGGAGGAACGACTCGTCAAGCAGATCCTCGAGGAGCCGATCGACTACATCGACTCCGAGGAGTTCTACCGCGAAGGGGCCGAGAAGCGGATCTACGACGAGGCCCCCCCGATCCAGAAGCCCGACGTCTCCTGGTACCGACCCCTGATGGACAGCTTCATCAGCGGCCGCGAGCGGGAGACTCGATCGCGAAACACCGGGACGGTCCTGCTGACCGGGGCCGAGGAGCGGGTCCTCTTCCTTCAGTACAACTACGCCCGACACCGCGTTCGGGAGATCCAGAAGCGCCTCGGCGACCGCCTTCCGGACGCCGCCACCGCCCGCGACCTGCTCTCCTGGTACCGCATCGCCCGCGGATATCGCGAGCAGATCGCCGAGACCAACCTCGCTCTGGTGCTGGCGATGGCCAAGCGGACCCGGATGAGCGAAGTCGACTTCGCAGACATGGTCAGCGAGGGGAACATGGCCCTGCTTCGTTCGGTCGACAAGTTCGACTGCGGCCGCGGTTTCAAGTTCTCGACGTACGCCTGCCGGGCGATCCTCAAGGCCTTCAGTCGCCAGGGAATGAAGCTCAGCAAGTACCGACAGCGGTTCCCGACCGACTTCGACCCGGCCATGGAGAAGTCCAACCACCTCGAGACCCTGCGAGCCACCCACGAACGGGAGTGCGCCGACGAGGTGAAGCACATCGTGGCCACCAACGAGGCCGATCTCTCGGATGTCGAGAAGACGGTCATCCACTACCGATTCGGCATCGACACCGACACGCGGGAAGCCTCGCCACTGACCCTCGAGCAGGTTGGACAGATCATCGGGGTCACCAAGGAACGGGTCCGCCAGATTCAGAACAAGGCCCTGGAGAAGATCCGACTCGCGTTCGAGCAGATCTATCCCGCCGATGGCGAGTCCACCGGCGAAGGCGTCTCCGAGAACTGATCGCGATCCTGCCGAGTTCGGTCCCACTCCGATCCCCCCGTGGGCGGCCCCGTTCGGGTCGCCCGCGTTCGTTTTGACGCCGTTCGAGGCCTGGACGATGGCGGTACGATCCTCCCCATGCGAGACAAGATCGTCGACAGTGCGGCCAACGCTCTCGAAGGCCTGGTCAGCGATGGAATGACCATCGCGGTGGGCGGGTTCGGTCTCTGCGGCATTCCCGAGCAGTTGATCATCGCGCTGCGCGACAGCGGGGCGAAGGATCTGACCGTCGTCAGCAACAACGCCGGGGTCGACGGCTGGGGACTGGGCCTTCTGCTGGAGTCCCGGCAGATCCGGAAGATGGTCTCGAGCTACGTCGGTGAGAACGCGGAGTTCGAGCGCCAGTTCATGGCAGGAGAGCTCGAGGTCGAGTTCACGCCTCAGGGGACTCTGGCCGAGCGAATGCGGGCCGGCGGCGCCGGAATCCCGGCCTTCTACGTCAAGACGGGTGTCGGAACCGCCATCGCCGAGGGCAAGCCGACTGCGGACTTCGACGGCGAGACCTATGTGATGGAGCGTGGCATTCGGGCGGATCTGGCCTTGGTGAAGGCCTGGCGGGCAGACCCTTCCGGGAATCTCATCTACAGAAAGACCGCCCGGAACTTCAACCCACCCGCGGCGACCTGTGGTCGCATCACGGTGGCCGAGGTGGAGGAGATCCTGCCCGTTGGGGAACTGGCCCCAGACGACATCCACACGCCTGGGATCTTCGTGGATCGCCTCGTCCGAACCGAGTCGGAGAAGCGGATCGAGCAGCGAACCATTCGCCCCGGATAACCACCCTCTGGCCTCGAACGGGCTGCGAACAGGGGGGCTTGGGTGGCGTAGTCTCCTCTGGTTCACCCGATCGGGGGATCTCGCGGTCGGCGCCCGGCACAACCGTTGCAAACGGCCCCGGCAAGGGTGGAGTCGACTCGGAATCGTTGGATCCCGCCGTAGTTGCCCGGCGCGTGCCGATATCCTCAAGTCGTCGGGGATTCCGCCATATTCGAACCCCGTGTCCGTTGTAGTCCCAACCGATCCAATCACGATCCCTCACCGATCCCGTCGGACCCGAGGCCCCAGTCATGCAGCACCCCTTCCGAACCATCCGTCTCCTGCCCGCCACCATCGCCGCGACCGTCTGCGTAACGCCGGCGGTCGCGCAGTTCGGGGGCGATGCCGGCCTCGCCGATGCCTTCCGCCAGGACTTCTACCGGCGAGATCTGGTCATCTTCAACAACGTGCTCGATCTCGAGGACTGGCAGCGACCCATCGTCGAGGTGCTGCTCGAGGACTACGCCGCCTCGTTCGAAGCCGGCCTGACCGCGATGCGGAACGAGATCGCCGACATGCGCGTCGACGCCTCCGGCGACGGCCGGGCCATCATGGAGCGCATGATGCAGCCCCTCGAGGCGTGGGAGCAGGACAAGGAGCTGCTTGCCGACCAGTTCCTCGCCAACGTCCGGACCCAGCTCAGCCCGGTGCAGGAGGCCCGCTGGCCGGCGCTCGAGCGAGCGCTGCGTCGCGAGAAGGATCTTCCGCAGTCGGAACTCTCGGGCGAGGGCCTCGATCTCGTCGCGGTGCTGGCGAGAGTTCAGGTTCCCCCGCAGGTGCTCGAAGCGATCGCCCCGACCATCGACCAGTACGAGACCGACCTCGATCGCGCCCTGCTCGCGAGAGCGCAGCGCATGGACTCGCTGCAGCCGGCGGTTCGTGAAGCCATGCAGGAGATGAACTTCCAGCGGGGTCTGCAGATCATGGAACAGATCATGGCGGCCCGCATCGAAGTCCGCTCCGCACAGGAACGGGGCCTCGAGGCGATCGCCTCCGCACTTCCAGAGGAGTTCTCGGCGACCTTTCGGCAGGAGGCGCTCGAGCAGGCGTTCCCGAAGGTCTACGGTCCGAACTCGACCATCTCCTTCATCGCCGCCGCGAAGGCGATCGAGGATCTGACGCCCGAGCAGCTCGAGGGCATCGAGGCGATCGAACGCGACTACCTCGCGCAGCTCGAAGTCCTCAACGCCCGCATGCGAGAGCTCTACCGCATCGAGGAGCCGCAAGAGCCGCAGCGTCGATTCGAGCGAATCCTGCAAAGGCAGCAGGGCGAGTCTCCGCGTCGCCGCACGTCGGGCGAACCCGAGGCGATTCGCACCGTGCGTGGCGAGCGGGAGGAACTCGGACGTCGCACTCGCGAGGCGATCCTGGCCCTGCTGACTCCGGATCAGAGCACTCGCCTGCCCGGCTTCGCCAAGCCCGGCAGCATGCTCGACAAGGGCCAGTCCGACGGACGGAACTACCAGGAGACGCCAACCCTCAACGCAGGCGGTCTCGGCGCCAAGGGGCCCAGCAAGGATGAACGCCGCGGGAACGCCTTCGCCCCAGTGGACCGAAGCCCCCGCAACGAGGAGATCGAGGTGGAGAAGCGCAAGGATTCCGACCGGATCCGATCCCAGCCCAGCCGCGGTGGGACGGGCGGCCGGGGCGGCAGCACGCCCTCGGGCCGCGACGACTGACCAGCAGGTTCCCTTCCTCCGACCCGAGAATCGAACATCCACCGTGAGTGATCTCAGCGACGCCATCGCCTCCGCCAACGGCACCGTGACCCGAACCGAGGTTGCGCCGCCACTTCGCGAACGATGCGAAGCGCTCGGCATCGACTGGTTGGACAAGGCCCCCGCGGCCGACGACGAGGCCGTCGATCTGCTCGACGCCGACGTCGCGGTGCGACTGAGGGCGGTGCCGATCGGCCTGTCCGGACGGCGTCTGACCGTGGCGATGGCCGACCCCACCGACCTCGCCTCCGTGGACGAACTCGCGGCGATGACGGCGCACGCGATTCGCCGCGTGGGCATCGAGGGCGCGGCGTTCGCCGAGCTGATGCGATCGGCGTACGGAACCACGGCGGCCCGCATGGCCCAGTCGCTCGCCGACGACGGCGGACTCGCCACCCCCGAGGCCGAACACAACCTCGACGCCATCGAGGCCGACGACGTCCACCGGATGGCGGAGCAGCCGACGCTCATCAACCTGGTGAACCTGCTGCTTCTCGAGGCGATCCAGTCGCGAGCTTCGGACGTCCACATCGAGCCGTTCGAAAGCGAGTTGCGGGTCAAGTACCGGATCGACGGCGTGCTGGTGTCCCAGCAGTCCCCGCCGAAGCATCTTCAGGCGGCCCTGATCGGCCGCGTGAAGATCATGGCCAACATGAACATCGCCGAGCGGTACGTGCCGCAGGACGGACACATCACCCTTCGGTTCGAGGGTCGCAAGGTGGACATCCGCGTGTCCACGGTCCCCACGCTGTACGGCGAGAGCGTGGTGATGCGTCTGCTCGACAAGAGCTCGCTTCCGCTCGATCTGGTCAGCCTCGGCATGAGCGAGCGACATCGCGAGCTGATCGATCGGATGATCGCCAAGCCGCACGGCCTCGTTCTGGTGACCGGCCCCACCGGATCGGGCAAGACCACCTCGCTGTACGCGGCGCTCAGCAAGCTCTACGACCCCCGCAAGAAGATCATCACCATCGAGGATCCCGTCGAGTACGAACTCGAAGGCATCAACCAGATCCCGGTGAATCCCAAGCGGGGCCTCACGTTCGCCACCGGCCTGCGGGCGATTCTCCGGCAGGACCCCGACGTGGTCTTCGTCGGCGAGATCCGCGACGCCGAGACGGTCGACATCGCGATCCGCTCGGCGCTGACCGGCCACCTCATCTTCAGCACCCTGCACACCAACGACGCCATCAGCTCGATCGGTCGTCTGGTGGACATGGGCGCGGAGCCGTTTCTCGTGGCCTCCGTGGTGGAGGGCTTGATGGCCCAGCGGCTCGGACGGCGGATCTGTCCCAAGTGCGCCGTGCGCCGTCCCATGCCCGAGGAGACCGCGGTGCGACTCACCGAGCGGGAACTCGCCGCCTTCGGAGGCGAGATCACCATTGGCGAGGGTTGCGAGGAGTGCGGCGGATCGGGATTCAAGGGTCGGATGGGCTTCTTCGAAGTCATCCGCATCGGCGGTCCGTTGCGGGCCGCGATCGCCGCCAACCGGCCGGTCATCGAGCTCAAGTCGATTCTCGGCGACGACTACATCACCATGCGTCGCGACGGCATCGAGAAGGCTGCAGCGGGCCTGACCACCGTGGACGAGGTCCTCCGGGCGACGCAGGACGTCGACGAGTTGGAGTGAAGCCGCCGTGGCGACCTTTCGATATCAGGCGATCGACAGCGGCGGCACCGTCTCCACGGGATCGCTCGACGCACCGGACCGCATGGTCGCGGTGAAGATGCTGGAGCAGCGGGGACTCGTTGCGCTTGCGATCGACGGGGATGGCGTCGCGACGGCGGCCGCGGGAGTGGCCGCTCGGCGCCGCAACAGTCGCCCGACGATCTCGAGAGCCGAGACCGCCACGCTGGTCCGAGAGATCGCCACCGCGATCGAGGCCGGCCTGCCCCTGCTGCAGGCGTTGCGGACGGTGCGACGCCAGGCCGGCAATCGGAAGCTCGAGACGATTCTCGACTTTCTCATGGAACGGGTCGAGGCCGGACAACCGCTGGCACGGGCCGCCCAGGAGTACGGACCGCCCTTCGACGATCTCATCGTCGGCATGTTCCGCGCCGCCGATGCGACCGGTCGCACCAGCGAAGTGCTCCATCAGCTCGCCGACCTGCTCGACCGCGCGGTGGAACTGCGGCGAGAGGTCGTTGCGGCCACCGTCTATCCGATGATCGTCGCGGGCCTCATCGCGGTCAGCACCGCAGTGCTGGTGACCTTCCTGCTGCCGAGACTGATGGCGCCGATCGCGGGACAGAGCGGCATCGAACTGCCCTGGCCCACCGTGGTGCTGCTGGGCGTGGCGGACCTCCTCGGATCGTGGTGGTGGGCGATCGCCGCGGCCGCCGTCGGACTCGTGGCGCTGTGGCGATGGTGGATCCGCGACGCCGGCAACCGCCTGATCTTCGACCGCTTCGTGCTTCGGGTCCCGATCCTGGGCCGCCTGGTGCGGGACATCGCCGTGGCCCGCTTCACGAGGACTCTCGGCACGCTCGCTTCGGCGGGCATTCCGATCCTCTCGGCGCTGCGCATCGTCCGCGACACCCTGGGCAACGCGGCGCTGATCCGCGCCATCGACGAAGTGCAGGACAAGGTGACCACCGGCCAGTCGCTGGCCGATCCCCTCGAACGCAGCGGTCACTTCCCGCCCCTGCTCATCCAGATCGTCAACATCGGTGAACGGTCCGGCCGACTGGAGAGCATGCTGCTCCATGCGGCGGTCGCCTTCGATCGACAGGTCGACTCGTCGCTGAAGATCTTCACCAAGGCGCTGCCGCCGCTGCTGCTGGTGGTCATGGCCTCCCTTGCCGCCTTCGTGCTCGCGGCGATCATCCTTCCGCTTCTCCAGATGCAGGAGGCGATCGGCGCCTGACCAAGACCTCCAGCCGAGACCTCCCACCGAGACCTTCAGGTATCCCTCCCATGAGCAATCGCAGTCATCGTTCCCGCGACCCACGCCGCCAGCGAGGCTTCAGCCTCATCGAGGTGATCGTCGCGGTCACCATCATCGCCATCCTCGCGGCCCTCGTCGCTCCGCGTCTCACCCGGTTCCTGGGTCAGGCCAAGGAGAAGAAGGCCTACGCCGACACCCAGAGCCTCGCGCAGCAAGTCAAGCTGTACATGACCGAGCAGGGCCTCAGCCGGCCCTCCGACGACTTCGAACTCGACATGCTGCTCGAGGGCGACGATCCCTACCTGGACAACGCCGACCAGTTGATCGATCCGTGGGGCAATCGATACGTCATCGTCATCCCGGGCGAGGTCAACGTCGACTTCGACATCGTCTCATACGGCTCGGATGGCGAGCGTGGCGGCGAGGGCGACGCCGCCGACATCGTGCACGGACTTCGTCCGGACTCGTGATTCCGACATCGCTCCCATGCGACCTTCCGCCCCGTCACCACGTCGTGGGTTCAGCCTCGTCGAGATCCTGATCGTCGTGGCGGTCATCGCCATCCTCGCCGGACTCGTGGTGCCCCGCGTCGGTGGACTGAAGAGGCGAGAGGAGTCGCTGGCGGTGGATCGCGTGGCGGACCTCCTGACGATGTTCGCCTTCCGAACCTCGGCGGGCATGCAACCGGTGGGCCTTCTGCACGACGCCGAGGCCGGTCGGATCGAGCTCCTGATCCTCGACATCGATCCGTCGCAGGCGGACATGCCGGTGGTGTGGCAGCCCGATCGCCTCAGCATGCCTGTTCTGTTGCCGGAAGGCCTCGAGATCGTGTCGGCGTCGGAGGATCTCGCCTCGCTGCCCCGAGGGGACTGGATGATCGCCTCGAAGCCCGGAGGCGATCGGCCCCGCATCGAGCTTCGACTCGAGGGCGACGGCGTCCAGGTCGACATCGTGCTGGAGCCGCACGACCTCGCGGCGAGGCGCTCCGATCGTTCGCAACTCCGACGACGGGAGCCGCGGGATCTCGACGAGGAGGGGCTCGACCGCGACCAATGGTGACCTACGCCATCCAACACGGGTGCCGGCACCGCGGCTTCGCGCTCGTCGATGCGATCGTCGCCGGCCTGCTCCTCGCAATCGGGCTTGCGGCGATCATCTCGCTCGGCTCGCGTGCGCTGTCGCTGCAGCAGCGGGGCGAACGGGAGGTCGTCGCGGCGTCGCTTCTGGACGAGATCCTCGCAACGGTCCTGATGGAGGGCCCCGCCGACTATCCGAAGCTGCACTCGATGTCCGGCGTCTTCGACGAGCCCTTCGCGGCCTTCGAGTACGAGGTGGCGATCGACGAAGGTGCTCCGGGCGTCCCGTTCCGGGTGGTCGCGACGGTGCGGCACGAGTCGGGAGACTCCTACAGTTGCGAGACGTTGATCGCTCCGAAGCTCGGCGAGGAGCCGGATCCGCCACGACAACCGCTCGAACCGATCGATCGCGAGGCGGCGCTGCTCGAGGCCGAATCCGAGGACCAGCCATGAACGAGAGGATTCCCATGACGACACCGCACCCCAACGCCGCCCGTCGGGCCGGATTCACGTTGATCGAGATGATCGTCGCCGGCGTGATCGCGGCCCTGGTGCTCGGCGCGGTCACCTTCAGCCTCTCGCAACTCGGCCGCTCCCGAAACGTCGCGGTGGCGAGGCTGGAGAGCTCGATGCGGGCGAGGGCGGCCTTGGAGAACGTTCGTCGGGACATCGCCGGCGTCATCCGCGATGCCGATCTCCTGAAGGTTCGGGTGCTGCTCGTGGACGGCACCGCGCCGACCGCGTTCGGCCTGGTCGATCGCGACGAACTGCTGCTCTTCTCCAACAGCCTGAGATCCACGAGGGAGACCGCGTTCAGCGGCGAGGGCATCGAGTACGAGACGCACTACCGGGTGGAGGAGGACGATCTCGGCAGCGTGCTCTGGCAGCGTCGCGACTTCATGCCCGACGGCTATCCCGACGCCGGCGGCATGGCGGTGCCGCTGGTCGAGGGCGTGGTCGCCCTGCGCATCGAGGCCTACGACGGGGTGTCCTGGTACGAGGAGTGGGACAGCGACCTCGACGGCCTGCCGTGGGCCCTACGGGTCTCCGTCAGCACGCTTCCGTCGGACGAGGATCTCTCCGACCCCGACCCGCGTGGTCTGACCACGCTCCGGACCTTGGTGCCGATCGATCGGATCGTGCCTCCGCCACAGGAGACCGAAGAGGACAAGCTGGCCGAAGAGGCCGCCGCCGAGGCGGCGGCGGACGACGCGGCCGCGCAATCGCTTGAAGGTGGAGACGCCGGCGGCCTTGGAGGCGGATTCGGCAACGGTGGCGGTCGTGGCGGCGACGGCGACGGTGGCGGTCGCGGCGGAAACGGAGGCGGTCGGGGCGGTCGGGGCGGTGGCCGAGGAGGCCCGACTCTGGGACCAGGCCTTGGACCAGGCCTTCGGGCGTCGCCGGCGAACCTCAACCCCAACACATCCGTCGGCCGAGGCAGCAGGACCAATCGGCTCGGCGTGCAGGACTTCTGACATGCGTCGCGGCGCCGTCGTCGTCATCGTGATCTGGGCGATCGCAATCGCCGCGTCGATCGTGGCGGCGGTTCAGTTGGTCTGCTTCCGGCAGGCGACCATCGGGCGGGAGACGCTGGCGAGGGTTCAGGCCCGCTGGGCCGCACGCGCCGGCATCGAAGAGGCGATCGCCATCATGGCCTGGCACGGCGAGAACCCCGATGCCGACGATCCCCGCGCGGTCGTTCGCGATCTCGAGCTCGCTGCCGACGGCGATCTGTCGACGGGTTCGTGGAGGATCCGCCACCTGCGGGACGGCATCGAGCGTCTCGGTCCCCTCGACGAGCATTCCAAGCTGAACGTCAACCGTCTCGGTCGAGGCGAGCTCCTGAACCTCGAGGACATGTCCCTCGACGTCGCCGACGCGGTCATCGACTGGCGAGACGACGACGACGAGGTCACGGGCATCGGCGCGGAGAGCGACTGGTATCGGAATCGAGACAGCGGCTACCAGCCCCGAAACGCGGACTTCCGCCATGTGTCGGAACTCGAACTGGTCGCGGGCATCTGGCCGGAGCGGCTCCGCGGCGAGGACTGGAACCTCAACGGCCGCCTCGATCCCAACGAGGACGACGGCGACGCCAGCTTTCCCGACGACAACGCGGACGGGGTGCTCGATGGCGGCTGGGCCGCGGTGCTGACCGCCTCGAGTCGGAGCAGCGGCCGCACCACCTCCGGCGAGCCGCGCCTCGATCTGCGGACCGCCGAAGAGGGGGATGTGCTCGAGCGCCTCGGCCTCGACGACGAGCAGGCCAAGGCCCTGATCTCCTACGCCCAGCGTCCGGACGCCTCGATGGAGGCGCTTCTGATCGAAGACCTCGGCACGCTCGCAGCCGGTCAGACCTCCTCGAGTTCGGGGACCGCGGTGGCCCGAACCCGCCGAAGCCGGGCGGGGATCGGCCGGAGTTCAAGCTCCTCCAACGCTCGACCGCTCGACCAGGTTCAGCTCCGAACGCTGTTCGCCGAGGCGACCATCGGCCAGGACGATCTCGAGCCGGGGCCGGGACGCCTGAACCTCAACTCCGCCTCCGCCGAGGCGCTGCGGGTGCTGTTCCCGGACGATCCGGGCATCGCCGACTCGATCGTCTCCTATCGGGACTCCAAGCCGGAGGGTCTCACGAGCATCGTGGACCTTCTCGAGGTCGATATGATCACCCCTCAGCGGTTGGCGGCACTTCGCAATCAGGTCGACGTGACCGGAGACGTGTTCACGATCTCCAGTCGAGGCCGGGCGGAGGCAACGGGGCTGGAAGTGGAAATCCTCGCCACCGTGGATCGTTCCACCCTTCCGGTTCGCATCCTCGAGTACCGCGAACCGTAGTCGACGCTCCCGAGTCCCCCAACGTCCCTCGTGCCCTCCACGACCTCGCGAACTTCCCGCCCTCGGCCCAGCTCCGGCGATCCGGATCGGACGCTGGCGGCGCGTTCCGCATCCGGCGGCGGCTGGGAGTGCCTGCTGATCGAGTGCGCCTCGACGGCCGATCCCGGCTCGCGGCGCCTGCTGGACCGGCGGTCGTGCCGATCGGACGAGGAACTCGCCTCCTGGGTCGAGGAGAGCCGGGCGGGCCGATGCCTGATGATGCTGCCATCGGCGGCCACGATCTGTCGGGTCTTCCGATTCCCCGGCATGCCCGGGGATCAGATCGATCAGGCCTTGCGGCTTCAGGCGGAAAGTCACCTGCTGGGTGGAATCGCCTCGCACCGCACCACGATCGTCCGGGTGCCTCAGCCTGAGAGTGGCGAAGCCGTCGGACTGCTGCTGGCATGGCCCGAGCAGGCAACGACTCGCATGCCTTCCGGTCGAGCTCGCCAATGGGAGATGGTTCCCGAGATCGCAGCCCTGCTCGAAGCATGGCGAACCGCCTCGGTCAAGACGCCACTGGTCTGGGCCGATCCCGCAGATGGGTCGATCGGCGTGGTTGCCGGCGACGCCGGGACCCCGATGCTCCGGGCGACCTGCGAGGCGGCGGAGGGCGACGAACCGTGGGATCAGGTCGTCCGCCGCGTCGTTGGTGAAACGGTGCTCGCGGCAGGAGGCAGCGCCGAGGTCGCCAAGAGCACCGTCGAACGGGCCGACGCCGGCATGATCGAGCAGGACTCGGTGCGTGCCAGTCGTCCCGGACTCTTCAGCGACCTCGATGGCCTTGACGGCCGCGACTCGGTCGGCGCCCTGCTCGACGCCGCGATTCGCACGGCTCGCGGCCCCCTCGCCGCCGCCGCGACCCTGACCGCCGAACCGCCCTCCATCCGTCGAACCGGAGTGTCGGCGACGTTCGAGCGTGTTGCGATCGCCCTGACGACGCCCCGGACGGCGATCCGAGTCGCGATCGTCGCCGTCATCGTGGCGCTGGCGATGCCGCTTGCAGGCGCCGGCCTGCGAACCGCCATCCTTCGCGCGAAGCTTCCCGACCCGGATGCCTTCGAGGCGGCGATGAAGGCGTCTGAACAGCAGCTCGCGGTCTACCGCGAACTGGAGGCGCAGGCCTGGCCCATGATGAAGATCCTCGGGGACCTCTCCAACTGCATGCCCGAGGCGATCGAGGTCGAATCGCTCACGATGGGCCATGGCGAGCCGGTCGTCGTTCGAGGCTTCGCCAAGCCGGATGGCGACATCACCGGTGCCGATGCGGTGCTCGAGATGGAGCGACGACTGCGGGCGACCCGCGTCTTCGACAAGATCACCAAGAGCTGGGATCCCCCGGACGCCCGCGGGATCTACGAGTTCTCGATGTCGGCCGAGGTGGCCCGCCCCACGACACGGGCCCGGGTCGACGAGAACGACGACTTCGCCGTCAACACCCTTGCCATTCGCCGCTACGGCCCTCTGGTCGCGGGAGGCGTCACCTCCGCCGGCGATGCATCCGAGGCCTCCCCGTCGATCCCCGACTCGACGGGAGACGAGGCAAGCACCGCATCATCGGACAACACCGCACGAGGCCGAACCGATACGGAGGCGGCGACATCGTCCCCCGCTTCG
>Ga0208427_1000870_pt1 | contig 12898 bp, 12 predicted proteins | sample DEB08_DNA_FD_184532 | JGI IMG/M metagenome (GOLD analysis project Ga0208427, IMG submission 184532) | Aqueous microbial communities from the Delaware River and Bay under freshwater to marine salinity gradient to study organic matter... | ecosystem: Environmental > Aquatic > Marine > Coastal ...
CCTGTGAGATCACAGGTACAGATGCTCGAGTCCTCGCCCCTGTTGACAAGTGCCAAGATCTGAAGCCGGGTTGGATCCGCAACAGCCTTTAGAAGATTCGCTATCTCACTCGCCTTGGTTCTTGCCATGGGCTCCAGCCCGGGGGCAGGCGCACACTGGGCGATGTCAAGTTGAATCTTCGTAACCATTTGTTCACCTATTCATAGATGGCTATCTATAAACTACCAGAGCATTTCAGATTGGGAACCCCATGCAATTTACAACCCTCGCAAAGCTACTTGCTGAGTTCTTGGGCACGGCGATGATAGTTGCCGGCGTGATTGGTGCGGGGTTTATGACCGCCTCTTTGGACTCCGGCTACGCCCTCGGGCTAACCATGATTGCTGCCACGGTTGCCGCAGTGCTGTTTGTGGCCATAAGCATCCTGGGGCCCATCTCTGGTGCTCACTTCAACCCTGCAGTTACGATCGCGTTCTTGGTTCGCCGCGGCATCGTGCCATCCTCGGCCGCGGGCTACATTGTGTCTCAGATCGCCGGAGCAACATCAGGCGCAGTCATTGCAAATTTGATGTTTGGCTCCTCATGGATTGAAGTGAGCGAGATCGCTCGGTTTTCTACTGCCACTTTCCTGGGCGAGATTGTCGCCACCTGGGGGCTGGTGCTTTTGATCCTGCTCCTGGTCAAGTTTGAGAGGACGCAACTGGTTGCCGCGTCGGTAGCGGCGTGGATATTCGCAGGCCACATCTTTACTTCATCCACTTCGTTTGCTAACCCCGCAGTCACTGTCGGCAGGATTTTTTCCGAGGCGCCCTCGGCAATTTCGCCTGACTCCGCACTCTGGTTTGTTTTGGCCCAGTTGGTTGGCGCGGCAATTGCCCTAATTACCTTTATCTCTCTCACCAGGAAAGCGAGCAGCTAATGTCAACATCAATTGTCTCTGTCATGTTTGTCTGTGTCCATAACGCAGGACGTTCCCAGATGGCTCAAGGATTTCTGCATCACCTTGCCGGCGATCGAATTGAGGTCCGGTCCTCGGGCACCATGCCAGGCGATCAGGTAAATCCGTCAGCCGTTGCGGCGATGGCTGAGCTGGGCATCGACATCTCCCTGGCAAAACCAAAGGTGCTAACCGATGAGGACGTTAGGGCTTCTGACTACGTGATAACAATGGGTTGCGGAGACGCTTGCCCCTTCTACCCAGGCAAGATCTATCTGGACTGGAAATTGGAAGACCCGGCAGGAAAGGGTGTTGAGTCGGTGAGGCCAATTCGCGATGAGATCAAGGCCCTTGTCGAGAACCTGATCGCCGCAATAGACGCCAAAGCCAAATCTTGACAAACTAGTTAGGTTTACCTAACCTCTTCAGGTAATCATCTTTTACCCTACTTTTGGAGAGTTTCGCTTTGAGGCTTCGTGGTGCCCTAACCATTCTTTCTGCTGCAAGCCTGTTGCTTACTGGCTGTGCCCCACAGACCGACTCACTGCTTGTCTACTCCGGCAGGAGCGAGGCTCTAATCGGCCCGCTTGTCGAGCAATTTGAGCAGCAAACGGGTATTGAGGTTGAGGTGCGTTACGCGGGAAGTGCTGAGTTAGCGGCGCAGCTTCTTGAGGAGGGTGCAAACTCTCCCGCTGATGTTTTCTTGGCCCAGGATGCTGGTGCGCTTGGCGCTGCTGCCAAAGCGGGACTCTTAGAAACCATGCCCGATGAGCTCTACTCGCTTGTGCCGGCCAATTATTCGGCTGCGGATAAGAGCTGGGTCGGAGTCTCGGGGAGAGCACGGGTCTTTGTTTATGACCCGAGCCAGGTCAGCGATCTACCAAAGAGCATCTTTGATTTGGAGGATGCTAGCTGGCAAGGACGTATTGGCATCGCTCCCACAAATGCCTCTTTCCAAGCTTTTGTGACTGCAATGCGGATTCTTCATGGAGATGCCAGGACTTTGCAGTGGCTAGAGGCCATGAAGAGTACTGCTGTTATCTACGAAAAAAATGGTGCGATCCTCGAGGCAGTTGAGGCAGGTCAGCTAGCTGCAGGGCTCATCAATCACTACTACTGGTACGCGAGGGCAAAGGAAGTAGGAACTTCCCAGATGAGCAGCAGACTCTCGCAGTTTGAGGGAGCAGACGCTGGAAACCTGGTGAACGTGGCGGGGGTTGGCATCCTCGAGAGCTCAGACGAAGCTGAGAGGTTCGTTGAGTTTCTGCTAGGCAGTGAGGGCCAGAGCTACTTCGCAGAGGAAACCAGGGAGTATCCGCTTGTGGGCGGAATAAGCCCTGCAGATGAACTCACCCCGCTTTCCGACATCCCAAGTCCCTTGATTGACCTCAGCGACCTCGACACCCTCGCAGAGACCCTTGAGCTCATTCGCCAGGCTGGTCTGATCTAGGGCTGTATGCAGAGGCCCCCATTTGCGGCAGTTGCGCTTGGCTTGGTTGCCGCGCTGGCTTCGCTAGTTCCAATTGGCTATTTGCTGCTAAGGCTTTTTGAAGGCTTTGAGGCTGCGTTCGCCGAGTTGGCAAGAGCCAGGACTCTCGAGCTCTTGGTAAACACCGTTGGTCTGACAGTCAGCGTTTCACTGACGGCCCTTGTGATTGGAGCCTTCCAGGCCTGGTTAACGGTTCGAACAAACCTGCCATTCGCACCACTCTTTGCAGTCCTTGCCACCCTGCCGCTCGCTATTCCAAGTTACGTGCTGGCACTTGGTTATCTGAGCCTCTTTCCATGGTTCAGCGGCTTCTGGGCCTCTTGGTTCACGCTTTCACTTGCCACAGCGCCCTATGTTTTTCTAGCTCTCTCAGCTGCACTCATTAGCTCAAACTACGCAGCCGAGGAGGTCGCGAGATCGCTTGGCAAAAATCGGTGGCAGGTCGCAATCGGTGTCACCTGGCCACAGGTTCGCCCCGCGGCCTTTGCCTCGGTGCTGTTGGTTGCGCTCTATACGCTCAGTGAGTTCGGAGCAATTGCCCTTTTGCGCTTCGATACTTTTACCAGGGCCATCTACAACGCCTATCGCGGCTCTTTTGACCGAACCAGTGCGGCAGCTCTAGCTCTTGTTCTAGTGGTCCTGACGCTGATCGTGATCTATTTCGAGAGGCGCTATCGAGGAGATCGTTGGCAGGCTCCAACCTCTAGAGGAAGAAAACGAAGGATAGAGCTCGGAGAGGCGAGGGTTGTTTCGATCTTTGGACTTTCGCTTCTTGGTCTTGCGGGAGCGGGAGTGCCAATAGCTTCGCTCATTGGCTGGAGCTTCAATCAAGTTAGCTTTAACCTGCTCAGACTCGGAGAACTGGTTGCAAGCTCGCTGCTAGTAGCCCTTGCAGCGGGAATTGTCATTGGAGTCTTCGCTCTCGCAATCTCGATTTGGAACCTTCGGTTTTCAAGCAGGGTGTCAAACGCGGTTGACCTCACAGCTTGGGCTGCGCATGCTCTACCAGCGGTGGTGGTGGCGCTCGCGCTGGTGTTCTTTGGGGCAAATATTGTTCCGGTTATCTACCAGACCATCTGGCTTTTGCTTCTGGCCTATCTGATCCTGTTTTTGCCGAATGCCCTGGGGCTGGTCGGAACGCCTATAGCGCAGGTTCCAAAGAGCATCGAGGAAGTCGCAAGGAGTCAAGGGCTCAGCAAAAATGCGGCGCTGCGAAAGGTGGTGCTGCCAATTGCAGCACCTGGAATCTTGGCGGGGGTTGCGCTGGCGGCTTTGACTGTCTTGAAGGAACTGCCGGCCACTTTGCTCCTGAGGCCTAATGAGTTGGATACCCTCGCAACCGAGCTTTGGCAGGCCACCGAGGTGCTGGCATATTCTCAAGCTGCACCCTATGCGCTGGCGCTGATTATCATTGCGGGAGTGCCAGCGCTGGTTCTAAATGCACAGGCAAGAAAACTGATTTCGGAGGTTAGCTAGATGCCACTTCTTGAAATCAAAGATGTCTCGATGAGCTTCGGTGCCACCCAGGTGCTATCCGGGATCACGTTAGAGCTTGAGAACAAGCAGCTGCTAGCTGTCCTCGGTTCATCCGGTGCTGGTAAGTCCACGCTCATGAGGCTGCTTGCAGGTTTTGATTCGGTGGCCTCTGGGTCGATAGTCCTTGACGGGACGGTCCTGAGCGACAGCACAACAACTATTGCTCCAGAAAAGCGAAGCATAGGCATCGTGCCGCAGGACTCTGCTCTCTTCCCACATCTCAACGTCAAGCAAAACATTGGTTTTGGCCTCTCTGGACTCGCCAAAGATGCCAAAGAGCAGCGGGTTAGTGAGCTTTTGCAACTTATTCGAATGGAGGAGTTTGCTGGGCGGATGCCCGAGGAGCTCTCGGGAGGCCAAATCCAGAGAGTCGCTCTAGCAAGAGCTTTAGCGCCCAAGCCAAAGCTAATTCTTCTCGATGAGCCGTTTAGTGCCCTCGATGCCGAGCTGCGCCAGCAGCTGAGAGAAGAAGTCCGGCAGGTGCTGAGGGCTGAAGGTGCAACGGCCGTTTTGGTAACGCACGATCAGGAGGAGGCACTTTCGCTCGCCGACCGAGTGGCTGTTTTGCGCGAGGGAAGGATTATCCAGGTTGGGTCCCCGTCTGAGATCTACAACTCTCCCGCAGATGTCGGAATCGCAACCTTTCTAGGAGAGTCCGTCCTGGTTGACGGCAAGGTTGTCGGTGGCAAGATTTTGACTGACCTTGGAAGCCTGAGTGCGCTGAACAACGTTGTTGAGGGCGCGAGCGGGGTTGTGGCAATTAGAAGTGAAAACTTCTATCTGCAGCCAAATCCGTCAGGGGATTCCGAGGTGGTTGGAAGGGTTTTCTTTGGACACGACGCTCTTGTCGAGGTCCAAACCCCGAAGCTAAGAATTCGGGCAAGATCAAATGGGCCATTCGCACCTGAGGTCGGCATGAAGGTCACAGTTTGGGTTCGCGGAGCGGTGAATTTCTACCCCGCCAGCTAACTCTCAGTTTTGCCTCTCTGTGCCCTAGTAGGGTTGAGCCGCTGTATTCGGATTCTAAGATTCTGAGCTTTCGAATTAGGTAGTCACTGATGTTCGAGAGCTTTAGGGTCTTATGAATTGGTTTGATGCACAGGCGATAATCGACTCGTTTGGCGACTGGGCTGCAATTGCAGTCTCCCTGGTTCTCTTTCTCGAGACCGCGTTTATACCGTTCTCGATCCTCCCTGGGGACTCGCTTCTCTTCTTGGCTGGGTTGACGCTGTCAAACAGTGACAATTTTTTGCCGGACTGGTCCAGTTTCATGATTATTTGGTTCGGCGCCTTCTTTGGGTCTCAGACCGGCTACTGGTTGGGCAGACTCATCGGCCCCCGCTTGTTTGCAAAAGACCGCAACTTTCTGATTAACCGAACAAACCTCGATCGCACGCATGAATTTTTTGCTAGGTATGGCGCTCGTGCTGTGGTGCTAGCCAGGTTCGTGCCAGTGCTCCGTGCTTTTGTTCCTATGTTGGCTGGCATGTCAAAGATGCACCCAACCAAGTTCACCCGCCTAAACCTGATAGGTGCAACGGTCTGGGTCCTTGTGTTTCTAATTCCAGGGTATTTGGTCGGGGGCATGACTGTGGTGAGGGAAAACCTAGAAATTGCAGTGCTGGTGATCATGATTGGCACCGTCCTCGTTCTTCCTTTGGAGATATTTCGAGATCGCGTTGTTGCGAGGCGACGAGCTTCTCTCAAATAGCCGAATTCTTCCGCATCACTTCTACACTTAGTCAAATGCGGAAACTAGCCCTTCTGGCGGCCTCGGTTCTGGTTCTCACCGGTTGCAGCGCTGAGCCTGAGGAAACAATCGCGCCGACCCCAACCGCCACTCAAACCTCGACGCCGACTCCAACCGAGGAACCTGAGCCGGAACCAATTCTTGTCGCGGCTCCCCTGACGGGTGTCCTCTATGAGGAGGGCACAAACGCTTTCCTTGAGCTGCCTGCAGTCTCGGCAAAGATCGATAACACCACTCCCGGTAGGCCGCAGCTAGCCTTGAATGCTGCAGACATCGTTTATGTAACGCGGGTCGAGATTGGACTGACGAGGTTGCTACCTGTGTGGCATTCGAGAACCCCTGATGTAATCGGGCCCGTGAGATCTGTCAGACCAGTGGACGCGGCGATCGTTGACCCCTTCAACGGCATCTTTGTTTATTCAGGCGGACAGGCCCCTTTCAAGTCAGCAGCCAAGGCAACCGGCCTCATCATGAGCGATGAAGATACTGAGATGAATAACGACACCTACTTCAGGGAGAAATCCAGGGTCGCTCCATGGAACTTGTTCTTTGAGGCCGCAGAGCTTCAGGCTCTTTACTCCGTCGAGCAGCCAGCCCCGGCCCCTGGTTTTGAGTTTGATGCCATCCCTACTGCCGTTACCCAGGGCACGCCAGTGGTTGGTCTAGGGGTTAAGTATCCACAAATGCAATCCGAATGGGATCTCGGAACCGCCATGTTCGATTGGTCTGTGGCTGAGGAGCCTGCGTGGCTTAGAACCCAGGACGGCTCCGAACACACCCAAGAGGGCGGCGACCGAGTGATTGCCAAGAACGTGGTGGTAATGGAGGTCGCTCACGATTTAAGTTTTGTTGATCCAAAGTACGGAGCAATTCCAAAGGCAATGCTTGAAAATAACGAGGGAATTGCCCACATTTTCTCCGACGGCTACTACCTCCAGGCCGCCTGGTCCAAGGCAGGAAGTGGAGACCCCATTCTCCTCAGCACAGCCGATGGAGAGCCACTTAAGCTCGCAATCGGCAATACCTGGGTCGAGATGATGGACGTGCCAAAGAGCAAGCTGACCATTGACGAACCCGAGGCCTAGTTGCGCGGAGTAAAGAAGGCAGACCTTCCAAAAAAGGATTGTGCTCGTTGCGGGAGAGAAATGGTCTGGCGCAAGTCATGGGCTAAAAACTGGGAACAGGTCAAGTACTGCTCCGAGAAGTGCAAAAGAACTAAAGCTCTTTAGAAAAGTCCTTCAGCCAGCTTCTTAGGTCCTCACCAATGTCTTCGCGATCAATCGCAATTCTCAGGGTGGCCCTGATGAAGTCCAGCTTGTCGCCGGTGTCATAGCGTCTGCCGCGGAAGATGATTCCTCTCACGCCACCAGCGATTTGGGGGTTTTTGGCCGCCTGTTGGAGCGCATCGGTGAGCTGTATCTCGCCGCCACGACCAGGCTCGGTCTTCTCCAGAATCTCAAAGATTTCAGGCCTCAGGACATAGCGCCCAATTACTGCGAGGTTCGAAGGAGCAGCTGCGGTCTCTGGCTTCTCAACCAGGTCAGTGACCACCACGCTCTCTCCCTCAGAAGAGCTAACGCTAGCGACGCCATAGAGGTGGATTTGCTCCCTGGGGACTTCCAGCAGTGCCACCACGTTGTCACCAGTCTCTTCGTGAAGCTTGAGCATCTGAGCCAGGCACGCATCCCTCGAGTCGATCACATCATCGCCAAGCAGGACCGCAAAGCTGTTGTGCCCGACATGGCTCTTAGCCCTGAGGATTGCGTGGCCTAGTCCCCGGGGGTCTCCCTGGCGGGTGTAGTGAATATCAGCAAGCTGGTTTGAGGCCTGGACTGAAAACAGCTTCTTCTCTTCTCCCTTTTGAGACAGCACCTGCTCCAGCTCTGCAACTCGGTCAAAGTGGTTTTCAAGGGTGTTCTTGTTGCGACCTGTGATCATCAAGAGATCTGAGAGACCTGCAGCAACCGCCTCCTCAACCACGTACTGAATGACGGGCTTATCAACTATTGGCAGCATCTCTTTAGGCATTGCCTTGGTGGCGGGAAGGAATCTGGTTCCAAGACCAGCCGCGGGGATTACCGCCTTGCTGACCCTAAATCCTTTGCTGGTCATGGCTAAAGCCTAGACTGCTATTAGCAGGGGATTCTCACTCTTCTTGCCTAACCTTTTCTGTGTTTGAGTCAAAGGAAAAAGTTGCTGAAAAAGTTTTTTGCCTCCCTGGCAACCACAACTCTTTTACTAGTCGGCTTCGCCGCTCCAGCTCAAGCCAACGTCTCTGAGCCAGCATTCAACATGGTCAGTGTCGCCCCAGTCTGGGAGGCTGGCCACATCGGAGAAGGTGCCTCGATTGCATTCATTGACCAGGGCGTAAACCTCACCCATGAGTATTTCCAAGACCAGGTAATCGACGGCTTCTGCCTCTACGCCTCCTACACCTCAAACTTTTGTCCCAATGGCTCTAAGAGCCAGACCGGGGTTGTTGCAGCCTCGCAGCGCATAGTCAACAACTTCCCGGTCTTTGCGGAGAACCACGGCAACATGGTTGCCGGCATCGCAGCTGGGAAGCCGAACTCGGTTGCGGCCGGTGGTGTTGCACCAGGGGCCAAGATCGTAATGGCGAACATCGACCTCACCCTTGAGGGCATTACCGAGGCCGCCCGCTACATCTCCCAGCGTGCGGAGGCCAACAACACCGTCGCGCTCTCGCTATCTTTCGGTGGCCTGTTTAGCGAGATGCCAAGAAGCTGGCTGCTTTGTGACACCAACCCAGCCCTCGAGGAGCTCGCGAGCATCATCGGAGATATGCGCGACCGCGGCATCATCACCTTTGCAGCCGCTGGAAACACTCCTGTCTTGGACATCGCAACCTCGGTGTTCCCCAGTTGCCTGGAGGATGTCGTGGCAATTGGTTCGGTAAATGCCCAGCGCGAGGTCTCCTGGTATGTCACCATGAGCGACAAGATTGAGTTCTTGGCTCCCGACTTCACAAGAAGCGCCGACACCCTCGGCTACCTCACAAGCTCGGGAACCTCAGCTGCGACACCGTTGGTCGCTGCTGCCTTTACAGTCTTGAAGCAGGCCTTCCCTAACAAGACGAGCGAGCAGATCCTGCTGGCCATGAAGCAGGGCTCGAGCAAGGTCGACGATGTAATTCGCAAGCAGATACCGCTGATAAACATTTCTGGCGCCTATCAAAGGCTTGCAAGCTCAACAGGAACAACAACGCCTAGTGAGCCAGAAAACTCAGAGCAAAAGGTGACAATCGGAACCTTCAATGGCTACATTGCCATCTACACCAAGGGTTACGAGGGACGCAGGCTAACTGCGAAGGTAGCGGGCAAATGGCTCAAGGTTGACCCAATCACCCTTGCACCTGGCAAGACCTATTCGCTTACTAAGCGCAATACCGGAGCTGGCTACAACATCAACGTCGAGGTCTACATAGACGGCGTGCTGGTGGCAGAGGACAACGTTCTAACCCGCTAGCGGCCAAAAACGAAGCGCAATAGGTTTGCGACTCCCCCAATTAGGGCGAGCCTTCTAACGCCAAAGGCAAGACGAACAACCGGTGCCAATGCTCCAAATACCCGGGTAAAGACCTTGGCCCTTGCGATGCGATCGCCATCGGTGCCCCAACCAGACCCAGAGGAGACCTCGGGGTGGGTAGCGATAGTTATGGGCAGGAAGACCGCTTTGCCGCCAGCAGATAGCAGGTCGGCAACAAATATGTATTCATCACCTAGGTAGTTCTCAACCCCAGCGCCAAAGCTTTCGTCAAACCTGATGCCAAGGTCCTTGATGGCGCTAACCCTGATAACCAATTCGTATGTGGCGGCCCTGGCGCTGTTGAGCTTAGTCAGCTTTTCTTCTTTGCTCGGGTAGGGCTTTCTGAGTTTTCCTGAGTGATCAGTTGCCTGCGCGAGCACCAAGGAGACACCCTGGTTGGCATCCAGATAATCGATAACCTCTTTGAGTCCAGAATCATTGAATTCAATGTCGTCATCGGCAAAGACTAGGTAGTCGGTATTTGCAAGCTCAATAACTCTGTTCCTGCTCTTGGCAACGCCCAGACATTTGAGCTCATCGGTGACAGCTGAGTCCTTGAGTGCTTGGGGGAGCCTGTCTTGCCAAGCGATGTTCTTGTCGTTCTGCACGACAAGCAGCAGGTCGTAGGGGCCGGTTGGCGGGGTTATGGCTGCAACTCGGTCAGCGAGAGCTGAGTAGCCAACTGTGAGCCTGTTCATTAGAAGCTGTTGGCTTTGGCCCTTGCAAAGCGCATAAGTGCAGATGAAACCGAGCTAAACGTGGTGTTTTGAAGCCTTAGGCCTAAGAAAAACACGATGGTGTTGGAGAGCGAGATCATGCCTGAAATGCTGAACCAAATCAGCAGGGCAAACAGCACCACCACTCCGGCGCTCGCAAGCAGGGTTCCAAACTCCGCCTGCTGGATTCTCACGCCCAGCCTCTCAGCTGGAGTCACTTCTTCTTTAGCCCTGCGCTTTTGGACAAAACCGCGCTGGGTCTTGAATTGCCTAACAAACAGCACGCCCATGACCTGCAGCACGATCAAGATAAAGACGAGGTTTATCGCGGCAAAACCGGGGTTTAGAAAGAAGAAGAAACCGGCAATGACAAACATCTGGGTCAAGAATGAGAAGACATTCACCATCTCCAGGGCCATCGCCCACTCCCAGCTTTCGGTGAACTTGCTCTTTTCCCTCTCATCAGCACTAAAGGCCTTGTCAAAGAACTTCACTCTGTAGGTCTTCTGGAGATAGTTCGCGATTCTGGTTGAGGCAAATAGCATCGCAAAAAGAATCACGGAAATCACTATCTCGCTCACCGGAAGCGAGGAGCCTCCGACTACCAGGTCGGTAAAGAGCTTGGCAACCAAGAGCTCTGTGACCGGTATGGCAGCGGCGATAATCACAAGCAGTATGAGCTGCCAGCGGTATTTGCCCTTTGGAACTAGCCGTCTGGCTGACTTCCAAAGTAGCGAGGTCATGCCCTTCATTTCTTTGCCGCCTTCGCTATGACAAGTCTTAAGTGACCCTCGACCTCAGAAATCTTGGCATCTGAAACCTTTATTGGCCTGGCCATAGCCCTCAGGTCCTGCTTTCGCATATCAAGCGGCATAACAGCGGGCTCCATTACCTCAACGTCTGCACCGAGTGCATAGTCGGAGTACTTGATCCCGCTGCCGTGAACATTCTCCTCAAAGCCCTCAAAGCTAGTAAGCGCGCACGGAATGCCATAGGACTGGCAAGTGATCATCACGTGCATAGCGGAGGTGATCACAAAGTCATACTCATTGAGCCTCTCAACAAACTCAGCGATCGCTTCTTTGCTGGACATCATGACAGAGAGCTCGTCGATGCCCTCAGGGAGCCGCAGCGGAATAGCGGCATGAGAGAAGTGTCTGACTAGAACTCCTCGGCCATTGGTTTTTCCACGCTCCATCGGGAAGATCTTTGAAATTACAACTCCCGGGTCGCCATAGGAGCTGACCTCGGGACCACCGGCAGCCATAAGAGCACCTGCTGTGTGGGGACCACGAACCGAAATATAGGTTGCCTTCTTGTTGAGCTCAACATCCAAGGAGGAGACTCCGGTGCCCACCACCACCGAGCCTGAGCGAATAAATCTTCCAATGGACCCAAGGGCCACGATGTGGCCCTTGGATGCCGGCTTCACCGGCGACTGTAAAAACACTTTTGCTCCGGAGTAGTGGGCAACAATCAGCGGAGATAGCCAGTCACCAAAGTTTCCAGGGAAGGGCTTCGCCCACCACATCAGCTCGAGCTTGCCCTCTCCATTTGCTGAGTAGTGGAGAAATGAACTAGCTGCATCGAGGTTTGCCTGCTCGGCTGCAGAGGCCACGTACTTTTCTTCAAACTGAGCGAGTGAGCTCTCAGCCGAGCTCTTGTCACCTCTGAGCGAATAGCCCATAACCTCGCCGAGCAGCCTGGTGCGCTCAGAATCTATGCCCTTGGCCTTACCGGCAGTAAGCGCACCTGTTACGCCGCTGGCATCTGCAATGCGACGAAGTGGTCCGCGAATGCCATCGGGGAGCTTTTTCTCGAGCTGCTTGGCCCGCTTTAGAAGCTTCCTACGCACCCCAACCTGCTTCCCACCTCCGTGCTGCACGACCTTGTTTTTGAAGTCAGCAACGTTTCCTGAGCTGCCAAAGGTAAAGAACGGCTGGCGCTGACCGGGCTCGAGAGGTGTCCGGTCCCGAGCAATCTCGGTGGTTGGAATCATTTGAAAGGTGAGCTGACGAGCGTTGGTGCGCCAAGCCTCCTCCAAAAAGTAGTCATCGGTTGCCTTCACATTTGCGCGCTTCTCAAGCTCGTCGGCGTCCACAATTAGCTTTCTGGCCTGAGGGGAGGTGCCAATGCCCCAAAAGCTTGGCTCCCAGAACCTTGTCCTGTTGCCATAGCCAATCTGAAGCGGAGAACCAAAGCTGCGCTGGAAACCAATTAGGTCAGCAGTTGAGTTTGCAATGTAGTCCGGCAGGTAGCTGATCCTGCAGTCAATGTCGATCCAGAACACCTTCTTGTTAGGGTGCTTCTCACAGACCGAGCGGATAAAGCCAATTTTTCGTCTGGTGGTGTCGGCCCAGTCTTCTCCTGGAGCCTTGGTGATCTCTAGCAGCTCATGCTCAATGCCAAGCTCGTCAAGCTGCTCCCTGAGCTGACGAGCATGAGTGCCGTAATAGTCATCAGGGGTGTAGAAGCTGCAAACAATTGCATTGGCCGAGGTCACGGGTAAAAACTACCAGCTAGGAGCTATTTGACTCCCCTTGCAAGTCCCCACCAAAACCCGAGTCCCCAGGCAAAGTGCATGGTTGGCAGCACAACTATCAGCCAAAGCCTGGTGGCTGGCTGCAGCGAAGCTGCATTCATAGCCGCAAAGGCAATCACCAACAAATAGAGCGAGAACGGCAACCCAAACAGCGAAGCAAGAACCAAAAGGGGCGGAAGCCAATACCTCGCTGAGGAACTACCTGGGTCCTGCCTAGTCAGTGCACCTCTCCAAAAGCCAGTCTGAAAAAACTGCTTGGCAAGTGCCTGCCAATTAGATCTTGGGCGGTAGGTGACTTTTAGTCTCGGGTCAAACCAAACCGTGCCACCCGCCTCTCGAATGCGCTTGTTTAGCTCCCAGTCCTGGCCGCGAACCCACTTGG
>Ga0208427_1000875_pt1 | contig 12824 bp, 18 predicted proteins | sample DEB08_DNA_FD_184532 | JGI IMG/M metagenome (GOLD analysis project Ga0208427, IMG submission 184532) | Aqueous microbial communities from the Delaware River and Bay under freshwater to marine salinity gradient to study organic matter... | ecosystem: Environmental > Aquatic > Marine > Coastal ...
CATTATTCGAGTTAGCCGCCAGAACCAGAATCTCTGGCCCCTCTAGCTTCTTCTCATTGCTATCTACTATGTCCATAGCTACTTCAAAGCCTCAAATAACGCCGCCGAGTACACATTACCCATACCCGCTGCCAAGCTAAGAACAACGCCGTCTGGTGCCGGGCAACCCATAGACAAAAATACCGAGTCACGCTCAGTTCTATTAGGGATACTAGGGATTAGCCCTTTGGCAATGTCGTCAAACAACATAGTTGTTTCCAAAAGACCGCTGGCACCCATCGTATGTCCTATACGCTGCTTGTATGAAGTAGCAATGAACTCACTCAATGTACTCGTGAGCGCGGCTTTTTCTGCAGCATTGTTAACCGGGGTGCCGGAACCATGCGTCTTAACTAATTTTACTACATCTGGTTCCAGTTTGGCTACAAATAATGCGCCTTCTATAGCCTTGGCGTACCCGGCACCGTCTTCACGCTGGCCGAGCGGGTTCGAAAAGTCCTCAGAGGCTGTATACGCCCCTAGAAGCCGAGCAATGGGTTTAGGAACTTCGGTAGGCTCACTCTCAAACACAGCAAGGACCGCCCCCTGCCCCAGATAGAACCCCCGGTTCAAAGAATCAAACGCGGAGGGAGCAACATCCCCCTCATCCTTATGTAGTAGGCTGGCCCCAGCTTCACCGAAGAACTCTAGGGTAAGGTTATTAACCGCATCCTCACCGCTCAGTACGATAACCCGCGTAAACCCATAGTGGTTCATAAGGTTTTGCACGTCCATAAGAACTTTTAGGCTAGAGGCGCAGGCCGTCGCATCGGTTGATATGTGGTCTACGGGGCCAAATTCTGCGGCTATACGCCCAGCATAGATATTCGTAAGGGTAATAAACGGTATCTTGACCTTGTGGTGGAGCGTGGTAGTCGGGTCTCTATCGTACCTACCCTGCGTGCCCATCCACCCTTGATTACCCGCCGCAAATAGAAACGCTGTCTTACCCCTAGTCCGCGTATTACGCACATACGCTAGGATATCCGGCGCAAGAACAGACTGCAGCAGCCGGTGAGGGGGGTAGAACAGGCCGGTTTTGGCCTTCTTGAATGTGTCCGGGATTATGTGGGCGTGTTGAGGGTACGGTATATCGTCTATTAGTACCTTCTTTGTTGTGCACACCCTTGAGCAGTGGGTCATGTAGATCATTTCACTGCCTCGATAGCGGCCTCTACAGACTCGGGTTTCTTAGTGCCGGTGCTTTCGGCGTAGTCAAATACATCTTTTACAGTATTGACTGGTAAGTTCTTAGCTTGTTCTTCGTCAAGTCCATATAGTTCAGCTAAATACATAGACAACATGACAATATCTAGGCTGTCTAGACCCACTTCACTTATATCGTCATCTTCTGATGTGGCTTGGGCTCCTTCTCCACCAACCACTTTGATTAACTTCGTTAGCTCATTGAAGAGCGCTACATGATCCATTTTTGCACCTCCGTTAAAGGGATGCTCACAGTATATCTATGTAGCGTTTAGTTGTCTACGAGGACACCCTGCCAGCTCGCAGTAATCGCGTTGTTAGAGGATGTAGCTATGGCGCGAACTTCGATATCTGTTTTTTCAATAATTTGTAGTGGGTACGTAAAAGTATCAGTGAGGGTATTACTCTGGAGTTCAGATATAATTATGGTCCTGAAGGTGTTGCTCCCAAACTCCCGGATATTGAATTTTACCGTAGCGCTTGCATTTGCTTGAGATATTGCAGCCGTAAAGTTTACATCATCCAAATACAGTGTTCTGCCCGCAGGGACAGTGTACACCCCAAGCTGTGTCTGGTTATTTGTACCGAGGTTCGCGTAAACATCGCCGGTAGGGACACCTGCAGATGCACCACTAGAAGCTAGATAAACGGTACCCGCAGCGGTACCCCCAGACCCAGCTAGTGAGACATACATACGGTATATACGAAGATAAGACTTGGTTGTAGCAACTTGGGTTTGTCCATTCAGAGAAACTTCTTCTTCAATCTCTAAATAATTAGAATCTAGCCCGAATACTTTAACTTTGTTCGCCCCTGTGCCCCCGTTTGTATCGTTGGCGTCAGAGGAACTTACATACATAATAGACGCAGCGGTGGGCCACACGTAATTACCACCCTGCTCCCAAATAGTTTCCTCAGTAGAATTTACGTCCGGGTTACGGGCAAACTTGTACAGCGGGGTAGCTCCGGCAACCTGCCCTTTAGAAACTTGTAGCTCGTACGGTTCTTGGATTGCCATAGCGTTTCTCAATGCTTCATCTAGTTGATTAAAATATATGCGAAGGACATTGTTAAACTGGTCAAACGAAGCACGGTCGTAATCTTGCGGCGGCTGCGGGAGAGCGGGGGCGCGAAAGTTAATATCAACATCGTTTAGAGCCACTACCGCCTCCCATCAGGACGCATATCCAAACGTGGCGAACCTAGCTGCCACTGTACACCCAACTCATCAGACGAAATCTTGATCGCCATCTGCCTACCTCGAACGCGGGTATTGATCTGCTGTGTAAACTGCTCAACCGGCACCGTTGCGGTACGCGTTACGGACCCATAGCTAGTACCACCTGCAGACGCTGGGCTGATATACCCAGATCCAGAGTTTTTAAGCGGGTAGAAAGTCATGGTGGCCGCAGGAGAAGAGGCCGTTGACCCGTCAAAGGTCATGTCAGGTAGCACGCGCCAAATAAACGCGAACCTATGGCCGTCATCCAGATCAAACTCAGCCGAGGTTATGAAGGCATCAATAGCCGTAGAGGTGCCGGTTTCGTTGTCGTCCACACCTTCTTCGTGGTTTACAAGGTTGTAGGTGTAAGTGGCCGCAAGCGGATACTGTCGTGTGCCAGAGTCCAGCCAAGCTGTACGGGCTAGGTTGCCGTAATACCAAACCTTGTCGAGATAGTTATAGACAACATATCTGTTTACCGATGTGGAGTCGGCAGAGCAGTAGAACCACCAGATTTCATGGAACTCTTCGTTCGTCCCGGCAAATACTTGGTCTATCTGCAATTCGTTAAAATCATTGAATACATACCGGCGCAAATCGCAGGGGAGAGCCTGCGTGCGACCATCGTACATATAGAACTTATCACGCCCCATCCAGAATGACGCGCCAGAGGCGTAGGCTACTGCGTTTTGTGAGGCAATAGATATGTTATCACCCACAATCTGAGCGCCCCACACAGCCTGACCACCTAAATATTGCAGGGAGTAGACCGAGGAATCGGTCCACACGAGAACTTCCTGACGGGATTGCTGGGCCGTAACAATCTCGGTGCCACGAGACAGCCGTAGAGAACCTGCCTGATTAGTGGCACTAGGGGTCCAGTTGGCGGCATCCTCTTGGTCAGACCACCGAATAAGCATGGGGTCTTGTGTGGATGTGCCTATCGTGTTCGCCCCGAACGCAAATACGAATCTGCTAATATCCGAGACGAGGATGTAATTCTGTATAGTGGGGGTGTCCGACGCGCCACCTAGAGTAGATATACCTACCGCCCGTGTAGCGGTGCCAGCAGTAACATCCCAATAATATATACCGCCGCCCCGAGGGCCAAAAATCAGGTCTTCGCCAAAATTAGACTGGCTCCAGAGACGCATGGGTGCAGCCGTAGTGCCGCCAGTACCCCAAACACCGCTGCTCCAAGCGCCGCCACCCCAACCCGTAAGAGGTACAGAAATAGCGTCACCAACACTGATCTGGTAGGCGGCGGTTACACTCCCACCACCGTTGCCGGTGTCCGATGCGTTGGCTGTGGCTGTGGCGGTGATGGTGTAAGTATTAGAACTAGGAACTGTTTGTATTTGATATTCTTGGTTTAGAACATCCGCCGTAATGTTACCACCCAACGACACTGCGCCGCTAAACGTAACAAAATCACCCACCATAGCATCGTGAGACGCATCAGTAACAGTCAATGTGGCCGAACTCGCCGTAGCCGCAAAAGTAGCTGTGCCGGTAGTTGTAGACCGGATAGGGGTTATATCGTAGTAACTCCCACCTAATTCAGTATAAAACTTAAGATGTGTACCTACACCTACGTAGTTAAGGCCACCAAGCGTTACCCACGACCACAAAGACCTACACACGCCTTGAAACGTGTTAACGGATATTCTTTGCCAACCACCAATCTTTTCGGGGTATCCCTGCCGAAAGCGCACCTTATCGCACTCATACCAACCGGTTTCGTTAGTATAACGCGTGCGTTCCCTGTTAACGCCGGGTTTTAAGGATAGCTTCTTAAGGGGCATCTAGGTTACTCCGACGTTACCCCAAACAGCGGGAGTGTGGTCACTGTAATAGCTACACTACGCTTCAATTCTAACGAGTTACCACAATCTGAGCAAGCATCAGCTTCAAGCTCAACAGCGTCCAGATCATAGCCGCAGTTAGCGCAAACCACCTCTATCTCGTGTTCGGGTTCTACGTCTCCCTGCTCGTTAACCGCAGCGACATATTTAGCTCTCATCGTCCTCTCCTACTGCAAGCATACGGGTAATTAGTCGTCCACTTCGGTTCTGCACCTGCCGGTGCCACTTACTATCCGCCATCTCTTTTGCAGCAGTTTTCCAGTCCTGCACATGAATGGCCGCGATAAACTTCTTAAACCCCGAAAAACGCGGCCTACCTAAATTAAACATCATATTACAGCAAATAAGCTGTACTTCTTCTGGAAGCTGCTCAAAATCGTCGATGACCCAACGGCAGTCATTCATAGTGATACTAATGTCTTTCCCAAAAAGCTCCGCTACGCGCTCTTCGGTAACGGGTGCTCCGGGGGGCCAATCGTACTCAGGCTCCCCCTCCAGACAAAGATGGCCTATACCACAAGTTTTCAGGCCGAGGTGGTCTAAGTAGACGGAGTACATAACCCCCTCATCCACCTCTAACTCTTTACGTAGCTTCTCAAGAAAAGTCATTTTCCCTGCCCACGGTACCGCTTCCAAGAGCGGCGTTTGTGTTTATTCTTGGGTTTCGAGTTGGTGCCGCGTCCGATGCTAGTCGCGTGTTTAATATCAACCGGCTTCCATTCAGAAACACCGACACCTCGTGATTTAGTAGCCATTATTTACTCACCGATTTGTACTTCTCGAAGGTCCGTAGGCCGCCCAACCCGAGCATCCCCATGAGGACAGGCATCATCTGGCTCATGTCGAGCGCAGGAAGATCGACGAGGTGGCCTGTCTGCGCGAGCGTGAACACGAGGATAGGCTGTGCAATATAATTCCAAGCAAGAGCAACGCCGCATGACCAACCGATAAATGGACGCCACCCGGCAACAAAAGTAGACCTCGAAGCTGCTTCAACCTTGTTAATTTCAAGCTGCGCGATATCGATCTTCGCCAAATGCTCCGTCAGTTGCGCCTCAATCTTGCGCTCTGCTTCAGCACGCTTCTTCGGATCTTCAGGCAAGAACGAACCGATCACATCTTTGACAAGCGGCAGTACCGCTGGGAGTAACGCACCAATCATTTTTTGTCCGCCTCTAGCAATTTAATCCTGACCTGCATGTCGTGGTTCATGTCGCCTTCCTCTCGCTAGCGACAGGCGGATGCACGCCGTTATGAATCTTGTGCATCCGATCCGCTTCAGACTTGAGGTACGCGACATCAGCAAGAATGTTGGCTATTTGCATGTGGTCACGACGCAAGTTTTCGGGTGAGTTCATCTTAGCCAAGATGTCGAGGCGCTGCTTAACCACACTTTCGCCATTTTCGAGCGCGTCTATTCTCTGGTCAATCTTGCGGAGACGGGATTCAATGTCCGACAAGGTATCCTGAATAACCTTAATCTGCATCTTACCTACAGCGGCAGCGCCCGCCACACTAAATAAGATGCCGCCTAACGTAACAATCAGGCGGATGTCGATGGTCCCATCCATTAGTCAAGATCGCGTCGTGCCCGGCGAATACGCAGCCAGAGTAGGTATAAACCACCAAAACCAAGGATAAGGTTAATCGCGATTACAGCCAGAGAGCCGAAATTTAGCGCCCACTGAACACCAAGACCAGTAGAGCCAGCTAGGGCGGCTCCAACACCTATAACCGCATCAGTGTCTTTGACAACCATTAGTCATCACCTATATCCCCACGCTTAATCCATTTCTTTGTTATCTTCTTTAATTAAAGAATCAGTCAACATTTTTACAAAAGCACTTTTACCAACTTCTAGCTGGTCAACATTAAATCTAGCAGAAGAAAGTTTACGATCTAGATCAGCGATGTGATTGACCATCATCTGCTGCTCCGCGCTCATGTCCTCGTACTGATACTCAACGTCGTCGATCATAATGGGGGTCTTTTCATTTTTTCCCATTGTGTCTACTCCTTAGGTTATGTGGCGGTTAAGCTGCCCACGGGGTTCCACTACCCTCCGTAGGATTTTCGAGGAGCTGCAACTGAGCAGCTACGTTTGCTTCGATAGAAGCTACTTCTTCTGCGCCGAGAGCGTCCTTCGTCCACTGAAGTGCCTGCGCCTCGGTGATATCGGCATAGGGCGTAAAGTTTGACAGGTCATCCGTGGGAATACCCACAGAGCCGTAGACCCGTGCCTGATTACCGGAGGCATCTTCGTCGATGCACTGCCAATGAGAGTTGTTGACCACGTCAGATTCGCCGTCGAGAGACACAGCGTAATCAAGTTGTACGATAGACCAAGTGATTGCCATTTGTTTGCTCCTTATCCTATAGGGTTCCAACCCGAATTGTCCGGGTTGATTTCGTCGTGCCACGCATCACGCAGCTTTGGGTCTTCTTTGAGGTGTTCCTGCCATTGCCGCTCGCTGATTTGTCCGCTTCGATAACAGGCCACGAGAAGTTCTTGCTCGGTCATCACAGCGCCGCAATCATAAATGCGAGGAGTTCGTCGTACCGGATGCCGTAACGCTCACCAGCTTCGATGCCCGGATTGATTACGTTGCCGTTTTTATCGACTTTTTCCGGCTCTGCTTCCCATGTATCGTGGCACAGCAGCGCATAGTGTGTGGCGTCAAGACCTTCTGCCGCAAATGCCGCGATAACTTCCTGTGCAATCACGCCGACATGGATGCGCGCGTCGTCGCCTTTCAACGCTACTGCGTCGTTGTATTTGTATTTTTTGACAAGACCCTTGATCGCCACGGCAACGCGACGTTCTGCATCATCAAGATTGGCAATCTGCTGCTTTTCTCGTTCGTCGGATGTGTTGATCGTTCCGGTTCCGGCGTAAACGACCGACCAACGGAACGAGGCTGATCCAAGCGTTTGCGTGTTGTCAGCGCCGGGACGCACGACACCGCTGCTGTCGATACGCATTTTTTCACTACTGCCATCAACCCTGAAAAGAATGGCAGAACCAGCGGCTTCATTACCAATGTCGGCGGTTAAAACAAGCAGCCCACCAGCAGAGGCTCCAACCTGAGCATCACTATTATCATCGGTATCGGTGAGACGTATAGCAGGTGTGGCTGAAGATATGTGAAGCGGAACAGCGGGCGACGTAGTACCAATACCGACATTACCGCTGCTGTCGATACGCATACGTTCTGAGGCATTGACATTGAACCGCATTGCTTCATTTGTACGATCCACCGCAATGTAGTTAGCATCTGCATCAGCAAAATTGTCGTGGTCAAATACAATTGCGGGGTTGGCTCCAGCACTACCCGTGTCCGTGCGGATAGTCCCAGCAACGTGCAGCTTCGTGCCAAGTGCCGTGTCAACAGTTGTTACACCAATACCGACATTACCGCTGCTGTCGATGCGCATACGTTCGGCGGCATTAATCGTAAACGACATAAAATTACTAGCATGACTGTACCGAATCGTTCCAATGTCTACGTCGTCAAGATCACCAAAGTAAATGTAGTTATTTTGAGCATTGTCAGCGCATAGATTTTCAAAAATAGTATCTGCGCCGCCACCCGTGTCTGAAGCTCTGAGACGTATATACGCATCTCCAGAGGCTTCATCAACTTCAAAAAGTCGGTCAGGTGACGTAGTACCAATACCGACGTTGCCGCTGCTGTCGATACGCATACGTTCTGTGCCAACGGTAACGGCTGCAGTATCGCCGTCTTGCCCTGTTGATCCAGTATAGAATGCAAGGCCTGTTGGCATATCTGTTGAGGAATTAAAAACTCCTTCAGAAATGCCAGACATACTTGCCGCATAAAGAATATTGGAAATGCTAGAATTGGTGTGATTGCCACCAAACATAACAGTTCCTAATTTATTTTCAGCAGCATCTATAGCGGCACTTGTTTGATTTTTCGCAAGTCGAACTTTTCCTCCAAAACACTGACTACCGTTTCCATCACTTCGCTTGCCAATAATCGTTAGATTTGGTGCAATATTACTAGTATTATTGTCTTCAAGTAAAATGCCATTGCCCAAACCTGTTGAGATATGAAGAGTAGTGCTAGGACTACTCGTCCCAATACCGACATTCCCGCTTGAGTCGATACGCATACGTTCGCCGGCATTCGTAAATAGAGCCATGTAATTAGAAGTATGGTTATATACGATTTGTCCTGAAACCGCAGCCGTGTCAGTAAAAAGAATACGTTGGTCAGCAGTTGTCGATCCAAGAAACTGCATACCCATGTTGGCGTCCGTTGACTCTATAACAAACTCGCCGTGAGTTGCGCTGGGCGTACCGCCGGTGGCTGCGCTATTTCGTATCCGAACTACCGTACTTGCCGCCTTGTACAGATCAAGTAAATAACTCGGTGCCGCATTACCAATACCGACATTACCGCTGCTGTCGATACGCATACGTTCATCAGTACCGTCTGTTAGACCACTAGTATTAGTTACAAAAACGTGGTCGCCGTTTCTTGTTCCATAGACAATACCACCTCGGAAGCCACCATCAGTAGCATCCCTTTTACTTCCACGAATATAACCAAAAGTTGAATAAGTACCTGAAGAATTATACTTACCTTCAAAGATTAAGGCACCGCCTACACCTTCTGCATAAGCAGTGTCATCTTTTAAAGAGAGTGTTTCTCCATTCCAAATCGAAGAGGTTGGAGAGGCTACCGTTTCAATTATATCTACTTTAGCTGTAGGACTACTTGTACCAATACCGACGTCGCCGCTGCTGGTGATACGCATACGTTCTGAAGCATTGACACTAAACCGCATCGCTTCATCTGTACGATCCACCATAATGTAGTTAGCGTCTGCATCAGCGAAATTGTCGTGGTCAAACACAATTGCTGGGTTAGCGCCAGAAGCACCTGTATCGGTGCGGATTGTTCCAGCAACGTGGAGTTTTGTGCCAAGAGCAGTATCAACGGTGCTAACGCCAATACCGACATTCTGGCTGCTGTCGATAGTGATCGCGGTACTGCTGGCATTGTCGTCAATGCCGGTCGAAGTAAACGTCGTAAACGTACCCGCAGCCGCGCTAGAACCGCCAATCACCGTGCCGTCGATGGTGCCGCCGTTGATGTCGGCGGTGGTAAGGACCGCACTATTAATAGTAAATACGCCAGTGCTATTGGCGATAGACCCCGATGCGGTACCGTCCTTGGCCTTGATATTAGTGACTTCAAGGTTCGTAGTATCAATCGTAGTAGCGTCAATAATATCCGTCTGGCACGCCTCTACGTTGGTGCCGTCACAGAACAGGAACGCCGTGGACCCATTCGGTACAGCTACGCCAGTACCACCGGAGGTCTTGAGGGTAACCTGCTGTCCGGAGATGTTCTTGAGGACATAGAGCTTTGTAGCGGCGGGGCAGATAATAGTAGCCGCAGCGGAGGGGTTTCCGCCACCATCGTCGTCCGCGACCAGAACAGCACAGCGTGATTCAGAAGTCGTGCCGTTAGCAGTCGTAAGGGTATGGCTGTTTGCTGTCCAAGAGTTGATCGTAGCAAGACCAGCGACCGCCTCCTCAACCATCTCGGTGATGTTATCGTTTACAACATCGCCCCACGAACCACTAAGCTCGCCCTGCACGGGGAGTGCCAGTTTAAGAATAGTTGTATATTGAGTCGTCATGCTGTCCGCTCCACACCTTCGTATCTGTATATTAACTTATACAGGCTTAAAATCCACTAACATTTTGCCAACTTGGTGTCTGTGAAGTAGTTATAGCACCCCAATCGGGTGTCTGACCAGTATCTACCTCACCCCATACCAAGAAGCTACCTGCGGTGCCAGTAGCAGACACACCTGCAACACTTACCACAGACTTAGCCACAACTGTAACACTACCCAGATACCCAACCCCGGACACGTCGGTAACTGCAAAGTTGCATCCGGCGCTTACAGATACGGTACCAATAGCGCCTGTAGCACTCAGTCCAGATAGTGCGACATCTGCGGCACCTGTAGCCGTAACTGAACCCAGCGCAGAAGTGGCGGACAGTCCACTCACCGCCACGTTAGAATCGGCGTTTACGGTTACCGACCCAACTGCAGAAGTAGCAGCTAAACCAGACGTAGAAACATTAGCGTCTGCAACAACTGCTACAGAACCAAGCGCAGTAGTACCGGCTACACCATCAACAGATACTACTAAAAGGTCGGTGCCCCAAGCCGTCTGACCCCAAGCACCCCCACCCCAACCGGAATATTCTACGGACGAGGCCACTTGGAATCCTTACATAAGCAATACGGATGATAGCGTTGCTAGCGTCAGCAGCCGGGAACTGAATGGTAAAGTCGCCAGCCGTAGAGGTCTTATCACCACCAAAGTCCAGCACAGCCACAGCGGGGTTAGAGCCACCAGACTTATAAATAAGCGCCCCGCGAGCCGTGATTGTAGCCGAAGACCACGTAGTATCAGCAAAATCGAGGAACGCCGTGGTGCCAGAAGTGGTTGGGTTTGCTGAGATAGTAAGAGTGTTACCCCCAGCAGAGTACCCAGTACCACTAACCTCATTGGTGACGGAGTACGCGGTCGTGCTCGCATCGAGCGTAGCCGACGAGGTATACAAAGCGATTTTGAACGTCTGCGCCGTATCGCTGCTAAAATCCATTTCGCCGTCAAGGAGCGCCTGCTTGAACGACGTGCACATAGCCTGTGTGATTGCCATAATCTATCTCCTATGATACGGCTTGCCGAAACTGTCCAGAACGGTAAGTATCTTCTCTTAACTTACCATCACCCAGTACCTTCAGCAAGTTTATTGACTGTAAGTACAGTTTCTCGTACATCGCAACAACGTCCTGCTCGCCCTTTAAGAAGCGTATGGCTTCGATAAGTGCGCCGTTCAGCAATGCAGAGTCAAATTCATCACCTAACCAAGTCGTTCCAGCGGTAACAATCGACTCAGGGTAATATCCATAATGAAGCTCTGTTGTATAGTTACTATCAGGCGTTGGACCTACCATAAAACTACCATCAGAGAAGTACGCATAATGAGCGGGTAAGCCGCCGGGGGAGGACGCCGGATAGGCTTCACGGATGAAGTTAACATCCTTGTTAATCAGGTAGTTATAATCCCCACTACCATCAACAACAGCCAAAGAGTACGCCCACAGAAAATCCGTGGGCATCCCAAGGTAGCTATTACCACTTGTAAACGTACCGGTTACATTTTTACGGAGGGCCGGGATCTGCACAGAGTTATAGATCTTCTGCTCAGCCTGTTCAGTGAACATGGCAAGCTGGTCAGCCGTGAAAGACGTCTCACAGATGTCCTCGATATTAGTGGTTAACTCTGTGTAGTTCATGGTTAGGCCATCGGACCACGGGCCATAGTGCCCTTAGTTGCCGCTCCAGTACCACGAATTTTCACACCAGAAGTCTTAACACCCTCCATACTGCCCTTCGGGCCATATACTTTTGGCATGTTCGTGGCTTTTACGGGCATATTAGATGTCTTTTTCATATCTAACTCCTATTCTGTGGTGACAGTAACAGAACCCACTGAAACTGTCCCTACTAAATTGTTTGGTGTTAGGTTGAACGGATCGTTCATACCAACCGGATTCCACCCAAACTGTATATCCCGGCTCGGCGTTAATTCAGCGGAGTCGGGGCGCGGGTCTCTAAGAGCCTGCGGGTCATCAACTGGGTACTCGCCAAGATGTAATTGCGGGTGGTCGGGGTTCCAACATTCAGGACACGCTTTGATGTTGCTGTTTCGACCCTTTACAATAAGCTCTTTAAGTTCCCGTAATTTATACTGAAACCCACAAACATCACATATTGCAAGAGCCTTCTGAGAAGACGCGAACCTCTGTGACATTAGCAGACCCTCGATGCACGCGGAACGAACCGAACTGAGGCTTTCTCCCTATCTTCGCCAGCGGCTAGGTTAAACTGCTCGTCATACTCAGCCTTAAGCATCTGTGCGCGGGGCGTTAGTTCCGGCACCTTCATGGCGATCTGATAAGCCAGCCCAGCAACAAGGCACGGGAGGAAGCGGAAGTTCATATCCGGCGTCTCAACACCACTCCCAGCATCTTCAACACGACGCATACGCCAATAAACAAACGTATAATCGTTACTGTCCGGCACAGGCCAGACGTTGATCTTGGGGGCGTCGCGGAGTCTCTCTACCCAAACCTGAATCGGCCTGCCGGTAGACAGCTTATTAGGGATAGAAGAATAGGTGCTGACGCTAATACGGCTGATATTGAGGTCTGACTGCGTGGTGGCGTTACCCGCGTTGGTCCGAATCACCTGCTCCAGCAGGTCAATGGTGTCGGCGGGGAGGGTATACTCACCTGTACCGCTTACGAGGCTGACCGTACCCTCGTCGATAGTCCACATGTTGATGCCACGGTTCTGCCACTCAATAGTAAGCAGATTCATGGACCTACGTGCGGTACGCAAATCATAGCCCGACCGCATCTCTCGGCCC
>Ga0208427_1000886_pt1 | contig 12742 bp, 10 predicted proteins | sample DEB08_DNA_FD_184532 | JGI IMG/M metagenome (GOLD analysis project Ga0208427, IMG submission 184532) | Aqueous microbial communities from the Delaware River and Bay under freshwater to marine salinity gradient to study organic matter... | ecosystem: Environmental > Aquatic > Marine > Coastal ...
CGGCGAACTTATCAAATCCTTCGGTCTTCATTTCTTCACCAACTAACATCGAACCACCAAAGTTCAATGAAAAGTTATCATTCAGATTCGTGGCACAACCTAAACCAACAGCATACTTATAACTATGCGTACCACCACCTACTCCACAAGATACAGGAGCATCGGTAGATGTCGAAGGAAGAGAAGACATTGCAACAGAAAGTGCGGTTGCTCCAGATACATCTTGTCTCAGATTCTCGATTGCCTTTGTATTCGCATTAATCTCATCGGTATAATCTTTAACCTCTACACCTTTAAGAGAATCAATTTCTTTTTTATTCTTATTAATCTCTACGAGATTTGAATCTGATTGTCTCGTAGTCTTAACAAGATCTTCTGTAAAGATTGCTGTATTATTCTCGTCAGCACCAAGATAACGATTGTCAACCATTTGTGCTTGTGCTGCTGATGAAAAAGCAGTTGCCCCAAGAAAGGCAACTGCCACTAAAGATTTAATTCGATTCATTATTGAGTCAATAGTTCAGAGTTATATAGTTGGATTTAATATTTACTTAATATGACCTTCAAACCCAACAAAGGTATTCTACTGGGTTTTGAGTGTTATGTCAAGCACCAACTTGACCTTTTCTTACTTCAGAATTATCACCAAATAATGTAATTGTGGAACCAGAAATTAGCCTTACTGCATTTCCAGGACTTCCAACAACTTCTGGTTTTGTTGTTGGCGTTGTTCCATTTGTAGGATTTCCAGTTCCTGTTGGTGCTGGAACAGTAACACTATGACTACAAGTGCTTGTAGACATAGTACCATTGACACCATCACCACCTTTAGCACCAAGAGTTCCTGTGGTTCCTGATTGATTCCAATCGCCTCCATTTCCACCAGTTCCTCCTCTACCGCCATCACCACCTTTTCCAGAAGTTGCGGAACCACATCCACCACTTCTAGTATCTGTTTGACCAATTTTATTTGTCCAATTTGTAACTGCTGCAATACCCTGTAGAGAACCAGTTAGATTAGAATATCCTCTACCATTTCCTCCAAGACCACCCGGACCACCTAACCCAGGAGGACCATTACCAGTACAAAAACCAGAAGTTGTAGTATTGGAGGTTCCATAATTAAAACAAGAAAGTCCACCTTGCCCTCCATTACCTCCACTACCACCTTTTGCTCCTCCACCAGACCCCGCATAAAGTTTTGAACCAGATAAAAGATTAATATAATTATTGGCACCAGTGGAATTGTTTATGGAAAAAGCATCACCACCATTAAGACCATCAACAGTATTATTACCAGTCTGTCCACCACCTAAACCACTAGAACCATAAACATTACCTGCTATAATATATGATAAGTTATTGCTTTCTGATGTCAATGATACTGATGGAGAGGTAGTATTTGAACCTATAGTTCCATCAATAAAAAATATTTTGCGAATACTCTTATCTAAATTACCATTCCATGAAAGATCATTTATTACCACATTTAAGTCATCATTAGTTGGTGATGATGCAGTAGATTGTTGAATATAATAATATTTTATAGATCCTACAAACTGGGACAATTTCCAATTTGTGGATGAAGATATTAATGAATTTTCTGTACAGTCAGGAACAATAGGTATTTTTGCATCAATTTCACTATATTCTGTGGGGTTACCATCGTTGGTTACTTCTTCTTTCTTCAATAATTGTGAAGCGCTTACAGATCCTGTTTCAGCATCAAATAAACTACTTTCACTATCACTTTGACTAAAATTAGTTTTGGGATTCATTTTAAGAAAATATTTTCTTAAAGTTGAAAATTTAATTTCTGTTCCCTCAGAAATATTTGGACCGTGTTTAGATGGAGATGAAATTGTCATTGCTTATGTTTGTTTATGAATGGAAATCAGTCCAACCAACCCCAGTGTATCCTCTAAATACACCATCTTGACTATTAAAAACTATTGAACCAGTTGATGTGGACATCGCTGTTTGCTGAGCATTGGTTACGACTGGCACAATAAATTGAGGACCATTGGCAACATTGTTGAATTGAATAGTGCTTGATGTCGAAACAACACCATCAATATTCATGGTGCCACTCACAGTTAAAGTATCTTCAACAGTTACAGTTCCTTTTGTAGTAAGAGATCCATGTGTAGTTACATCAGATGATGCTCCAAAATCTACATCATCCGTAAATGTCGCAATACCACTAACATGAAGTTTATGTGTTGGAGATGACTCATTAATACCAAGATTACCATCATATGTTAAGGACAATAATACACTATTATCTTTCCCATAAATCCATCTAAAGTTTCCTGTTGTTCCTGCTCCAGTTCCCTTATGAATAATGGTATCAATATTACCAGTATCATAATTGTAAAGTTCTAAATTCTTATTATGAAATCTTATTTCGGCAGAACTATTACCTATTCCAATAGAATTTCCAAGACCTATTTTTGCTTTATCAGTATCAGAAACAATTTCTAATATAGAATTACCACTTCTACGAATTTGAAGATCAGTTGTTGGACTATTAGTCCCAATACCAATACGTGAACCTGTTCCAGTTAAATGTAAACTACTAGTGCTTGTTATAAGACCAACAGATAATGAAGTTCCGACAATGTTGGTGGCAGTTAATAACCCAACATTAATATCTGGAGTATCTATTAAACCAGAAGCAACAGTAGCAGTAGAAGCAGTACCAGTTAAATTGCCAGTAAATGTGGTTGCATTTACATTAGTTACACTAATTGTTGCTGGCAAATAACTATTATCAATAGTTCCTGATGAAATATTACTTGCATTCAAAGATGTCAAATTAGCACCAGAACCATAAAAACTGGTTGCCGTCATGATTCCTGATGAATTTATATTTCCATCTGGACCATTAAGTGTAATACCTTCTCCTACTTCAGGATCACCTCCAATTAGAAGCGAATACTTATTATTTGCCTGAGTTGTTCCGATACCAACCTTAAGTGTCGTAGATATTCCACTTTGAGGATCGGAAGAACCATCAGCATAGTCTATAATCCATGCCTCTGTAGAATAACCTACAATTGATGAAAAAGTAACTCCCCCAACAGAAATTGATGTTGCCGTAATAACACCAGTAATATTGGCATTTGTTGATGTTAAGTTATCGGCAGTTGCAGTTCCTGCAAACAATGTTCCGGTTGTAGTTAAACCAGATACTTGAACATTTCCAACTACATCTAAAAATTCTCTTGGTATTGATGTTCCAATACCAACCAGACCATTAGAATTTACTATAAAATTATCTTGATCAACCTGAACACCATTTCTAATGTTAAATGTTTTTCTAAAATTATTTGACATCTTATATGGTTTTTAGTTATTTATCTGTTAATTTTTGTTCTAAGCTCTCAACTTTTCTGCTGAGTTCTTTGACTGCTTCAATAAGTAAAGGAACAAGTTTATGATATTGAACTGACTTATATCCATTGGAGTTGTTTTTAACAATTCCTGGAAGTCCAAGTGCTTCAACTTCTTGTGCAATTACACCAGTATCTTCTCCTTGATAATTATCAAGATCCTTCCATTCAAAAGTATTACCGCTAATAGACAATACTTTTGCCAAAGGATCTTCAATAGGAGTAATATTATTCTTCAATCTTTCATCAGAAGAAGAATAGAATGCTGTAATATCATCAGTGACACTTAAGATACCGGTAATAGTTGTATTTGTTTGAATAGCAACGGTTGAACCAGAAACTGCACTTAGTTTGAGATGTCCAGAAGAAGTATCAATGGTGTTATCATCTGTAATTGCAACCTGAACGTTCTTAAAATTACCGCTCGCAACTGTAACGGCACCTTCAACATTCAGAGTTCCACCAATATGCAAGTTTTCTCCAATACCAACACCACCGGCAACAATAATATCACCAGTTGTTGTTGAACTTGCAGAATTATTACCAGTAAAGCGATGAACACTTGAAGCAAATGTTGGTGCCTTGAAATTTATATTTTGGTTAAATGTTACCGGACCATCAAATTGAGAAAGAACCTGAGCAGAATCTCCACCTTCAACAAGAAGTCTTTCCTTGATGGTAACTTCATCAAATACAACACTCAATTTACTTGGATCATCACCAGTTATAGTTGGAACTGGAGTATCAAATGTAGTTTCTTCGCCAGTTGCGGATGATTTTCTTTGGTTTCCAATGAAGAAATCCCCATCATTATTCATACCAGTGTAGGCAACAACACCGCAGGAACGTTCTTGTGCCTGTGAAAGGAATTCTTCTTTTTCAGATAGAGATTTATTTTGAACTTGAGGTAAACCGGTTGAATAGTTTCCTGGACCATATCCAAGATATTCAAAAGTATGACCAGATGCACGAACATAAGATGGTCTACGGAATTCAACTGGAAGTGGAGATACCTTTCTTATTAGAGAATTTGCATCATGAGAAGAACTTATCGTTCCTAAAGCACCACGAATTGCCGTTATGGAATTAGTATTATTGCTACTTGCAACTCTAATAATCTCGCTATCAATTTGAATATAAGTCCCCAACTTAAGTCTTGAGGCATTTGCAAATGAAATGGTAGTATCAGAAGAACTAATTGTAGATGTTAAAGTAAACTTATCCCCTGAATAGAAAGTAATACCACGAGATCCCAGATTCTCGTCCCTGATATCAGAAATCCCTTCATTGGCAGATAATCCGTGCTTTAGAATCCAACCACTTGCAGCAGAAATGCTCTTATTTGTAATAGATGTAAACTCTGTTACGCTCTTTTTCTCTTTAACTATGAAATCTCCAAGATTATTATTACTAGAATCTGTAACTCTAAATTGATTTCCAACTAAAAGACCGTGCGCAGATGAAGTTGTAAATGTAGATATTCCAGAAGAAGAATCTAAAGCAGAAACTGAAGTTATTTGAATTGCAGGTCCAACAACAAATGCATATTGATTTGTTGTAATATTAGGATCTCCAGAAGTTTTTGCAACGGAAACTATTTTCTCAGAATCAACAGAAGTGATTCGATAATAACCATCAGAGGTTGTTCCTGCACCAGTTACCTGAATAACATCATTAACTGCATTAGAAATACCAGTCGAATATACTTGAAGAGTTCCACCAGATCCAACACCATTTATTTGATCGAAATAATATGTTCCGGCAGAATAACTACTTCCAGCAGAAACAATAACTGGAGATCTATTTTCTGCTGGAGATTGTGTATTAGATATTCCTCCACCAGAAACAAAAACTTTTGCAGTTGCTCCACTCCAACTTGTCAATCCAGAATCATTATAGAGTTTTACATTATAATGATTGCCGGAAGGATAGGATGTTCCTCCATTAAGAAGACTTCCAGTTTGAATACCAGAAAGACCATGATCTAGTGTAAATGTTATTTCACCAGTGCTATTATTAACTGATGAAATATCAAGACCCTTACCAAACTTTGTAATTGCAGTATCAATAGTTTCTCTGGTAAGACTCTTTTTGAGATCATTAGTTACAACATCTCCAAGAGGAGAACGTTTTGCAAATGTCTTTGCTGCCTGTGGATTTGCATTTATATTATCTCTATCCAACTGAGGATAGAGATCAGTTGGCAATTGACTAAATTTTAAATTAGTAAATTCTGCCGGAATAGAAGTTCCAGCATTCAAAAGATATATGTGGTAAACTCCATCCTGTTGATTATAAACATATGGAGAAATAACTTCATTACGATAAATATAAAGATTTGATCTAAGATCATTTCTTTCAAATCTTGGAAGATTTTGATCTCTAGTATTCACATCACTTGTAAATGTTCCTACAGAGTGTACTTTTCCGTCAACATCAGTTGTTGAATATGTAAACTGGAAAGAATTTGTAATTCCGGTAACTGCAAATCTTCCATTATAACCTAAATTATTTTCACCAGTTGTATTAGTGCTGCTCTTAACATTTTTGATATTAACAACATCATTCAAATTTAAATTATGAGGAAGTTCTGTAATTACAGTAACATTTCCACTACTTTCACTACATGTTGAAATAAATCTTGGGTTTTTTAATAAATTATAATCTGTTGCGTCAATTACTGTTTGAGTAAAATCAGTGCTTCCTTGACCACCTGTAGTGCTTGATTCTTGAAGAACAAATGCAGACTCTGGATCTTTTGCATTTGATAATTCTTTCGGAACAACTACTCTTACCTTATAAAGTTTTTCATCCAAACTTCTTTCATCAGAAATACGATTTACATATGATAGATCAGTTTTGGTCCCATATGTTGCCGTACCACCAGTATCAAAAGCACTATAAATGGTGTTATTGGCATCAACATGAATAAACCAATTATTATTTTCTGCATCAAATTGAATTGGAGAACCAAGTTCTCCAGAATCTTTATCAGAGACTCTGCTTAAAATATGAAGATTTGTTCCTCCATTTACGGCAACTTCAGTTCCACGAATAGCATTTGTATATGAAGATGCAAGTTTAATTTTTGTTGATCCATCCTTAATCACATAATAAATTTGATGGGCATTAATATTTTCTGGAAGATCACCATCGTCACTGATGATAAGAACTTTTTCTCCGGTTAAAAGATTATTTGAATCAATGGTAAATGAGTTTGATGAAGGTGCTCCAGTTACATTATATGTTTTTACAGAGCTTGTTGTTCCTAAAGCAGTTGTTATTCCAGTTTCACTGATTTCATTATCACACATGTAAATGTTTGCAGAAAATGTCGATCCATTTCCTTCAAAATAAAGTTTATCAGAAACTCTTGCACCAATTCTAAATCCCTGAGTAATTGCGGTTGGTTTAGAATCTTTGGCAGTAAATCCTGAAATATAAAGATGACTTGAAATACCAACAGATGTTGTAACACCAACATCAAGCGATAACCATTCTACTTTTTCTTCAGAAGATACAATTGCTCTTGGTGGAATTACATTAGTAATGAAGGCATTATTGTCTTTTGCAAATGCTTCTTTTTTAAATCCGTCAGAGATCAATGATAATTGACCAAAGTTGGAGTTGGAGTTTGTAATCGATGCATCAGCTCCACTTTCTGCATCAAAGTGCTTATTAAATCCAATTGCAAATACAGAAACTACCTGAACGAAGGCATCGTTCGACATCTTAATATGACTTGTTTCCCACCCTTGGCGATAAATTGCTCCAGAATCAAGGTGATAAACTTGAGTGCTATTCGTCCCAGATGCCGATGCTCCTGCAACAAGTTTAGAACCATCTACAGCACTATAAGGAATCTTATCGTATGCTCTTGATCCACTATTATATTTTGCAAATGCACGATCATCTTTTTGTAGTGAAATAGCAGTAAATTGTGCAACAACGGTACTTTTAAAACCTGCTGCCTTACTACCATCGGCATGTAAACCATTCATTCCCCATACGGAACGCATAGAGACATTAAAAATGTATGGAGAAGCACCATTAACAGTATCAGTTTCAACTGTTACTGTTGCAGAACTTGAACTTGGACTTGGGTTCAAGTTTGGTGTGGAGTTAAAATCGGGAAGCAGATATGTAAACGTTCTTGCTCCAGTTACGTTCTGAACAGTTGTGGAAATATTATATGGGTCAATAACATTACTTCCACTTACTCCCCTTATTCTAATAGGAGTTCCTTGGTTTAATCCATGATCAGTCTCTGTTGTTACTGTTACAATAGAATTAGCAGTTGATCCATTACCCGAAATAATATTACTAATATTAATAGGATCTGAAGCAAAGGCACCAACAATCTCCCATTCTGGATTTTTCTTACTAAAACCAAGAGAAGATTCTGGAAACTTTTGATCAATATTTCGATATGCATTAAAGGCATTTGATACCTTATTATAATACATATCAAGATCAGTTAATGGATAAGATCCAATGTTATTTACACCGTCACAAAATTCAAAACATGTTAATTTGTGGTGAGAGAAGTTTGGTGTTGCTTTATATACAGAACCAAAATCGTCAGGATTTGTATATACAGTTCCACTAGGATCTGCATCAAATAATGAAAATTGCCAAATATAACATGCACCTGTAAGTCTAAAAATAGCAGACTTTCCTATTGTATCATCTGTTGGATTTGGAACATATTTTGGTCTTAACTTTGTCTTTCTTAAATCAAGACCAACAATAGAAGTTCCTCTTGGAATTATAACACCACCATAATAACTATTAAATTTATAAAGAATGTTATCTTCTTGAGTTAGATCAAAATTTGTACTTAAATTGAGATCAAATACAGTAGATGCAACAGACTCTGAACCAGATCTCGATACTGCTTTTGCTCCACTATTATTATATATTGCAAATCCTGGTCGATTATCAATTACGTGCTCACCAGGAAACAGTAAGATAGTTGTTTTTTCTGTAATATCATTATTATCTCCTTTAACATAAGAGAATCTTGCTGCCTCTAAAAGAGCTCTTTGAATAGTCTTAAAAGGTCTTGCAAGAGAATTACCTTCATTTGAAATCGAATCTGTAGAATCTAAATCATCCGGATTTACATATAAAATTCTACCTTCAGTATTTTTGATAAAATTGTCTAACTTATTCAGAGGCATCGTATTATGACTTCTTGAGTTATTTCTATGATTTATTTATGGAAGGTAATCTTCCTCACAAATATAATCAGAGTCATCTGGCATATCTTGTGGATTCTCTAACGGAACAGGAAATATCATAGGGTGCATTTCCTCATCTATCAAATAAAAAGAAGATCTATACAATTCTTCTGGGGTATAACTTCTATTATGTTTCTTTGCTTCTTTAATGATGTCTTGATCGTATAACTGTCCGTCTGCTAACTCATCAAACGTAAATGGCATTCCATTTATAAAATACATCTTCACTATCATACTGTGGGTTTCGCAATCATACCAACAGTATTCGCTAGTGATTCTGTATTCGTAAGACATATACTTACCGTTTAGATATATTTATGGGTACTCTCTATCACCAGGACCGATTGCCATCTCAAAGTCAAAGTAGTCTTCAAATTCCTCAATAATCTTATCCCACAAGTCTTCGGGAGCATTGTCTACAAACATGCCCCATGTTCCAGGATTCTCATCATCGCCATCAGGTTCCCATGTGCAAATCTGTGCATCAGGGCAGGTAATATAAATGAAGTCAAACATTTCCGATTGATCTTCCATTGTTTCGCAATAGATTTTGAGATCGTCCATGTTTTATTTGATTTATTTCTTATTTTTGCCCCGATAAGTGTCTGTCTGTGCATGACAATTAGGACACAAAATGCGGAGGTTTTGTATGGTGTTATTATACTTGTTTCCGTCAATATGGTCAATCTCTATTGGTGCTGGTTTTCCATTCCATTCAGTTATACCACAACATTCACACTTGTGCTGTTTGAGACCTTCTGCTAATAGGCGATTTTTGAGCTTATATGATTGAATAGATCTTTGATTTGACAAATATTCTTCAACTGGTCTTTTTGGTCCAACTTTCTTTCCCTTATTCCACACTTTTCCGTGCATATGCTCTTTTGTTAATCCCAAAGCATCTGCTCTTTTTTTAGCACAAGAATAATTTCCACCAGCTTCTACCAATCCAAGTTTTCCAAGAACTTGTCTTATAGATCCACTAGTAGTCCAAGCTTCTATAAAATCTTCGTCTGTATAGTTTCTATATTGTCCCATTCTTAAAAACGGTATACGCAATACTATTTAGTAAAAGTTGCGTTTTACAAAATACCCGCAGTCGGATTCGAACCGACACTGGAGGAGTTTTAAGCTCCCTATCTCTGCCTGTTGGATTATGCGGGCATAGGTGCAGGTTTCTCTGCCTGTTGGAATACACTCCCGTGATATGAGACCATTATAACTCAAAGAGTGTTAATGGTCAAGTGCTGGTTATAGGTAAATAGTGTTTTTTGATAAACCTATTTACTTGGGTTCTTGAAACCCCCCAGTCATTAGCAATTATAGTTTTAATTCCCCATTTTGTCAAGTCAATTTTATCAAGATATTTAATTCTTTTTTCATATTCCTCACTAAAAGTATTGATATATTCATCCCAGCTTCTTCCATATCTTTTTCTTTTTTTCTTTTTAACTTTTCCCTTGATCCAACCATCTGGCAATGTATTAGTTTTCAACACTCTCTTATTTTCTATCCCATTATTAATCCACATTGATTGGGACATATATTTTCCTGCTTTTTTACCACCTTTCGAGGATGCTTGTTTCTTTTCTTTTTCAGTTAAAGAAAATAATCCCGTTTTATTTTTATAGCATTTTTTTCCGCCAATACTTGCAGTTACTTTAATAATATCCTGTTTTGATATTTGAGATGATAGTCCCTTATAAGCAACATAATCTTCCTTATTATTCCATAAACGCCAATTGCAATAATGAAACATCGTATGGCAAGTTCTTGATACTGTAACTAAATTCTCAAAATCATCTGATCCACCCATATATTTGGGTATAATATGGTGCTTATCAAACAAACCCTCTTTTCTACAACTCATACTTATAATAGGACAGTCCTATTTATTTATATGAGTTTTGTTAAAAATAAGCGGACGGGGAATTGAACCCCGATTGAGCCCTTATAAGGAGCCTCTTTTACCATTAAAGTACCCGCCCAAAAACCACATAAAGTGGAATAGAAGTGGATGGATTCGAACCATCTCAAAGGCGCTAATCTGGCGCAAATCGCTTATAAGGCGACTCTGACTACCAAGTCTCACTTCCTAATGAGTGTCAGGTCAATTATAGCAGACCTGAGATGCTGTTGTCAAGACCCTTCGTTATGTTCTGTGTATATTCGTAATAATTCGTCGTCTGCTGGTATCATGACTGCTATGTTATCTCCGTTTGAGATCCCTATTTGCTCTCCACCTTCAACTCTGGAGATCAGTTCGTCCCAATGTTCTTGCCAGTGATCCACAGTGTAGATTTTCATCGTTGAGTTTATTTAGGTTAAGTATATCACACCTTTTCACAAATTGCAAGGTCCGCATATTCAATCTGATCTTCTTCCAAATTGGCAGTTACAACTTCGAGGACATTCATAAATTGATCGACAGTATCGCACTCTACGAACTTCTCATCTCCTTCGCTGCTGAGCAGAAGGAAAGAGCGAGAGCAAATGTCGATCACGATGCCTTTGACGTACTCGTTCATGCTGTTCCGTTGATTACCCCCATATTATAGGGCATCTGGACCGGGTGGTCAAGGGGTCTGTGCCAGTTGGATTATTGGTTCGAATTGGCGATTCTATTTGCCTCATCGATGATAACTTGAGCAGTTTCTTCCAAATTATCCTCAGTTAAATTTTTAAATAACTCTATCAAATACTCTGAACCAATATATCCAATATTATTATTGTTGGTTCTCTCCTCAATAATTTTCATACATTTTTTGGAAAGACTTGAATCTAGAATATGAATATCTAACATTTTTTTATTATCTTATTCATTAATGTATCTATAATAATCAATATCAATGGATAAATTACTTCTTGCAGTTTCACTGTCACCACCGTAACCTCCACCCGCCAATCCAGGAAATCCAGCTCCATAAGAAGCTCCTCCTCCTGTCACTAATGTTATTGCCGTTGATGGTTTATATTCATAAGAACCGTCACCAAATGTAACAGTATCTGTCATCTGTTCTGCTGGCAATTTCCATACCTGAATAACATTTCCAGAAAAATTACCATCTATTGCTGAAGTACTATTAGCAGAAACAGTAACTAAAATAATTTTACCATCTTGATATTCAATTCTACAAATATTGGAAGTATTCGTTGTTGAATTTAATCCTACCTCATATGTTGTAGCACCACTAGTAACTCCTTCCAGTTTATTATTCCACAATATGCTTCCATAACTACTCATTGCAAAAATATTAATGATACTTTTAGTTGATATAACAGCACCATAAACTATACCATCACGATATGCAAAAGTATCATGAGATAAAAGAGCCCAATATGGAGAAGGTCTATCCGAATCTTCGATTCTATACTTGTAATTAGAAACTTGAAGAAGATTGGAATCCAAAAATACAATATCGTTTGTATAACCACCATAATATTGATATATCATTACCGAGTGCCCTATACTTGATGGGGTTCTATTTGTTAAACTAGTCATATTTGCCCAAATACCATATGGAAATATGTTTGAATTTACACCAGGAGATGAGTAATTAGTTCTATGTATAGTTACAGTATTACTACTATTCAATTTCGTGAGAGTTCCAAATATTGCCTGCGATACATAAGGACTATTTGTATATCCTCCATAACCACCACCATAAAAACTTGTACCGTCCGTAGTTATGGTAGCCATGGATCCTGCTCCAGAAAGACAAGAATTTCCGGGATATCCCCCCCCATTACTGATTATAGTCCCATCGGATGTTGATATCTTTTTATGTACATATCTTGTCCTACTTTGAGAACAATCATAGTAAGCAGTATTTCCGCTTAGTATTACATCATCATTTCCAGTAATTGCGAATTCATATACCCCAGTGATACTAGCATATAATCGTTGCCAAATAATCGAACCATCAGTTTTTGATAACTTATACATTCTTGAACTAGAATATTCTTCTTGGACAAAATAGTAAATGTTATTATCACTGTCGGTGTCTATCAAAGAAGTGGTACAGTCTTGAGTTGTGTCAAAAGATTGTTCCCAAATAAGTTCTCCGGTTCTAGACCATTTGCTAATAAAAGGAACTTTATCGC
>Ga0208427_1000893_pt1 | contig 12712 bp, 20 predicted proteins | sample DEB08_DNA_FD_184532 | JGI IMG/M metagenome (GOLD analysis project Ga0208427, IMG submission 184532) | Aqueous microbial communities from the Delaware River and Bay under freshwater to marine salinity gradient to study organic matter... | ecosystem: Environmental > Aquatic > Marine > Coastal ...
GGTTGAAGTATCCCCTTCATTCCCGAGTCTTGGAATGACTCTAAACTTACCCTGGTGGAGTCATTAGACCTCCTTAGAGTTTACTGCCTCTCTCAAGGATTGGTGGTGCGGATGGGATATCTCTCCCGCCCTGTTTCTTGCTTCAGGACAAAAAGCAAGTGGCGAGCAAGGAGAAAGCGCAACTCCCTCCCCTTGATTTATAGGGGATTGTATGTTACCCTGCGGAGGGATAAAGTGTATCGGTCTGTGGTTATTCGGATACACTTTATCCCTCTCTTTTTGTGGTATAATATATACATTAACCACAGACCTCATATGAATAAAGACCTGCTATTGCCTGGAGAAAAAGCAAAGGAGTTTCGTCCAGGATATTTTATTACAAATAAAGGACGTTGCTACAACGAGAAGAAGAAAAAGTTTATGGTATTCAAGTTGGATATCAAACGTGGATGGGGCAATGATAACTACTATTATAGAAACTGGCTAGGATACGCCCACACTCTTGTTGGACGAAACTTTTTGGAAGAATATACTCCTGGTAGGTTTATTTTACATAAGGATGAAACATTATCTTATCCAGAGATAAACTATGTTGAAAACCTATGGGTTGGAAATAATAGTGACAATATGAAAGATATGTGGGATAAACGCAGAAGAGAAAGCAACTTTGGACCAAGAAGAGTTTGACCGTATGAGGCAGAGTTGCATAAACTCTGCTTTTTTAGTATAATACATACTATAGTTTATAAGTTGTTATGACCGAATATAAAAAAACGGCACTTGTTCTTGGTGCTGGTGGATTTATCGGAAGTCATATGGTAAAGAGACTTCGATCGGAAGGTTACTGGGTACGTGGTGTAGATCTTAAACGTCCTGAGTTTTCAGACACTCAAGCAAATGAATTTATTCAAGGTGATTTGCGTGACGTAGACTTTGTTTGTCGTTGCATTCGATTCACTGGATATCTTGGAAACTTTTATCAGCAGATTTCTGAGAAGTTTGCACAACCATTTGATGAGATCTATCAGTTTGCTGCCGATATGGGTGGTGCTGGATTTGTTTTCACTGGTGAGAATGATGCAAATATTATGCACAATTCTGTCACTATTAATCTTAATGTTCTTGATGAGCAGCATAAGTTTAATGAGAGACGTGATGTAAATAATACCAAAATCTTCTACTCTGGTTCTGCCTGCATGTATCCAGAGCATAATCAACTTGACCCAGATAACCCAGATTGTCGTGAAGAATCCGCATATCCAGCAGACCCAGACTCAGAATATGGATGGGAAAAGTTATTCTCTGAGCGTCTATATTTTGCTTATCATCGGAATTATGATATCCCTGTTAGAGTTGCTCGATATCACAACATTTTTGGTCCCGAAGGAACCTGGGACGGTGGAAGAGAAAAAGCACCAGCTGCAATCTGCCGTAAAGTCGCTTACCTCCCGGAGCAAGGTGGATCAATCGAAGTGTGGGGAGATGGTTTACAAACTCGTTCCTTCCTGTACATTGACGAATGCATTGAAGCAACTCGAAGATTGATGGACAGTGACTTCCTTGGTCCTGTGAACATCGGTTCTGAAGAGATGGTTACCATCAATCAACTGGTAGATACTGCTGCTAAGGTTGCTGGTAAAACTGTAGAGAAGAATCATATTGACGGTCCTCTTGGTGTGCGTGGTCGCAACTCTAACAATGATTTGATTCGTGAGAAACTGGGTTGGGATTATTCTCAAACTCTTGAAGAGGGTATTGCTAAGACTTACAGTTGGATTCAAAATGAAATTAATATCGCACAGGGCTAATACTGACGGTCCAAATACATCTACCGAAAACAGTCCAGAACAAATTACAAGATGTATTGAGAAAGGATATGATGTAGAAATTGATATTCGTTATGACTCACTCACTGATAAATTGTGGTTGGGTCATGACGAACCTCAATATTCAGTTAACTGGTATTGGTTGGCAGAAAAAAAAGACAACCTATGGATACATTGTAAAAACTTAGATGCGTTGTATCATTTTAGTCATGGTACAAGTGGATTTAATTATTTTTGGCATCAGGAAGATTATTTTACATTAACAAGTAAGAGATATATCTGGACTTATCCTGGTCAAGCATACACATCAAGATCTGTTATTGTTATGCCAGAGTGGAAATATGAAGATTGGGATGTGTTAAAGGTTATGAATTGTTATGGAATCTGTAGTGATTATGTTGAGAAGTTGAGATGAAAGTTGCGTTATTGATGAGTGGTCAACCAAGATATGTTGATGATTCCAGACCCTTTTCATTTTTTAAAGAGACTATAATTGACAAGTATGATGTTGATGTTTATTGTCATGGATGGTTTGATAGAGATTCTGAATATGAAAAATCTCCATGGTCAAATAATTCGCATAGACTTGAAACTAATTCAAAACTTACTAGAGTAAATCCAGTTCCTCCTGATGCTGACACTATAATATTAAACTCTTATAAACCCAAACGATATAAGTTTGAGACACCAAGGACTTTTCAATTTTCTGAAGATGCTCAGAAGTGGTTAGATATTCATTTTACTGGCAGACATCATGAAGGATTTTTTTCAAATGTTGGATATAGTTGCATATTATCACAATTGAAAAGTATGCAAGAATGTATGAATTTGATTGACGATAATTACGATGCTTATATCTTGTCTAGATATGATATTACCATAACAAATTTCATTTCTGATATCTCTTCACTAGATTTTGACTACATGCATTTGCAAAATATCCATGACAGATTCCCAGATGGGATTTATGTTTTTGGAAACAAATACTTGGATTGGTTTAAAAATCTTTTTAATGAAGTTCAAACTTCTAAAGTTTATAGTAAGATACCTCATCCCTCCACAGAGCAATTTAAGAGGACATCTTTTGATATTAATTATGGAATGAAATACATCAAACCACATCCCATGAGGATTAATATTTTAAGAAAATGATGGAAGTTATTGAAAGAAAGAAATGTATTGTAACGGGAAATTCTGACCTAGAGAATATCTACACATTTAAAAACTTTCCAGTTTACTGTGGATGTGTAGATACTTCTATCGAGGATGATATGTTTTGCGACATGTCGTGGGATATGTGTAAGTCTAGCGGAAACATACAGTTGAAGTATTTAATACCTCTAGATATTCTATATTCTAAAAATCATAATCCTGGGTCTGTTGGTAAAACATGGAAAGAGCATCATAAAAACTTTTCAGACTTTATTAAGAAGAGTGATTATAAAAATATATTAGAGATTGGTGGGTCAACTGGAAATCTTTTTGATAACTTTATCTCTGATGATAAAGACTTCACATGGACAGTTTTAGAACCATCTGGAGTTTTTGAGCATGAAGATTCTAGAGTAAAGTCTATAAAAGATTTTTTTGAGAATCATGACTTTGGTGATAGTAAGTATGATGTTGTAGTGCATTCTCATGTCCTTGAGCATGTATACAATCCAATTGAGTTTATAGAAAAATCTTCTTCTTTGTTAGGTGTTGGTGGTATTCAATGTATATCCATTCCAAACATGCGGCATTGGTTGAAGAATGGATACACTAATACATTATTTTTTGAGCATACTTACTACATTGATATAGATGTATTGACTTATATCTTAACTAAGAATAACTTTCTTATTGATGAAGTTGTTGAAGGTAACCATTCAATCTTCGTGAGATCTGTAAAGGTTGATAGTGTTCAAGGTACAAATAGTTACTTCAAGTATCCGGAGAAGATATTCAAAGAGTATATAAAAAATCTTGAAGATGATTTATCTGGAATTAATTCACAACTTTCTGCAAATGAGGATGTGTTTTTGTTTGGAGCACATATCTTTTCTCAGACTCTTCTCTCAATGGGTTTGAATTCAAATGTTGTTAGTATCCTTGATAATGATGTGAAGAAGCAGGATAAGAGACTGTATGGAACTGATTTAATTGTTAAAAGTCCAGATATATTGTATAATATTGACACACCAAATATCATTATCAGATCGGGAGTTTATACTGAAGAGATAAAAAATCAAATACTGAGTATAAATCCAACTGCAAAATTCTATTGAAATGAAAAATCTATTAATCTGTTTCATCGGCACTGGAAATTATCTAAACTTTTTGCCAAACTATTATGAAAATGTAACTAATAATTTTTGTCCAGATTATAATAAGACCATATTGGTCTTTACTGATGGTGATATTGATGATACTCCTGATGATGTAGTGGTGCGCAAAGTTGAGCATAAACCTTGGCCATATGTAACACTGCAAAGATTTGGAATGATTAAAGATGCTGAAGATGAAATCTTAAAGCATGATTGGTTTGTCTTCATGGATGCTGACACAGTTGTCAACCAGACCATAGAGTATGATGAATTCTTTGATGAGGAGAAAGATTTCATTGGAGTTCATCATCCATGTCACTACATGAAACTGTCACCTCACAATGAAAGATATGGGTCTTTTGATAGGACTAATTCAAGAGCAAGAGTTTCTGATGACGATGACCTAAGTACTTATTGGCAAGGTTGTCTTTGGGGTGGAAAGTCCAGTGAAATAATGAGTCTTATTACCGAACTAGATAATAGGATTGAAACTGACTTAAAAGATAATATAATAGCATTATGGCATGATGAAAGTCATCTGAATAAGTTTTTCATTGAAAACAAAGATAGAGTTAATACCTTATCACCATCCTTTGCATACCCAGAAGATTTTGATAGTCAATGTAAAAAACTCTTCGACCCAAAAATAGTCCACATATCTAAAAACAACAGCAAATATCACACATGACGAAACTTGTTATATTCGACCTTGATGGGGTCTTGATTGATAGTAAGGATTATCACTATGAAGCTCTAAACCAGGCTCTTGGTACGGAGTATGCGATTTCAAGAGAAGAACATGTAAGTATCTACGATGGTCTTCCTACGAAGGCCAAACTAGAACTTCTTACCAAGAACAAAGGTCTTCCTGTAGATCAATACGATAAGATCTGGAGAGAAAAACAAGAAGCCACTCTCAAGATCTTCAATGAATGTGTTGCCAAAGACTATGAACTGATGGGATACTTCCAGCAGTTGGTAGATGCTGGTTACAAAATTGCTGTTGCTTCTAATAGTATTCGTAACACTGTGAAGATTATTCTTCTTCGTCTGGGACTTCTTGAGTTTGTGGATATGTATGTATCCAATGAAGATGTTGTTCGGAATAAACCATTCCCGGCAATGTATTGGAAGTGTATGACTGCACTTGGTGCTCTACCTAATGATACTGTCATTATTGAAGATAGTCATATTGGTCGTCAGGGTGCTCTTGATAGTAAGTGCCATCTTGTTCCTGTAGAAAATCGTAAAGATCTCAATCAGTCTAAGATTGATAGAATCAAAAAGATCCTTAATGGCACAAAGAAAAAAGTTGCTTGGGAGAGTAAGACGATGAATGTGTTGATTCCTATGGCAGGTGCTGGTAGTAGATTTGCTAGTCAAGGATATACTTTTCCTAAACCTCTGATTGAAGTCAGAGGAAAACCTATGATCCAAGTGGTCGTAGAAAATCTTAATATCAAAGCAAACTATACTTTCATTGTTCAGAAAGAACATTATGAAAAGTATAGTTTGAATTATCTTCTTCCCTTGATTGCACCAGGATGCAATATTGTTCAAGTTGATGGTATCACTGAGGGTGCTGCCTGTACTACACTTCTTGCAAAAGAATTCATCAACAATGACGAACCTCTGGTGATGGCAAACTCTGACCAGTTTGTTGAGTGGGATAGTAATGAAACCCTATATGCTTTCCAGAACGGTGATGCTGATGGTGGCATTGTTACCTTCCCTGCAACTCATCCCAAGTGGTCTTATGCCAAACTTGGAGAGGATGGATATGTTGCTGAGGTTGCTGAGAAGAAACCTATCTCGGAGCACGCTACTGTTGGCATCTACTACTGGAAGAAAGGTTCTGATTATGTGAAGTATGCAGAGCAGATGATTGAGAAAGATATTCGTGTTAATAATGAATTTTATGTTTGCCCTGTATTTAATGAAGCAATTCAGGATGACAAGAATATCCGCATCAAAGAGATTGAGTCGGAAGGTATGTGGGGTATTGGAACCCCAGAAGATTTGAATTATTTCTTGGAAAACTATGGAGGACAATTATGAACATTGCAGCTTTAAAATGTAGTGGTGGACTGAATCTTGGTAATAACTTTATCAATTTTGGTGGACAGTCTGTGCTAGAAAAACTTTATCCTAATGATAGGATTGAATACTTTGAGTTTCTAGATTCCACTCTTCCTCAATGGAAAAACAAGAATGAAATTCTTACTCCATCGACAATTGATTATATTAAAAATAATTTTGATCTAATTTATGTTTTCTCTGGATCTGCCGGATCTGTAGCAATGTATAATTATTTCTTCAAAAATCTGGATAAAATTGGATTGCCTTTTATTCCAATTGGAATTAGTTGTGGAGGAACTTATGATGCATCGGAAGTAGAATCAATTAATAACATTGCCAACTTACCAAATTGTAAGAAAATTATTACTAGAGATAAAACTACGACATCATATATTGAAGATAAATCAAAGGTTTACTCTGGTATAGATCTAGCCTTCTTTGCTTCAGATACTATAAATCCTAGAAAAGAAGATAGTGATTTTAAATATGCTGTTGTAAATTATGAACCAGGTGGTGTATGCAGAGTTGATGAAGCATATGATTTGAAGAAGCAACTTGAAGAAACTGGTGATTATGATAAGGTTTATATTGTTGAAAATATGGTGAGTGTTTCTAACAACAATATTGATAACTATGTTCAAATTGGATATGCAGATGAACTTTGGAATTTTTATGCCAATGCTTCCTATGTGATCACTACAAGAATTCATAGTTGTGTGTGCTCAATTGTTAGTGGAGTTAAAGTTACATATCTTGGTGGAGATCAAGGTTCGGTAAAAGGTAGAAATTGTTTATTCAATGAAATAGGTTTATCTTTGAAGTCTGAAGAAGAGTATGATGGCAAAGATTATCTTGACAAGATCGTAGATGCAAAATCTAATTATATTTCTGAATTGGAGAAATTCTTAAATGAAGAATGATATAGTTTTATATACTCACAATCCTCTTGGGATGAGGCATCTTAAACTTTCAGTAGAATCTCTCCTTCGGGGTCAATCTGAAGATTTTCATTGGAATACTTTATATCTTTATAATGCAGGTTCTAAAAATTCTACTGATGAAATAATTAATTATCTTCAAAGTGTAGAGCAAATCAATTTTTCTTGTGATGACTTGAGGGTTATTGAGTGGGATCCTGATACAAAGAAAACATTGGCGCAGGATTTATATAATATCTTTTCTTCATATAATGAGGTAGGAGAAAGAAACAATGTTCTTCTATTAAAACCTGATTATTGTTTATCGCATACTTTTCATAAGGAGATTCAAAAATATCAAGATGGATCTTCATTTATGTGGTCACTTCCTGTCTACAATAGTAAAGAATGGTTGAATGATGATGAGATAAAGTCTTTCCTTTCATCTCAAGGAGAGTTTATTGATGAGAATGATTCTATCTATTGTAGAGTAAAAGAAAATGGTAGTGAGACTGGAAATCCTTTTGATGAAACAAAACCAGAAATAAAGTACGTTGGATGTAAAGTTCTTTAAGATTACAACGTACATTATTTTAATAGTATCTCTTCTGAATTTTTGTATCGTGGAGTAAAAGATTGTACGTGGGGAGGAGTTGCAAATTGCTTTATGGAAATGAAAGCATCGGGTGTTCCTTTTGTTAGAAACTTTGATTCATATGCACTTCATGTTTATCACGAGGTTTTTACTAAAAATAATAAATCAGATAGATTAGATCCTCGTAAAATAGTTGAGGGGCAAAGATACTGATGTTTGTTATTCCGTGCAAATATACTGTAAATAGTCCTATAGTTGATTGTGTTGGGAGTATTCGGAAAAGATATCCGAACGATTTAATTGTAATTGTTGATTCTGATTCTGGTGATAAAAGTTATTTTGATTTAGTTGGGAAATATAATGTAGTCATAGAAGACATATCAAATAAAAATTTTTTGGATGGTGCTCTTTGGTATTGCTTTGAAAAATATAAGAATGAGAATTTCTTCTATCTAATTCAAGATAGTATGAAAATCAAAATGAATTTTGATTATGTTGAGGATAATGATTTTACGTGCATATCTTCTTTTCCAAATACTTGTTGGGCAGAAAATTTTGAGGGAGGATCAAAAGCACAAAAAGAATTTGCTAAAAATGCATTAGCAAAAACTAATTATGAATATCTTGAATCGGAAGTAAATTGGTATCCCGTTTTTGGTATTAGTTTCTTTATTTCTAGGAAACTTCTTGAAAAATTAAAATCCAATAACTTGCATAGATACCTTCCATGTAGTAAAATGGAAATGGAAGCGAGTGAGAGAATATGGGGAATGGTTTTGTATCAAGAAGGAATTGATGTTTTTAATTCTTGTATAACAGATGCTCCTTTTCACGTTAAACCAAATCCGATAATTAGTAAAGTATTTTTGAGAAGAAAATGAAAATTACAATTCTAGGATCTAGTGGACAGATTGGTGCATATCTTACTGAGTATCTTCGTGGCAAAAATCATGAGGTAACTGAGTTTGATATTGCACGGCATCATGGAGAAGATCTGACACAGATTCCAAATCACAATCTTGATCGTGCTATTAAGAATGCAGACTTTGTGTTCTTCCTTGCATTTGATGTTGGTGGATCACGATACCTTAAGAAGTATCAGCATACCTTTGACTTCATTAATAACAATACACGTTTGATGGCAAATGTCTTTGGTCTTATAGGGAAGTATAATAAAAGATTTGTATTTGCATCATCACAGATGAGCAATATGAGTTATTCTCCTTATGGTGCCTGTAAGAAACTTGGGGAATTATATACAACTGCACTCAAAGGATTGACTGTTAAGTTTTGGAATGTCTATGGTGTAGAGAAAGACAATGAGAAAGCACATGTCATCACCGATTTTATTCGTAGAGGATTTGAGGAAGGTGAGTTTGAAATGCTAACAGATGGCACAGAAGAGAGGCAGTTCTTATATGCAGAAGACTGCTGTGAAGCATTAGAGACTGTAATGGAAAATTACACAGACTTCAAACCTGAAGATCCTTTACATATCACATCTTTCCACTCTACTTCGATTAAAGAAGTTGCATCAATTATTCAGGGTCAGTTTAATATGATTGGGAGAAAGGTTAATATCAAACCAGGACTTGCAAAAGATAGTGTGCAGATGGATAAGAGGAATGAAGCAAATACATATATTACTGGATGGTGGTTGCCTAAAACTGGTATAGATAAAGGGATTGCAAAAGTATTTGGGGATATGAAAGGTGATTGGATTTAATCATATTGGAACTATTGGAAGGTTTGGAAATCAAATGTTTCAATATGCAGCACTAAAAGGTATTGCTGCCAATCGTGGATTTGATTATACAATTCCACCAGAAGATCCAAGAATTCAAATTGATAACTATGGATTATTAGAAGCATTTGAACTTACGACCAATAAGAATATTGGTTGGATTGAGAGCACTAATGTCGAACAAGAAAGATTTTTTCATTTTGATCAAGAACTCTTTGATAGTTGTCTTGATAACGTAAGTCTTTATGGATTTTTTCAGTCAGAAAAATACTTTAAACATATTGAAGAAGATATTCGTAAAGATTTTACCTTCAAGAATAACTGGCTAGAACCTTGCAAAGAGTTTCGTAGTCAGATGGGAGAAGAAGTTATCTTCCTTCATGTCCGTCGTGGGGATCCTAACCTTGCAGATAAAAGGGGATTTAAATGGGCATATGTAAATCTCCAAAGCACTCATCCAGCACAACCCCTGGAATACTATGAAAAAGCACTTGCGGAGTTTGATGATAATTTGCCTGTTGTAGTATTTTCTGATGCTATTGATTGGTGTAAGGAGCAAGAGATATTTAAATCTGATAGGTTTATGTTTTCTGAACCGGAAGATAAGCATTCTGATGGAGCACTAGTTCCTTATCTTGATATGTGCTTGATGTCTTTATGTGACCATGCTATTATTGCTAATAGTTCTATGTCGTGGTGGGGTGCATGGTTAATTAAAAATCCAAACAAAAAAATAATTGCACCAAGCATGTGGTTCGGTTCTGATTATGCTGATAAAGATACTAAAGATTTGTATTGTGAATCATGGAAAGTAATTTAAAAGATAGGAATAAAGCAATCTATAAACTCAAAGGTCTTCCTCATATCTACTATTTGAATCTGGATGAACAACCAGAAAGAAATCAGTATATGGAAGACCAGTTTGAGTATTGGGGTATTGAAAATTATACTCGAATCTCTGCATATGATGGTAGAGATGGTAGAGATCTTGGTGATATTCTTAAAGGAAGATATCCAGACGCAATGTCATCTGGTGAGGTTGGATGTGTAACATCGCACCTTAAAGCAATGGTTGAGTTTCTTAAAACAGATGCTCCATGTGCTTTAATGATGGAAGATGATTGTGATTTAGATACTGTAAAGTATTGGGGGTTTACTTGGAAAGATTTTTACTCAAAAGTTCCTTATGATTATGATGTAGTTCAACTTGCAATTATTAATCCAGCATCAGTTCATTTACAAATGCACAGAAGATTTGTAAATGATTTTTCTACGGCTTGTTATATGATCACTCGTCGTCATGCACAAAAACTTATTGATTTACATGTTCGTAATAATAAGTATAAACTTGATAACGGAGTAAAACCAAGAGCAGTTGCTGATGATTTAATTTATAATTCTGGAAATACTTTCTCCATTCCATTATTTCTTTACAAACTTGAACTAGGTTCTTCTATTCATAATGATCATATTGATGTTTTTCACAAATCGAGTTATGAGGGATTGTGGCAATTTTGGAAATCACAAGCAAATCTAATAGAAGATTGGAACCCTATTTTTGATTATGATCCATATTTTAACCGATTACCTCCAGGATTTGAAGGTAAATAGGGAAATCCACACCTAAATGCTTGACAGAACTTAACATTTCCTATATAATATTGTAACAGTTCTTTACAAAACAATCATGACTGTAACGACAAATGAACGTGGACAAAAGAATATGTGGGCAACTGAACCCACCATGTATATGAGTAAGGAAGACCTTGACCGTTATGGTATTGAGACCTATGCCGAGAAGGCAGAGAAACTCAATGGTCGCACTGCTATGCTAGGATTTGTTGCGGCAGTCATCTCATATGCTACGACTGGTAGTCTCTTCTTCTTTGGAGCATTTGGATTCTGATGGAACACTTGACAATGACTTCAATTTTGTTTACAATGACTAGCATTGCCTTCTTTGTATTGTTGGCATATTCTATAGAAAAACTATCCGAAACTTACTAATGGCTTTTAATATTACTCTTCGCACTTCTGACGGCACAGAAACTGTTGTCCCCTGCGAAGATGACCAATACATTCTTGATGCTGCTGAAGAGGCAGGTGTTGATATGAATTACTCTTGCCGTGCAGGTGCTTGTTCTTCATGTGCAGGTAAAGTTGTTTCTGGTAGTGTAGATCAATCGGACCAATCTTTCTTGGACGATGATCAAATTGAGGAAGGATTTGTTCTCACTTGTGTTGCATATCCAACTTCAGATTGTGTTATTGAAACTGAACAAGAGGAAAATCTTTACTGATGATTGGCAAACTTGATCCTGAAGATCGTATTATGACTGAACCTACTGTGATGGAACAAGTTGCTTCTCTTATCCAAAAATATGGGTGGGAAGATGGTGATGAGATTTCTGTTGAAATGGCAGGAACTCAAGTATCTGGTATTGATGTAGGTGAAGAGTACAATAAGAAGTGGCAGTCACCTCTTGGTACTCGAAAAATTAATAAGGATGCTTTTATTGTAATTAAAAACCAGACCCGTAGAGATCTTTCAAAATCTCAACCCAACCCAGAACTCAAAGCACACCATGTCGAATAAATTTTATCTCTTTTCTAAAAAATCTTGTGGTCCATGTGCTCTTGTAGACAAATACTTTAAGTCTATTAAAGTAGATACAAGTATGGTTGAGTATGTTAATCTTGAAGATTTTAGTGATGTGCCTATTCCCCAAGAAAATTTAGATCTTGCGAAAAAATATGGAGTAACTGCTACTCCTGTTCTTATTATTGTTGACAATGATGGTAATAAGATTGAGGAAAAAATCGGAGGTATGCCTATTACCCAAAGCATTAGACAACTAGTGGAACAATATGCCTAATCCAAATCAACTTAAAGAGGATTTAAAAAAACTTAACTCACTCTATGAAGAGTTATGTTGGGATCACGACGACGAATTAGTCTTCACTCATGATGGTGAAGAAGTTATTATTTACAACAAAACAAAACAGGAGAAAAACAATGAACGAAAAAGCAGAACGTATTAATGGTTGGGCAGCAATGATTGGTGTCATTGCCGCAATGGGATCCTATGCCGTTAGTGGCCAAATTATTCCTGGAATTTGGTGATGTTAGCACTAGCAACTTGTATGTTAGGTGCCTTTATAATTCACTCAGCATTAAAAGATATTGATGTTGATGATGACGATGATATGGATGGTGGAATGTTGATTCCCGCATATAACCCAAT
>Ga0208427_1000894_pt1 | contig 12703 bp, 6 predicted proteins | sample DEB08_DNA_FD_184532 | JGI IMG/M metagenome (GOLD analysis project Ga0208427, IMG submission 184532) | Aqueous microbial communities from the Delaware River and Bay under freshwater to marine salinity gradient to study organic matter... | ecosystem: Environmental > Aquatic > Marine > Coastal ...
CACCCGTGGTTTCACCTTTAGACCAGCTACTATTAACGACGTATATGAACTAACCAGTCAAATGCTACCGAGAGGTTTGCAAGACTTTGAAAGAGTAGGGCAACACCCTGTTCTTTCTTTAGCTATGTACATCCATGAAGACGACTCCTATCTTTTCTACGGACCTGATGGGAGTCTTTATGGTGCATACGGAGTTAGTGAAGACAATAGTTTCTGGGTTCAAATGACTAACAAAGTTAAAGAGAATCCAAGAACAGCGGTTAGATTCGGTAAGGCGTTAATAAAACATATAAATCGTCCTTATCTTTGGACGACTATTGATATTGAAAACACATCACTTATTAACTTTGTGAGGTTTTTAGGTTTTAAGGTTCTACGGGTGTTTCCAGATGGACCTGACAATGTTTACTCTATAGAGATTGTACGATTATGGCAATAGGAGCAATTGGTGGTGTAGCTGGACTTGGCGGTGGCCTTGGCAGCGGAGCATCGACATTTGATCTACGTGGGTTTGGTAGCTCATGGGGAAGCAGTGGCATCGGTCAGTCTGCTGGTAAAGCTTTAAGTGGTAAAGGTGCTTTAGGTGGCGCTAAGGGCTTAATGTCCCTTGGCTCTATGGTTCCTGGTATTGGCACTGCCTTTGCTGTCGGTAGCATGGCTCTCGATGTAGCCGGGATGTTTATGGATGACGGTTCTGGCGAAAAAGCCTACCAAGAAGCTTATCAACTTGAGATGGATCGCATCCGCTTACAACAGCGGAACGAACAACAAGAACGGATGCTACAAGCTAAGCTTGATATGGTATCCGATCAGATTGATAACAACTGGGAAGCTGCTGGTGACTCATGGATGGCAGAACAACGCCGTTTAAATGAGGTCTACGATAAAGCTGCTTTCACTTCACAAGCTTTATTGCAAAAATTAATACAAGTTCAAGGCGCACAAGCCGCCGGAGAACGTTACGGTAAAAGCGCAGCACGCGCTAACCTGCTTTCAAGCCTAGGCTCCTACGGTAGATCTAGAGCGCAGATTTCAAGGCAACTTACCAGTGAACGTATTCAAGCAACCGAATCTATGAGGATTACGGCAAGCAACCTTGAGAAAGCTAATAAACGAGCTTTTGCACAAGTCGCTGTAGCACCAACACCTGAGATGATGTTGGATCCTGTTTACACTGACTTCACTGCTGATCCCCTGGGTCAAGCTCTTAAGATTGGTCAAGGTGCTGCTACGTCCCTTAAGAAAGGTTGGGAAATGACTCCGATTGGTGATAAGTTCTTTGGTATTGAAAAGAAACCAACTAAACGCAAGAAAGACGAATGAAACAGCTTCCTGAATTTCCAGAACAGCAGCTATTCACAGGGGCAGCGAAAAGCCAAGGTTTTTCACCACAACAAGCTCCTGATTTAACTGCTGGCCTACGGGCACAAGGTGAGCAGCAAGACCGTAATTACAAGGCTCTTGCTGACAACAGGCGGAAGGAACAGCAAATTGAAATCGACAAGAAAGTTGGTTTCTATGATATGATTGGCTCCCTAGGGGTACCGTCAGCTAAACGAGCTGCTGAGTTTCTAGCAACTAGTTACTTAGATCACCAAGCTATTCTTGGTCACGAAGCAGCTGTTAAAGCTGGTCAGCTGGACAAATACGGTATTACTGATGAAGACCGTGATGAGCTGAATAAAGCTCGTGCAGCCGCAGCAGAGGAAGGAGTAGCTTTTGATGAAGTAGCTTATAAAGCTATGCTTCAAGGTGAGAATACTACTGCTGTTAATCTTATTAAAGGTCTTCCTAAATATCAACGATTGTTTGCGGAAACTGAACGGTCTTTAGCTTTGCAAAAAATGTACCCTGATTACCATCGACGGTTTGTCAGTGGTCCTACGTTGCACCGAGACTACCGTACTGGCGAACAGTTCACTGGGCAACAGGTTGGTACCGATCCAGTAAGAGCCGGTATTGTTAATGCAAACTCACGTAAAAGTTTCTTTGCAGAAGTAGTCGGGATTTCTCAAACATATAATCCATCTAAGGCTATTCTTGAACCTGTCTACCAAAGCATTGAACAGACTAGTGAGCTTTACCGTAAGAACATTGAAGCAGAAAAAGATCTAGCTGACGCTAATATTTTGCGTGCTAATGCTTTGACTCAATTCCGTGCTACTGGTCAGATGCAATCATTGATTGCTCGTTACAGTGGACTGCTTGTTCAAGACGAACGTAGCGGTAAAATGCGAGTTCTTAGCAGAACTGAAGCAATCCGTAAGGCGTTTGAAGATGCTGCTGATCAGTACGCTAATGGTCGGTTGAAGAACCGACAGCAGGCTGATGCTGTGTTGACACAAAAAGCTGCACATGTGGATAAAACTTATGCAGACCTTTATCCAGAAGTTGCAGAAGAATACACAGCTAAACTAGATGCGGTTGATAGTAAAGTCCGTACTCTTAGAAATGTACAAAAAGCAGAGTTTACTGAGCGTCTTGATGCTCAACTTATTAATTATGCTTTAAATGAGTGGGATGGTTCTTCAGCAAGTTTGCAGGAAGTTCAAGAGCAAACAGTTCGCATTGCACACCAGAATGGTCTTTTGCAGTATAACGGTAATATAGTAGCATCCTATCTTGTTACTGCTCGTGAGCGAGAGAACAAAACCTTCTGGCAATCTACCCTTAATGAAAAGCTAAAAAACAAAACTCTAAGCGTTAAAGACCTGGCTAACTCAGCTGTTCCCACAGAAATGCGGCAAGCTTTGATGCCGGAAGCGCAACGTCTGGACACTATTCGTGCTCAGATTCCCCCAGAAACGGAGATTGAGGGCGACATTAAGATTGCACTTAAACAATCCTTGGGTGATACTAGCCTTGAAAAGAATTATGTTGGTCTGAATGCAGCTACCTTTGCTGGTATGAGGCTGTATCGTGCTAAGTTAGATCAATTTGAAAAAGAGTATGGTCCAGTAGAGGGTCATGAAAAGGCCATTGAATTTGTTACTGCTCAAATTCTTCAGCAGAAAGGTGATTTCACTGTTTCTAAATGGGAAGATCGTGAAGCTGGTAGTGCAGCCTTTAATTATCTGACTAAATTTACCCCACCTTCAACCTTTAAAATTGGTCCAGAGTATGAGCCTGAAAAGCTAAAACAGGCTGTACAGCTGGATAACACAGTTATTGACAAAACTCCTTTGGTCAGGAAAAGTGTGTTAGAAAACATCGTTGCTCAAGCTAAAACTGGTGGCTTTGTCGATATCCCTGGTATTTACTCAGAGATTGGTGGTAATTCGGTTGACAATCTGAACCGTAACCTTAAAGCTGCTGGTTATGAAATTCAAATTCCCCAGCGCCCATCTAGTGTTATCGGTCAGAGCACTAGCAATCCTGCACTTAGGAGGCTCGCACAGAAAGCTCAAGGTGTTTTTGGTGAACAAAGGGTACATGCTGTCGCTAATGGTGCTGCTGCTGATTCTAAGTTTTTGAGCCCTGCTGCTTTTGCTCACCTTACTGGTACTCAAGGTCTTCAACGTTCTGGTACTGGAGCGTTGACGTTTAAATCTAATGAAACTTTGTATGAACAAGCCGGTAAACTGTTCCAAATTAAAGGACTAGGATTCACTGCAAGTGAGCACCCCTTGTTTGGTGGGACTGATTACGAGGTACACAAAGGTACTGGATATCATGCGTTTGATGAGGGCTTTGATATTGGTGACAAAAATTTTGACACCGTTACTGATGAGCAAGCTATTCGTAAAGCCAAACTGCTTCAGAGAACTCTTAATAGCATGAACCCTCCTTTGTTTGCTGAAGTTATTGGTCCTGATACTCCTGGAAAACTAGGTAAACAGCACAATAATTATGTGCACGCAGGCGGACTTATGCGCCCTGTTACCCCTGAAGACAGAGAATTACTGATTAACGCTTTTAGGAACTTTAAATAATGGATGAAAATCAAAACACTCCTATAACGGATCAGGCAGATGTTGTCGAAGAGTTGCTTCAGGGACACAAAGCTTATTTAGGATTTGAAGAAAAACCTGAAGCGGTTCCTGCCGGTTTACCTGTTAAACCTGAAGCTACTCAGACAGCTCCCCCTGAACAAAACGCAACTCCTACAGAACCTGTCCCTGCTCCTGAAGTAGAGGAACCTGCAGAGCCTGGTACCCCTGAAACCGAGAAACCCGGTTTTATGAAATCAATTCGCCAGTATTTTACTGGTGAGCCTGATTCAGAAACTGAGGATGAGGTTACTTACCACGGTGTAACCTATAAAAAAGAACATCTGGACGAAAAGGGTTACGTCAAAGATGAGTACGAAAGCCTTTACCAAAAAGGTAACGGTTTTATGTATTCGGTTAGCGGCGGTAAACTGCCTGTTTGGGAAGATGTCGGACAGCAGTTTCGGCACATGTTCCAGTACTTGTCTGCTCCCGGTTTGGGGATGATAGACTTTGGTGTTGATGCTGGTACCACCATACTTAACCGTATGGGTCACAACGCAGAACACATTAACAAACAGTGGGACGCAGTTTCCCAGCTAGATGCTCCTGGTGCTCAACGTATCCGTGAGTTTTCTGCTGTTGCTATCCCTTCTATTTATGCATCGTTTGGTGTCGGTTCTTACATGGCAGCTACGCGGCTGCCTTGGCTGGCTAAGTGGGCGTTTGGTGCTGCTGGAGCGGCTGCATCGGATGCTGCTATCATTGGTGTCAGTGATCAAGGTCTTGAACAGAACGCTGTTATTGGTAAATTAGGTAAAAGCTTCCCCAGCGTGTTTGGTCCAACTGGTATCATGCCGATGCCTGAATGGACACAATACGATAATATTAACAAAAACGATCCACAAGCGCCTTGGAAAACCAGGGTTATTGGTATGTTGGATCAAGCTGGGATGAGTGTGGTTGGTGATATGGTTGGTTTAGGTCTATCCCTGGCGCTTCCTGCTGCTAAACGGATGGGTTGGTTTGTACCTAAATCTGAAGCTGCCCAAGCTTACAAGCAACTAGAGATCGCTAAAACTGATCCAGAAACTTACATCAGGATTAAAGAGATCGACCAAGCACTTGCAACCGATCCTAGTTCTGCTAATGCTGCTGCCTTGAAAGCTGAGCGTCAACGCTATATTGATCAAATTGAAAACACTGGTGCCTCAGAGCTGACGACTAAAGATGCTTTTGAGCAACAGATTGAAGTTTCTGAAGCAACACGCCGTCAGCAGATGGATGAAGTTGCTATCCTTAAACTGGAAGCTGATCCTGCAACCTTTGGTAACTTTGCACCTGAGCTGACTCCTGGACTTGCTACTTCTGGTGAACTGGCACGTCAAACTATTCCCCCTGCTAATGTAGCACGGAATATGGCAGACGTTGCTGCTTTGCAAATGGGTAAAACTGTAGGCGACCCCGCTCCAGTTTTGTCTGAAAGTATGCTTAAAAAGGGTCTAGTACTTGGTAAATCACGTAATGCTGTTAAAGGTGTTGCAGAGGCGTCAAGGGATGTTGGTCAATTTGACGCCGTTGTAGACGGTTTTAGGATGACTGGCAAACAGATGGACCAAGCATATGATCAGCTATATATTGATATTATGCAAGCTCCTACTGGAACTGATGTTCGGAAGTTGTTTGTTGACAACCGCGCCATGATTCCTCTGGCTGATGGTACAGTTATCAATCCTCTTAACCCAATGCAGGAACGTTCTGCTGGTCTGGCTATTAAAGACCTTGTGGATATGTACCTGGGACGTGATGTTACTACTGCTAGTATGCGCATTATGTCTACTCTTGGGCATGAAATCAGGACTGCTGCTGAAGCCCGACGTCAATTTGGTGAACTAGTTGATGATGACAGAGTTGTCGAAGTCGTTATTGATAAGCTTGAGTTCTTAATGCAAGAGTATGGTACTAATAAGTACATTGCCGGTTGGCAACTGCAAAATAAGAACTGGTTTAACAAGCTTCGTAGTACTGATTCTCCTGCAGAACTGACTGAACTTATCAACGACGAATTCCAACAAGCAATTAACGCTAAACATGCTAGTGTTAAAAACTTTACCGATACTCTGCGTGGTCTGCATAAAGAAAATCCAGCACTCATGAAGCCTTTGTTCGATGCTTTTGAGATGTCTAACGGCAACGTTGACACGATTCATAAGCTTGTAACGTGGGCGGAAACTCAAATGTCTCCGTTTGGGTTGATTAGGAGTAAGGATCCCAAGAAAATGAACATGTTTGCTCGGACGCTTTATGGTGTTCTGATGAACAACGTTCTTTCCGTTAAATCTATTGGTAGTGCAGCAAAAGGTAACCTTGCCAAATTAATGTTGCAGCCGATGGAAGGCATCTTGGGTCACGGTATTCAGTCCTTAGAAGAGATGAGCCTAGCACCTATGAAGCGTGCTTTCTATTATTACGGTAGTAACTGGGAAACCCAACGCCGTGCGCTAGGTGATGCTATTACTAGGATTAAGGCGACTCATCAAGACTATGATTTCATGATGAGCCAAATTCGTGCCGATTATAAGGACGTTCAAGATAAAGAGTGGGAGCTGTTAGACTCCCTAGCTGAGGCAAATCAGTTTAACAAAGGCTGGAAATTCCAGTATAATTGGCTAAAAGCTAACCAAGCTGTAGCACGAATGCCGTGGGCACGTACTGCTATGACTGGTATGAGCGGTGTTGACGCCTATACTGATACTATTCAGGCGCACATCATGTCCCGTACTATGGCATATGATGATGTATTTACCAAACATAATGATACTACACCTGAATTGCTAGAAAAAGCAGAGGCACAGCACTACTCTAAGATGTTTAATGCTGATGGACTTTTGACTAATGAAGCTGCTAAACATGCTTCTGGTGAAATCTCCTTGAATATCGACAACAGCATTGCAGATCTAATCAACAATGTTACCACAGCACTTCCTGCTACTAAAGCTTTCTTCCTGTTCCCTAAAACGAGCATGAATGACATTGGTCAGCAGTTGTCATACACCCCAATCGCTGCTATTCCTGGTATTTCTAGGTATGGTGCCATCCTTAACGCGGGTAATGACATCAATAAGATCAAAGAAGCTATGGCTGAGCATGGTGTCAAGAACTTTGATGCTACGCCTAACGCTATGGCAATGTATAAAAAGCTTAGGGCAGAGTATCAAGGGCGGGTTGCACTTGGTTCTATCGCGTTTGTTAGCACCTATAACTATGCTATGGGCGGAAACATCCGCGGTAATGGTCCTGTTAACCCCGCTGAACGTAAGGCGCTAAAGGATACTTATAACTGGGAACCTAAAACCATTAATATCGGTGGTTATTGGGTGAGTTACAAAGGTATTCCTTTTGTAGATCCGATTCTTACTTTGGTTGGTGATATGGCTTACTACCAAAATGACATCGGTGAAGCAGCCTTAGAAAACCTTGGTGATAAAATTGCATGGACTCTTTCTGCTACGTGGCTGAATAACACACCGCTAGCCGGTATTGAGCCAGTACAAGCAGCTTTAAACGGTGATAATGCAGCGTGGGACCGCCTAACTGCTAATCTTATTCGTATGGGTATTCCGCAATCGGGTAACCTTGGTGTGATTAGTGACGCTATTGATAACGCACAGAAAAACATCTACGGCGATATGATGGGTTACGTCAAGAATCGTCTGCCTTTGGCATCTAGTACGTTGCCTAAGCAGATTGATTACTGGACTGGTAAACCTATTAACTACATCGACAACCCTTGGGTTCGTGCTCTTAATGCAGGCAGCCCAATTAAAGTCAGTGGTCGCTCTGAACCATGGCGTAGGTGGCTGTTAAAGACTGGTTTTGACGGCGCTAGCCGGATGCGTTACTCTTCCCAAGGTGGGTATGAGTATGACGCTGATACTCAAGAACGGCTTGGACAGCTTATTGGGGAAGAAGAAATGTATAAACAAATCATCCCCATGATGACAAACAAACGTTTTAACGATGAGCTGGCTGAAATGCGTGCCTACCGCAGGTCTGGCATGTCACCTTCTGAGATTAAAATTAAAACAGAAAAGCTGACCGTTTATAAAAAGCTTGACGAAATTGTTAGTAAAGCTAAACAACGGGCTGAAGCTAGATTGTTTGACGAACGTCCTGACATTAAAGAAGCTATCCTTGGTCAATTTGAAGCTGATCGACTTTTAGGACGTGGTGATGTGGCTGGCGCTATTCGTGCTGGTCAAATTACAGACGAACGTGTGGAAAAAATCCGCCGACTGGCTAACCCTTAACCCACCCATTCCCCTTAATTGCGTAACGTAATGGCTTATCCCGAAAATACATACACCGGGAATGGTTCACTTACAACCTATTCCTTTACATTTCCATATCTCGAAGAGTCAGACGTTAAGGTAAGTCTTGACGGTGTTGACCAAGCTACAAGTGAATATTCTCTTGCCAACGCTACAACTGTTTCGTTTAACACTGCACCGGCTAACGGTGTAGCGATCCGTATTTACCGTGAGACGAATGTTACAGCAGCACAAGCTACGTTCTTTGCAGGTTCCGCCATTCGTGCACAGGACTTGAATGATAACACTTTGCAGACGCTGTATGCATCACAGGAAGCTACGGAGAATGCAGCGTTAGCTCCTACTGCTATTTCAACCGCTAATGCTGCTAGTACTACTGCAACTCAAGCGGCTAATGATGCAGCAACTGCTTTGACTGCTGCGTCTAATGCTGTGGCATTTGTTCCAGTTGCAAACGTTGCTGCTATTCCTGGATCTCCATCTAACAACGATTACATTGAAGTTCTTGATGCTACTGGCATTGAATCTTTTAGTCCGCTTACAGGTGTGCCTGTTGGGTTTGTAGGCGATTCTGGTCTTGCAGCACGTCTTCAGTACACGACCAGTGGTTCTACTTGGAACTGGGTTAACTACATTGCTAACGATGCAGAGACTCGGTATCTTAAGGATCAAGCAGGAACAGTAGACACCACTAACCTTGCATCTAACGCTGTTACTACAGCTAAAATTACTGATGCAAATGTGACGACTGCGAAGATTGCTGATGCTAACATTACTACTGCTAAACTAGCTGATGGTTCGGTAACTGCCTCAAAAATTTCCGCTGGCGCAGCTGTACCGTCTGGTGCTGTGTTCTACTTCGCTGCTAACTCTGCTCCTAGTGGATACCTAGAAGCCAACGGTGCTGCTATTAGCCGTACTACCTACTCTGCTTTGTTTGCAGTTGTAGGTACTACGTTTGGTAGTGGTGATGGTTCTACTACCTTTAACTTGCCTGACCTGCGTGGTGAATTCCTGCGTGGTTGGGATAACGGTAAAGGTACTGATAGTGGTCGTACCTTTGGTTCGTTCCAGGCTGATGAATTTAAGTCACACACGCACGTTTATTCAAGAGCACTTGCGCCAGGCAGTGGTCAGGACCAAGCTGGTTCTGGCTCTGGTGACGCTGTACGCCATGAAAACACAAACACAACTGCCACTGGCGGTGCTGAAACCCGCCCCCGCAACATCGCGTTGCTTCCTTGCATTAAAACCTAACTCTTATTATTTGAACAATGCTTGTACAAGATATTGCGGGTCTTTACATCCCGTCTCATGACTACGTTGCTCTCACTTACGTTGCTGCTGGTAACGGTGTTGGTGAGATCGAAACAATTACATACAAAGAAGGTGGTGCCAGTGGTGCTACCGTTGCTGTACTCACCCTTGGTTACAATGCCAGCAACAAACTTGTTAGCGTCACTAAAGCCTGAGGTAAATTATGTCGTATAAATTTAATCCATTTACTGGTAAACTTGATAAGGATACGACTGCAGCAGCTGGTGGTATAACTGACGGAGATAAAGGTGACATTACCGTATCTGCGTCAGGTGCTACTTGGACTATTGATGACGATGTAGTGGGTGCTGATGAACTGGCTAACACTGCTGTTACCCCTGGTTCCTACGTTAACGCCAACATTACTGTTGATGCTCAAGGTCGTTTGACTGCTGCTGCAAGTGGTAGTGCTGGTGCTGGTGTGTCTGATGCTGACTACGGTGACATTACCGTATCTGGCAGTGGTTCTGTTTGGACCTTGGACATTAAGCCTACTGGTCCTATTGTTGGTACTACTGACTCTCAAACCCTTACTAATAAAACTCTTGGTGATATTACCGAGACTGTCTACACCATTACTGATGGTGCCAGTGTAGACCTTGATCCCGCTAATGGACCTATTCAACTGTGGACTCTTGGTGCTAGCCGCACTGCTACTGCTACTAATTTTGCAGCTGGGGAGTCTATGACTATTGGTGTTACTGCTGGTGCTAACACCCTTACTTGGCCGACCATTACTTGGGTCGGTGGTTCCGCTCCTACTCTTGCTACTTCTGGTGCAACGTATGTTGTGCTGTGGAAAGTCAGTTCAACGCTGTATGGAGCTAACGTTGGAGATGTTGCATGAGGAAGACATTTTCTTTGCCGGTGGCTGCTACGGCAGCTGGGGGTGGTGTTACGCCCCCACCGGCTGACACTGTTGACAACATTGAACATTCGGTACGGTTTAACTCGGCAGATAGTGCTTACATGAGTCGTACTCCAAGTAGTGCAGGTAATCGCAAGACGTGGACTTGGAGTGGTTGGGTTAAGCGGAGCAAGCTAAGCGCCACTATGCGTCTTCTGCGTGTTGTTAGTGGCGGCACCGAGGCTGGGATACAGTTATTAAGTGGCGACACTATTGAGCTTTACCATTATTCAAACGGATATACATGGCAGTTAGTAACCAGCCAGCTCTTCCGAGATGTTTCAGCTTGGTATCACATAGTTGTTGCTTTTGATACTACACAAGGAACGGCTGCAGACAGGGTTAGTTTATACGTTAACGGTGCAAAAGTTACAGCATTTTCTACCAGTTCTTACCCCTCACAGAACTTCGATGGGTTGATTAACACTACCAATGCACATGCTATCGCTGGTAGTGACTTATTCTTTGACGGCTACCTCGCTAACATCCACTTCGTTGACGGTCAAGCACTAACCCCATCTTCGTTTGGTTTTACCGATTCCAACGGTGTCTGGCAACCTAAAACCTACACTGGTGATTACGGAACCGAAGACTATCCTGGAGCAACTACGGATAGCAGCGGTTCATTTTATGCAGGACGTGGACCTGAAAACCTTTTTGATGGCAGTACAACGACTTTGTGTGATCCTGCATTGCAAAGTGGTGTAATTACTTTTACCCCGACTACGGGCATTCCTTATTCTTCATCGGTTGAAGTTTATACGACTGTCGATGTGGAAATATCTTTAAATGGAGGTGCTGCTGTAACAACTACTTCATTAGGCTGGACAACCATTGCTTCAGGTTCTGGCACTATAACCTCGCTGTCTGCAACAAAATCAGGGTTTAGAGTAAATTGGAGCGCTATCAGAGTTGACGGTAAAATTCTTGTTAACTCTCCTAACGGTTTCCACCTTGATTTCGCTGACACCTCGTCTGCTACTGCACTTGGTAACGATGTAAGCGGTAATAACAACGACTGGACTCCCAGTGGTCTTGTCGCTGGACCGGCTTACACGGCTAATAGCTGGAGTACGGAGTTTGACGGTACTGGGGATTATTTGAGGGTTCCAGCTAGCAGTGACTCTAATCTAAGTGGAGATTTTACTATTGAAGCATGGGTATATCCAACAGCAAATGGAGAACCAAACAACTCCGAAATTGTTAGTAGAGGTGCCGAAGGAGCATTTAATGGATGGCATCTGGGATTACGTCCAGGCGGAACCATTGTATTTTTTGGTATTAATTATAACGGAACATCAGCACCAGTATGGACAGAATCAACTAATAGTATTCCGCTCAATACTTGGTCTCATATTGCTGCCACTCGTTCTGGGAATACTGTAAGAATATTTTTAAATGGTGTTCTTGATAAAGAAAACACGGGATTTACGGGAACGCCAATTGTTTCTGGAACAGAATATGTTTATGTTGGTAGAGGGTCTTATAGTACTACAAATAGAGAGTTTAATGGCTACATCTCCAACCTCCGTATCATCAAAGGTCGTGCACTGTATACCGCTACCTTTACCCCGCCTTCAACTGCTTTAACTGCTACTGACGACACTGTTCTGCTTACCTGTCAAGACGCTACAGTCCGTGATAACAGCAACATCGGTCATGATGTTCAACCCGCTGGTAATGTAGCTGTCGTTAACCAAGGACCGTTTAACGGGTACTCAGGTGAGTTTGATGGGACTGGTGATTATTTAAGTATTGCTGATGATGCTTCACTGGACATGGGAAGTTCTAATTTCACCATAGAAGGGTGGTATTTTCCCCTAGGCAACGCAACTGTTTCAACTGCTATTTTTTCTAAACGAGCAAACAGTTCTACAGTTGGTGGTGTATTGATTTATTATGGCAGCACAGGTTTAACACCAACTCTTCTTGTTGATATTGGTGGAAGTTGGGCAATTAACATTACATCTTCTGTATCTTTTGTTGCAAATCAATGGAACCACTTTGCAGCTACTCGCAATGGCAGTGCGTTTAATTTGTATATTAACGGTGTATCTGGTGGGTCTGCAAGTAATGCCGGTTCAATACCTGATAATAGTTCTGCATTTGTAATCGGCGCTATGGGGGCAGATGGTTCCGGAACCATTTCGTCTTGTTATATTTCAAACTTCCGTATCTCCAAAGGTCTCGCCCGTTACACCTCCAACTTCACACCTCCT
>Ga0208427_1000896_pt1 | contig 12697 bp, 17 predicted proteins | sample DEB08_DNA_FD_184532 | JGI IMG/M metagenome (GOLD analysis project Ga0208427, IMG submission 184532) | Aqueous microbial communities from the Delaware River and Bay under freshwater to marine salinity gradient to study organic matter... | ecosystem: Environmental > Aquatic > Marine > Coastal ...
TTTCTAAATGGTGTTCCAAATGAAGTAATTAATGATTTAGTTTGAAAAGTATTTCCATTTAAAGGTCTTTGCATAAATTTAGCCTCAACTTCTTTTTGCTTACTTGTTCCAACATCAATAGACATTAGAAAGCCACGATAGTTTCTAGGAATTGAATATACTGCTTGAAGTGATTGACCATAACCAACATCAACTACTGAAACAGCTATTGAATTAACTGTTGTTGTAATTTTACCAACATTAACAACTCCTGTATTAGCATTTTCTAATACTGATCTAAATACTCTAATAAAAGATGTAGTAGAAGCTGAACCACCAACTGTAATCACTTCATCAGCTAAATCCCAATTTGAATCTAAGCCATAAATATGAAGTAAGCTATCATTATCATCTGTTGAAGTAGATGTTGCAACTGCTGTAGTTGGAGTTGTAGGGTAAGCATATAAACTTCCATTTTCCCATATTGTTTCAAATACTGTTCCTACTGCTGTGTTGTATCCAAATTTTTGAACTCCTGAAAAATTAGGAATGTTGCCTCTTTGAATTGCAAGTCCTAATGGCATTGGTGTTAAATGGTTTATACTCATTTTCTATCCTTTTTCTTTTTCTTCTTTTTTTTCTTCTTCATTGGTCGTTTATTAATAAACTCACTCAAAGTTTTTGTTGTCGTATATCCGTTCATTTTTTCTTTCTCGGTTTGTATTTTTTAATAGCTTGTGAGATGAAGATGTTTTTGTATAGAGAAACCTTTTTGCCAAACTTCTTATCAGCTTTTCTTTTAGCTGATTTATATGCTTTAGACTTCTTATTAAAAGATTTAGGCTTTCCTAATTTCTTTGGTCTAGGTTTGGCAAATATAGGCTTCTTCTTCATTATTTTTTCTTCTTCTTCTTACTCATCATTTTAGATTTCTTTTTAGCTGGTCTTCCTCTACGGCTACCATAAGTTCCTTTTCCCATTGGCATAATAAACTCCTATTTGTTTGCGTTTCTCATTATACTAGCCAAACTCTCACATCTTTTTGTGGTTTGTTTGTGCCAATTACTGTCTATCATTTCTTCACTAGCTTTTAAATAGTTTTTTTGTTTTATAGCTTCCCACATCTTCTTAAATTTCATAACTCGTGGTTTGCCTAATTGAAAACACATTTCAACAATTACACCAAAAACTATATGATTGTGTTCTATATCTCTTAATAATTCTCTAGCTGAATCTAATGCTATTTTAAAATCATTATCAAAAACTTCTTCAAGAACCTCTTTAGGATAAGTAACACCCTCAACAAAGTTATCAGAGGATAATACCAAGTGGCCAAAACCAATAGTAGCAAAGCCCAAGCTATCGGAATACACAGTATCCCTAAACCCCTCGTGTTCTTTAATTCGCTGTTTAATTTCTTCCATATATTATTTTTCCAATGTTTTAATATATTGATGAATTTTATCATAATAAAGCAAGTGAGTATGTGGTGTGGAGGTAATACCCACTTGCAAGAGTTTTATATCATTTTTTGGGGTAATATTAAATGATTTATTCTACTAAATCCCAAGTCTGATTTGTTTCATTCCATTTATAATTTTGACCATCTGTAGGATAAGCAACTGGTGCTTCCCATTGACAAGTAGTTTGATCTAATATCCAACTATCAAAAGGTTTTGGTGGAATAAAAGCATCTTTAGATTGATCATATCTAAAACCAACACCAGCAAAGTTTTTTCTAAATGGTGTACCACCTAATTTATGTTCTCCAGCATAAGTGTTAAAAGAAGTTTGTTTCCAAATATCTTTTGTTCCATAAAGATTATTTATAAAATCTACACCAGCTTGTTCATTAGGTGCATCATTATCTGATATAACAATAACCTTTTCTACTATGTTTCCTTTACCTAATTTTGAAAAATGTGCCATTATGCTGTGTAACTCCCTGATGAATTATATATTAAAATTGTATCTGAACCAGATGTTGTAACTGTTGGAGAACCTGTTGTTGTACCAGAATAATCAGCAGTTGGTAATCTTAAAATTACTACACCAGAACCTCCTGAAGCTGGAGAACCAGCACCAGATTGATTTCCACCTCCACCTCCACCACCTGTGTTTGCAGTTCCAGCAGTTGCATTTGTGGCAGAATCAGCTTTAGCACCATTTCCTCCACCACCTGTTCCTCCTGATTTAACAGTTTGATCAAATTGTCCTGCACCACCGCCACCTCTTGTAACGGCTGAACCAGTAATTGAAGATGATAAACCATCTCCTCCAGTAGAATCTCCATTTGTATCTCCAACTTCTCCAGCACCACCTCCGCCACCTCCAGCTGAAGCACCAAGTGTTCTATTTCCATCTGCACCATTATAACCTTGATTAGCAGTAGCAAAACCTCCTGTGAAATCGTTATTATTATAAATTACAGCACCACCTCCACCAGAACCTCCATCTTGACCAACACTTCCACCACCAGCACCTCCACCTATTGAAATTACTGAAACATCTTTTCCTATAATTGAACTATCTTCTCCATTTACTCCAGTAGAACCACCAGCACCAACAGTAATTGTATATGTTTCTCCTTGAATTAACTCAGCTGGAGTTTCTGTACTTGCACCTCCACCAGAAGTTTCTGATGCGTAAGAGTTTCTGTAACCACCAGCTCCTCCACCGCCTCCACCTTTACTTTGTATTTTTCCACCACCACCTCCACCAGCAATTACTAAGTATTCTGTAGTAATGAATTGTGGAGTTTCTATAGATACATTATCATCAGAAGTTGGAATCCAACCTTGTGTTGCACCAGAATAAACTATTGTTACTGATTGATTATTTGTATTATAAATTGGATAAGCTGAATTACTATCAGTTGTATTTCCTTGAAAGTTTAAACTATTTGTATTTAAAGTAACTGCATTAGTTCCCCAAGTTCCAGCATAATCTGAAAATTCTATTGTATCTCCAACACTTGCTGAAGCTGGAAGTGTAACTGTTACTGCACTACTTGTTGTATTAATCCAATATCCCTCTCCAGCTACTGCTGTAAATGCAGAAGTTTTAATTGAAGATTGCCATTGAGTACCACCTCCTCCAGCATCTCCAAAAGATAAATTTCCAGCACCATCAGTTTTTAAAACTTGATCTGCTGTTCCATCTGATGTTGGATAAGATAAACCATCTATAATAACTTTACCTGTTCCATCAGGTGTGAATGTAATATTTCCATTTGAAACTGAAACTATTGAATTTCCATTAACATCTAAATTACCACCTAATTGTGGTGTTGTATCATCTACTAAATTAAAATCTGCAACTACTGTACTATCTAACCAGTTCACAGTATTAGCTGAATAATCAAATTGTGCTAAAGATATATCATCTGTCCCGTCAAAAAATTTTAAAGTTGGATTTGTTGCGTTGGTTACATCAAGCCAAACAGTACCAGCAACTGCTGAAGTTGGTCTTGATGTTCCTGAGTTAGATGTATTGATAGCTTCTAATACAGAGTTTAAATCTGATCTGAAACTTGGAAATGATTGGTTAGCTATATCGTAATCGTGTTGTGCCATGTTGTTCTTATACTCCTTTTAAAAGCCTTTTGCAATATAATCAAATGTACGACTTATTGCTGTACCACCTGAATTTTTGAATGTTAGGTCAAAGCCATTTATTGTTTTATTTTCTACTACAAAGAAATCTCCAGTAGCAAGGTCTTCGCCTGTAATTCCAACAGCATAATTAACAGATTTGAATGGATTTGTAAATGTTACAGTATATGTTCCAGCACCAGAAGTTATATCATTTCCACTAAATATTCTATCAGGCATATCTACTGTTACTGTTACTTGTTGAACTACAGGTGTTGAAGCACCATCTCTTGAAATTAAAACAACTCTGAATTTAAGGTATCTTGCAGTATAGTTTCCTATAACGAAGTTTTGAAAAGCAGTATAAGTAATATCGTCATCTGATGTTGCTATTTCTAAATGTGCTTCAGAGTTAGCTGGTGCATCTCCATCAAAGTTTGAGGATTGGCTATCAAATAACCCTGTTCTACTATCAAATAAATCATCTGGGTTTGAAGCAGTTTGTTCTAAATTTGCAGTAACTCTAACTGTATGTTTAGCACCTATATCAACAGTATTTGCAAAAATATAATTACCACTTGAAACAAAGTCAGCATTGGTTGCACCTGAATCAAAAAATCTATCTGTATCATCATCAAATAATCCACTAGCTGAATCAAATAATTCTGATGAATCTAATTGAATTGAATCATCTACAATAACTGTATTATTAGTTGTTCCAGTAAAATCAGGGTGTTCACTAATTGTTGTAATAGCATTATGATTAACTGTTTCAGTTACATTTGAAATAATTGCAGTTGCGTTTGAACTAAAGTTTCCTAATTTATCGACAGCTTTTATGAGGTAAGTTCCAGCCCTAGCGGGTACGGAAATACTTGTGGCTGGTCGAGATACTTTAGAAACTAAATTAACTGAGTTTTGCCAATCAGCAGTTCCATTTGTAGATGTTGAATATCTTAATTGATAGTAAGCTAAATCTAAATCAGGTATTTGATTCCAACTTAGATGTGCTTCTTGTCCAACAATGTTACATGAAAAATCTTCTACATCACTTGGTGGTGCAATAGCACCTACTATTGTTCTTTGTGCTGTTACATAAGTTGATGAAACTTGGAGAGTATTGACGGCTTTAACTCTTACATCATAAGTATCTTGGTCAATTACATTTAAAACTCTATGCTTTAATCCACTACCTTGTGCGTAAATAATATAATCTGAATCTGTACTTTTTTTGTATTCAACTTGGTAATAATCAACAAAGCTATCAGTAGATGCACCAATAGTTATATTTAATGCAACAATAACTGTACCATCATTATATTCAATTAATTCATCATCTAAAGTAACACTTGCTGGTGGCTGAACAGTAAATGGATTAGGAAGTGTTGTAGTTGGAATTGTAGTTGCTTGTGTTTTAGTTGCCCAAGTATAATGACTATCTTGATGTTCAACTAAACTTAATCCAACAGTATAATCATTGTTAAAAGTAATTCCTAAAACTCTAAATGGTTTAGCAGAAAAACCTAATGATGAATGTGTAATATTAACTATATCTCCAATATTTAATTCATAACCTTTAAAAGCTACATTTAAAGATAATCCTAAAGCCTCTCTTGATCTTCTTAAAATAACTTCTGCCATTTCTTCAGCTTGATATTGACTTGTGATTGTTGGAAATTGAAATCTTCCCTCTAATAAAAAACCACCATCAGCAGTTTTCATTGTTGCGTGTTGATCTGCACTAGGCAAACCAGAATCATCTATTGGTGGAAACTGAACTTCATCAACTTGATAGTTTCTATCAGGATTTATAAACGAACAAATAACTCTATTATATCTTTCATTCTTTTGTGGAATTGCCAAAGTATAACCACCTATAATATCATCTTCAGTTAATGATACTGTTGCTGTTCCTGTTGTTTCAATAATTAAACTGTACTTACCTTGTGAGAATGGAATATAACCTCTACAGCCTTTAATCATTTCTCTTAAATTATCTATAATAGTTCTTGATGTATCTACTGCTGTATTACAATCAAATATATTAATATTACTTCCACCTGAATATGGCTCTACTTGGGTTTCACAAACTTGTGAAGCATCATAAAAACTTTGTAAATCTATTTCAGAAGTTGATAAACCTTTTCCATATCGTGTATCTGTTAAATAATCTAAAATGCACCATGCTGGGTTTGTTGAATAACTTGCAGATTGTTCTACTAAACTTGCATTATAAGTTTTTACTTTTTTACCTTTTATTCTAGCTTGTATTTTAGGAAGTCCACCAAAAGCATCTTGATTAAACTTAAATCTAATTGCTAAATAACATAAGCCACTTAATTTATGATTACTTCCCCAACTAGATAATGTAGATAATAATGTTGATGCTGATTGACCATCTGTTCCAAAGTGAGGCTCTATTCTAATTAAACTTTCGCCATCTTTGTAATAATTACTATCTGAACTATCTACTTCAACTGCATTACCATCTGTAAAACTACTAGCAAATGTTACAGGCTTTTCATCAATTAATATTTCTTCAATAGAATTTATCTCTCCCTCTGATAATACTAAAGCGATATATAGATATTCATTATCTGTTCCTGAAGATTCTACAAATACTCTAGTACCACCAACAAGTCTTTCTCCATAAATTACAGGAATATTACTATCATTAGATTGTTTATTTAATAACAATCCTTTTTCAAAATCATCAAATGAGTTAGTTCCAAAATCAGGTATGTCAGGTGTTTTAGGTCTTAATGCCCATGAAATTGCTAAAGTAGTTGCTAAAGCAATTAAAGGATTACCACCAAATAACCTAATTGCTGTTGGTGCTACTTTTGTTACTACTGATACTGCTGATTCTACTACACCACCCATTACTTATGAAACTCCCTTTTGTATTTACTAGATATTCTGTAAATATTATTGTTATCATCTAATCTTAACCAATTAATACATTGATTAGTTTTTAAAAAGTTTTTGAAATGATTATATACCCATGACATAACTATTCTTGCATTTCTTAAAATAAGAATATCATGTAACCAAAGTTTATCTCCACTTTGCCATTGGTTTTTATTTATTTTTGCATTTGATTTATAATGCTGTTCGTTTTCTTCGTTTAAAAAAGCCCAATTCACAAAACCAAATATACCTTTATCATCTCTAAATACTTTGTATTGATTAGCTTGTATTGATGGCTCTATATGATGAGATAATTCAATAACATTATGATTCTTATATTTATTAAATTGCTTATAAAAATTAACTACACTTTGCATTATGCTTTACCCCATTTAATATCTCTAATAGTTTCAGATGAAAAATCCATTCCAACATCTGTGCTAAAAAATCTTTGCTGTGATGTATTATTTGTTTTACGACCATTTCTTTTATCAAAGTCAGCCCATTGAGATACAATAGATAATACAACAGCACTTGAAGTGTCAGATTCTTGAACAGAAAAGTTTTCTATATTCCCTTTATATAAAATAATAGGGTCATCAATAAGACTATTAGAACTATCTAATAACCCTCTGTAAATAGTAACTTCATCATTAGTTACATTTTCATTGAGTACTGTTGATATGAATGTTTGGTCAGCACCAGATAAGGTTAATTTAACACTTGTTTTTGATATATCAGTTTGTTCAGAAAACTCTGATAAACCCATAATGAAATCTGATGAATTATAAGTAACTAATGAGCCTGAAACTGATGATGTTAGCGAAAAGGAACAATCAGTAATATTAACAGGAGTACTGAACCCAATAGTAATAAGATGTACTGGTCTAATATCATTTGTCGCTAATGCGTTCTTTATCGCTGTTGTTAGGCTTCTCGTCATATTCTTCGTAATTAGTTTGAGTTACACTTTCTGTACCTTTTAACATAGTATATTCAAATTTGCTATTAGGTTTCTTATACTCTTTAAGATCGTTAATTGAAGTATCTATTTCATCTTCATTAACAATAGCTTCAGCAATAAAGTCGGCACTTATTCTGTGTACTATCTTATATTTTTTCATTAAAGAGTTTCTTCAACATCTAACTCAAACTGATACAATAAATTTCCATCTTTGTCATTACCAACTGCACCAAATTCTTGAATATCGTTAGTTAAATGTACTGTAAATGCAACATTATCGTAAGTTATATCTGAATTAGTAATAGCTGTTGTTAATGGTGGCTCAATAGTAAGTGAGCCTGTTGAAATATCTGATTGATCTGCAACGACCATATAAACTTTATCATGTGAAGCAAACTTTATAAAATCTCCAGCTTTTAATGTGCCTGTACCTGTACCAGCTAAAGTAATTGATGTAGCCCCAGCAGATGCTGTGCCATTAGGAGTTCCACTAGCTGTACCTCTAGCATCTGTTATTTCTGGTGGTACTATTGTAAAGTTTTCTTTGCCTGATCTTTGCTTAACAATAAATGCCATAAGTTCGCCATAAACATCAGATCGTTTAGCAGTAATAATTTGAATTGTAAAAGCCCATCTTTGGCCATCTATTTGTCTAGCAAGTTTCTTACCAGATACAGATTTAGAGATAATAGTATTTTGAATTGATTTAATTCCTAAACTTGTGAATTGAGCAGTAGATATTGGAAATGCACCAGCCATTAGATTATACTTCCCTCTCCTCTTTCATTAACTGCATTGTTAATAATAGAAGTTATAGTTCCTCTTGATCTAACTAATAAATCTTCAAAGCCAGATGCGTCTAATGTATTGATATTGAAATTAACTGTAGTTGCACCACCATTACCTGTTCCTCTAGCAGATTGAGTTATTTGACCAGATTGGTTTGGAATAAATAATTCAGCACCTCTTTCTCCTACCATGTATGGTTGTCCTTTTTGAACTGAACCACCTGATGCTCTAGCATGGAATATAGAACCAAAAGATTGTCCACCAGATAAAGATGCACTAATTGTTTTGTAAGTTAATTTAGCTTTTTCTATTGCTAATAAAACTGTTTCTCTTGCAATAATTTCTATTAATGTTTGCAAAATAGTAACTGCTAATGTTTGTCCAATAGATTTAAAAGTAGCTTTTAATTCTTTACCAAGAACAATAGATTCTGCTATTCCTTTTGAGAATCCTTTAATACCCATATCTAAAACATTAGTAATTTGTTTTCCAATATCTTTTAAATCTTCTAAAGGTTTTTTAATTCCATCAGAAACTGTTTGTGCAGTTTTTTCAAATTCACTATTTAATGCTTTAGCTTGTTTATTAGCTTCTTCAATTCTTGAAGTCATTAAATCAAGATTTTCTTTTGTTTTAATTACTTCTCCATCAACTAAACTAAAGAAGTGTTTAACTTTAGAAGTTAATTCTCCTTGTTTTTCTATTTCATCATTATTGCCAGTAATTTTTTCTTTGATAGCTTTTAAATCTACTCCTAATTTTTCAAGAATATATCCTATACCTAATAATGCTAATCTTCCTTTAGTTCCTAATATTAAGAATCCAATTAAACCTATTTCTCTTACTGTTGGTGGTAGTGCATCAAATATTTTAAACAATCCAAATAAAGCTGTTCCAATAAATTCAAATATTGGCCTCATTCCATCAATAATTCTAGCAGAGCCTAATATAATTCCTTTAGTAGCATTGATTAATGATTTACCTAGTCTATCAGCAAAGTCATCAAAGACTTTTGCATTTTGTTCTATTAAATTGTTAATTACTTTTAATCCTGATTTTAAGAAATCAAAGAAACCTGATCTATTAGTTTCTAATTTAAACTTAAATATTTTATCTGATAGCATTGATAATGTACCAGTAAATGTAGTAGATAAAACTTCTGTTGCTTGTGCAAATCTTCCACCCTCTCCAAATTCTCTTTCAAATGCTTTTCTAGTTTCTTCAATAGATACAGTTGCACCAGCTTGGAAACCTAATAATGCTCTAACACCTCTTTCTCTAAAAATATCTGCTGAAGATATACCACCAGCAAATGATCTTTGTATTTGTTCTGCTGTTGTTCTAAAATCTAATCCAGTTACAGATGCAACATTACCAACTATTTTTAAATTCTTTTCTAACTCTTTTGCGTCTTTAGAAACAACTGCTAAGTTACCAGATGCTGTAGATATTTCTTCTAGTGAAAAAGGAACTTTAGATGCAAAATCAACTAATGTATCAAATGCTTTAGCACCCTCTCTTGCAGAGCCAAATAAGAAATTAAATCTTAATCCTAATTCTTCAACTGATCTTCCAACATTAACAAATGATTTAATTACTAAAGCACCACCAATACCAGCTAGTGCAGATTGAATAGAAAATATAGATGATCTTAAACGAGTAAGTCCAGCCTGAACACCAGATAAGGCTTGTCTAGTTTTATCTTTAGCTAAAATGTTTAATACTAAATTTTGTGCCATTATCTATACTTTGACTTTTCCATTTGTTCTTTTTGTTGTTCTTGTTCGAGCAATAAATACCCAATCCAATGATTATACTCCCAAACTTCCATTTTTAAAAGTTCAGATAAAGTTATTTTTAACCTATCAGCTACGATAAGTAAATTCTTTAAATCAGGTTCAGATTTTAGTTTTTTTTTACTTCTTCAGGATTGATTGCTTGTACCATAGCCGTTGCGACTTTGGAGAGTACATCAGAATCAACTTTGTGCATCAAGGCAAGTTTATCTTCTAAGGTAAAAACTTTATTGCCATTCTTATCAAGTGCTTTCATCAAAACAATGTCAGCAAGGATACTAACATCTGACATATTATCTGATTTTTTGAAAAGTTTATTTTTTTCAGATAAGGTTATAGGATTCCAATAAATAACTGTTGGCTTACCATCTTCATCTTTCCATTCAGGTACTTCAATAGATTGAACACCTAAACTTTCAAAATGGGTTTTAGCCCTGTCTATAATCTTCATAAATTAGATTATACAGTTCCTACAGTTAAAGCACCAGTTCCCTGAAATGTTACACTTCTTGAAACGATTGCGTCCATTGAGTTATTAATACTCATACCTGTAATAATACCAGTACCAGAATAACTTGCATCTCCACTTGCATTACCTTCTGGTAATAAAACAAATGAAATAGATGAACCAGCAGTTAAAGTTTCTTGTTGAGTATCAGTTTCATCAAAGTGCATTTCGATTGTACCTGAGAATGAAGTTCTACCAGCTAAAAATGATTTAGTAGCATCAGTTAAAGCTGTATCTTCTACAACATCTCCAGTAGTTTCTAAAGTGAACGAAGTAACTTCGCCCATTTCAGTTCCACCAACTGTTACAACTCCTTCTTTTCCGTGATGTGTTGCCATGTCTTTTTATCCTTGTTAGATTTTTGTTTAGTTTCTTTTTCTTGCTTATAGCCTAGTCTTAAATAATGTTCAAGGTTTGTTTCATTAATAACTATTTCTGAATTACCTTTGTATAATTTAATATCTTTAGCCATAGTGCTTTTTACAATTTATCGTCTTCTTCGTCAATATCTTCTTCATCTTCTTCAAAATCTTCTTCAAACTCATCAGATACATCTTCTTCTTCCCAAGATTTACTATCGTCTTCTAAAGAGTTCTCTTTGATTTCTTCAATTAAGTCTTTTACTTCTTCGCAAAGTATAGACTCCTTATCGTGCATCTTTTCTATTTGATCTACTTTTTTAAGTATCTTATTTAATAATTTTTCACTCATGTTTTATCTCCTATGGTGTTCCAGCTTGATATTCGTACATACACCTAATCGTCATTCTTATTCCACCAACTGGAAATAAACTACCCTCGTCAGTTTCTACTTGGATAACTTCCGAATCAAGTGCGTTACCATTTCGAGTAATATCACTTTCTATTGCAGTTTCAATAGCTGTTATTAATTCATTTCTTTTAGTATCTATATTGGCCTCTGCACCTTTAACAAAACCTAAGATTACAAAGTCAATAGTACCTGTTCTAGTTCTAGCACCAGAACCTAATTCAGCATCATCTCTATTTTCTTCAGATGTTTGTACTATTACTGCTGGATATTGTTGTTCAGATAATTCGTCTAATATAAATGGCTGTCTAGTAGCTTTCTTAATTGCTGGGCTACTAATCGCTGAAATAGTAGATAATAATTCTGATGCTATATCTTCTCTTACACTCATATTCTAAATTTCTTTAATTCTTTTTCTACAAATCTGTTGAATTGTTTGTTTATAATCTTTTCTGTTCTATTATTAAAGCCAAAAAATTCTCTTTTAGGGTCATTCAATACTTGGTTAAATAATGCTCTTTGCCTCATTTGTGAATTTGTGAAATTAACTGAAACCTTATGTCTTCCTGTTTTTTTAACAGAACTAGCTGGTGTTAATGAGCCTAACATTCTTCCAGTATAAAATAAATCAACTGCTGTTTTTTTACCCTCTTTATTTAATTTTTTAAGATAACCCTCAGAGTATGGTGCAAAAGGTCTATCATTAAAATCAATACCTTTTTGTGTTTTAGTTCTAATTATATCTAATAATTGAAATCCAGCTTGTTTAACTCCTTTATCAATTATTCTTGGTAAGACAGATTGTAGTCTTTTAAATTTTTTAGATACTTGTTTTTGATTGGAAGTTACTTTGACAGATATAGCCATTATCTAGTCAATCTTCTAAATCCATGTAAAGGTTCTCTCTCGTTTGATACAATAGTTCCTGAAGAATCTACATCATATTCAACACCATCTTCTAATATCATTCTCCATTCCATATTATATTGGCTCATGTAATATTCAGCCATTCTTTCAAATCTATCTTTTTCTGTTTCTGGTCTAAATTTAGTTAATGCTGGTAAATAGAATCTTCCAAGAAATAAATAAACACCAGCCCGTTCAAACTGATCTAAATTAACTTTAGTATTAACCATCTCAGCAGTATTAAGAACTGTAATATCTGTAAATACATTAGTCTTATATACAGGCCACCATTCTATTCTTAATTGTCTTAAAATATCGTTAGTTGTTTGAGCAAGGAAGTTTAATACTTCAGTAGAGCCAGATGCTAAACCAAATTCAAACGCATCAGGTTGATATTTAGTTACATCACTTGCAGTTATAACATCTGCACCAGTATAGTTAGCCATTATTTACCCCAATAAATTAAAAAAAGAATTATAGTTAC
>Ga0208427_1000898_pt1 | contig 12686 bp, 14 predicted proteins | sample DEB08_DNA_FD_184532 | JGI IMG/M metagenome (GOLD analysis project Ga0208427, IMG submission 184532) | Aqueous microbial communities from the Delaware River and Bay under freshwater to marine salinity gradient to study organic matter... | ecosystem: Environmental > Aquatic > Marine > Coastal ...
ATATTAAAGAAAGCGAAAAATAAACTATTTATTGTGATAAGCGAAGCTGTCGCAAGGAAAATAGATTATGAGCAACTTTGATTTTAAAAAAGTCTTAAGAGAAAATATCGAAAAAAGAGAAGAATCCAACAAGAGCGATAAAGAAGATCTCAATGAATTCGTTCGCGACTTTTTCAAGCCAAAATTTGGAACCAATCTTGCGGCGCTAAAGAACTCCCCTGAAGGTGATGATGAAGAATCCGAAGAGCCCAAAGAGGAGCCCAAAGAGGAGCCTAAAGAGGATCCCAAGAGCAATAAGAATAAAATAAAACTTGAGCCCGGTGAGTTTTATACAATCAAAATAGGCGACAAAAAAGACGATTGGGGTCTCGCCAGGGTTTCAAAAGATGCTAATGTCTCTGGTGATAAAATCGCAGTCGATATGGTTTATCTTCCAAGTGCCGGCAAAGAAATAGCAGATCTTTCAGATAATCCAGATATGTTTCCTAGAGATTACTTTAAAGTACCTGCAGGTGCGCTATATGCTCGTATATTGAAAGATAAAATATCTAAGGGAGAACTTACTGAGGCTTTAATTGCAGAAGGTCTTTTAGACAAACTTAAAAACTTTTTCGCAACAAATAAAAAACCTGACAATGAAAAACTGGCGAAAATAGAAAAATTAGTGCAAACTATTCAATCAGGAAATTATCGAACTAATCTACCCAGTAACGATGTCGAAGATATCTTTAAGCTTGCGCGGCAAACGCTCGACAGAGATAATGAGTAATGAAAGTACAGAATAATTCAAATCGAAACATCAACGAAATCTCTAAGTTGTTGGAAAGTTTTTATCCTTTTGCAAAAGAAAGGATGGGCTTTGACAAAGACCCAGAAGTTCGATTTGAATCTGACCCGGAGAACGCTCAGTATGCTTTAGGTAAAACAGCTTATTATAATCCAGAAGACATGACAATCACAATTTATGTTGATGGTCGACACCCAAAAGATATTATGAGATCTCTTTCTCACGAGTTGGTTCACCACGCACAAAACTGTGACGGACAATTTGATCAAGGATATGCGACAAAAGAAGGCTATGCCCAAGAAGACGATCACCTTCGTGAGATGGAAAAAGAAGCTTACCTTGAGGGCAATATGTGTTTTCGTGATTGGGAAGACGGATATAAGCAATCAAACCCACTTCAAGAAAGAAAAGAGAGATTGTTTTACAAGCTGCTAAGGAATATTTAAAATGGCAAGAAGAGGAAGAAATCCAAATCTTTTTATTCGCCTTAGAATTAAAGACTCCATAGAAAACAGAACCAGAGAAGGGGGAACACAGGCTCCTTTTGTTATGGGAACAAGGGGCGCGCATTCCATAAGGCGATGGTACAATAATGCTCCATATTTTAGTACCTTTACTGTCGATGAAAATACAGGATTCATTCACAGTGATTTCGTGTTTGAGGTCGATGCCGGAGACGACGACGGCGATGCTCTAAGTTATTCTTGGAGTATTTCTGGACCTGGGTCTCCAACTCTTTCTTTGTCAAATGCAAACAAGAGAGCAACATTTACAGCAGCAGAAAGAGGCGATTATACAGTCACTGTTTCTGTCTCTGACGGCATTCAGACAATCTCTCAAACAAAAACTGTGTCAGTCATCAACAGGGCTCCGACACAAGATACATTTACTATCGATAAGACTTCTGGATATGTCGGTGATTCTTTTGTTTTAAGAATGGTCTCAAACGCGGACCCTGAAGGCGATAATGTTACAATCACTTGGTCTGGTATATCTTCTGATCAAATTTCAGTGGAAAACCCAAGTTTAACTTCTTCTGTGGCTACCGTGACGCCAACAAGTGCCGGAACCTTTACAATAACTGCGACTCTTGCTGATGACCAAGAAGAAAACAACACCAACACATATTCTAAAGAAATTACAGTTGCCGCCAACACTATACCAACAGTGTCAATAGACTCTTCACCGACAACTGGCTATATTGATACCTCATACGACATCACAACAGTAATCACAAATCTTGATCCAGGAAAAACCTTAACTTATAGTTGGACAGTTAATGGCGGCGCGATACCTGCTCCTTCTGATGCCACAGGTGTTTCTCTTGTTCCAGGTGCCAGGGGAACACACACTGTTGACGTGACTATCGACGATGGATACAACACCAACACAGCAAGCACTACATATGAAGCTGTCAACAGAGTGCCTTCACTTGGCGCAATCAGTATCTCGCCAGCGGCAACCGGACATCAAGATACAGTATTCACGGCTAGTGTCACTGGCATTGACCCGGATTCAGCGGTTTCAGATGATGTGATTACTTATTCTTGGAGTATCGATTCTCCTGGTGGGTCGCTTAGTGATCCTGCTACTTTGACCGGTAGTGGGGATACAGTAACGTTTAATCCTCCTGATAGAATCTTTGGGGATTATACAATAAGTGTCTCAGGAAGTGATCAATATGGTGGAACTTCATCAAGACAAGAAGCAACTATTACTGTTGAGAACCGAGCGCCAATTATTTCTTCTTTCACTGTCGACTCAGCGAGCGGCTATATAACGGATACATTTGATTTTACGGCCAGCGCGTCAGACCCAGATGGGGGCACACTTAATTATGTGTGGAATTCAAATGTCTTGTCATCTACTTTCACTACTGGCAGTGGTGGAAGTACAGCTAGGTATCACCCAAGAGGCACTATGTTAACTGGTGGCTATAGAGGCCAGCACGAAATAACTGTTACCGTCGAGGACATCCCCGGAGGCACCGAAGTAACCTCGAACGTCTTGTTTGTTGATATTGCAGACAGACCACCTACGGCAAGTTTCACATATAGCGGGGTAACAAACACGGGTGAAACAATAACACTAGATGCGGCTGGCTCATCAGATCCAGATGGCGATACGGTCGAATATGCCTGGTCTTTTGTGTCGAAGCCTGCAAGTTCGACAGCAACATTCACCACTGCGGCGGCAACAGCAACATTCCCTGCGGACGTTGCGGGTGATTACACAGTTCGATTAACTGTGACATCCGGCACTCCTCCTATGTCAGATTCTGAAGATGTGACAATAACAATAACAGAATTAACAAATTACCCAGCAGTTACGATTATCCCAACAATGCCTACAGATCCTGGTGATGGTTCGTTTGTGCCAGAATGGCCGGTATCGATTTCGGGCTCCGCAACTGATTCAGGTGGAAATACAATAAACTTTGACGGCGCTACTTGGAACTGGTCTTTGTCTGGACCAGTTGGTCATAACTGTTTCCTGGACCCCCCAGACGTTGACAGTGAAGGCAGTCCAATATTGGGCACGGTTGCCAATACTCCAGAAGTCAGCTTTATATTTGATAATACAACAACTGGATCATACACAGTCTCGTTGTATGCCAGCACAGCGACAGAAACCGGAGATACGGAGACCTACACGTTCACCGTTAATACCCTACCTCCGCCTCCAGAGGAACCTTCCGGACCATAGTCAAATAAATTAAAAAAACACTTATTTTTTAACTATTTACTTGGCGGAGGACTCTATCATGGGTAAAATTTTAAGAAGGATTCGTCGTGCGAAACTTGCAGAAAAACGTCAACAGGAAGCGCAAACAACCGCTCCAACACAAGAACAGTCAAACACACAGGCTCAAGAAGCCGTTGAAACGACTACTCAAGAAACACCTTGGGAAGAAACTCTAGCAGAGGCTCTTGGGGAGACCACGACAGATGCTCTTGCTCAAGAAACACAGCCAGAAGAGGCTGTTGCAATCGAGGCTTCAGCAAAGACTATCGCAAAGATTCAATCTAGAGTGAAGCAATCCAAAGAAAGAAAAGCAAGATCCAAGAAGACAACCACAAAGACTTCCGAGCAATAGGAAACAATAAACATGAACTTCAATGATTTAACAAGAAAGTTTCTTTCGGAAGCTTGGTCTGGTGTTCAGGCTCCTTCTGCGATGGCGCGCTTTCGTGCCATTAAGGAGTCCCTACAGGCTCTCAAACCAAGAACAATCAAAGAGAAGCAAAAGCTTTCTCTGGCTCTTGAAAACCTTTCCAAACTCAGAAGAGAGCACAGAAAACTTAATGAACAAGTTCGTGTTCTTTCAGAGGAAAACTCAAAGCTCCAAGAGCAACTGATGGTATTGGAAGAAGGCAAGGAGGATTAACTGTGGGTGGTCTAGCAGGGCATATGAGCCATCTTTATGACAATCCCAGGCTCACATTCTCAGAAATCAAAAGTGTCTTAAAAAAGGCGTCAGAAGGAAAATTAGAGGGAACAGAAAAGACAGACGGACAAAATCTGTATATTTCTTTTTCTGTCCCAAAACAAGAACTTCGTGCTGCTAGAAATAAGACAAACATTAAAGCAGGCGGGATGAGTGCTCGTCAGCTTGCAAACAAGTTTGCTTTCAGTGATGAACTTAAAAAGTCTTTTTCACAAGCTTTTAGAGATTTCGAAAATGTCATCAAGCAATTTCCAAAAGAAAAGCAAATAGAGATTTTTGGTCCCGATACAGACATTTATTATAACGCAGAAATTATCAATCCAGAAACCGCAAATGTAATCAACTATGATACCAAGCTTGTCTCTGTTCACAGAGGCGGCGGTGCTGAGTTTGATAAAGAAACTGGTTCACCAAAGACAGTAAGCATTGAAGATCCAGAGACTGGAGAAATGATTACTGGTCCTAAAGATATTTCAAAGAACGCAGAACTTTTAGCATCAGAGTTGGAAAAAGTTCAACAAGATCTTGCTGGCAATAGGTTTAAGATCCAAATGGATGCTATTCAGAATCTTAAGAAGTTGGAAGACGAAACTGTTTTGAATCAAGCTATGGACAGACTTGAATCAGAAATCTCTTCTGAGGGTATCTCTGATAATCAAATGGTTATTGAGTATGTTATGGCAAGACTTTTGACTCTTTTGAGGGAAGAAGATCTTGAACTCGACGATGAAACTGAGAAGTTGATTTTAAAAAGAATTCTCTTATCTAATCCGACTTTCCGTTCTGCTTATGGTTATGATAAGATGCCAGCAGAAGTGAACAAAAGAGCACTCAAAAAAGCCGGAGAGAGCGGGGACAAAAATAAAATTATTTACATTATGAATAACTCTGATGATTTTCTCAAGAAGGCTATCGCCCCTATTGAGTCTATTATACACGATTTTTCAGTCGAAATGTTAAAAAACTTAGAAAGTATTTTTATTCTCGACAATAAAAAAGAAACAGAAAGATTGAGAGGAGAGTTAGAGAAAGCAATTAAAGCAATTGAAAGTTCTGGTTCTGAATCAGCAATGGATATCCTCAGTAAGCAAATGGAAAAAATTAAATCTGTTGAGAATGTTTCCACTGCTGCCGAAGGATTTGTTTTCGATCATGATGGTCACACTTACAAGTTTACAGGAAATTTTGCTCCTGTCAACCAGATTTTAGGATTATTCAAGTATGGAAGAGGTGATATTCCCGCGCTAGAGAAGATCACAGAAGGAAAAGAAAATATGAAAAAAGTTGTGATTTACCCAGGACGATTCCAACCAATGGGGCGGCATCACTATGAAGTCTTCAAGGCTTTGGTTAATGACTTTGAAGACACTGATGTTTATGTTGCAACTTCAAACAAGGTTGATCCACCGAGATCCCCTCTAAATTTTGAAGAAAAGAAAAAGATTATGATGACCCACGGTATTCCAGAAGCGAATATTCTCCAAATGAAGAGTCCATACAATGCTAGAGAGTTGGTCGATATTCTTGACCTTGACAATACGATTCTTATTTATGCAGTCGGCGAGAAGGACATGAAAGACAGCCCACGTTTTGCAAACCTTGATGGTGTCACAAAGAAGGGCAAGCCAACTTATTTGAAGTCTCATGCTGCAAGCAACGACAAATTCAAGCCAGCTACCGAGCACGCCTATATTATGGTCGCCCCTCATGTCTCCACCAAGCTTCCAAGCGGAGAGGAGATGAGCGGAACAACAATCAGAAAAGCAATGGCGAATCTAAACAAAGAAAACTTTGAAGAGATTATGGGTTGGTATGACGAAGAAATCTTCAATATGCTTAAGAAAAAAATGAGCCCTGAAGAAGTCGAGAAGCAAGACGATATCTCTGTTGCGATTATGGAAATGGTTGAAGAAATGTATCTCGAAACTATTCGCAAGGTTGGAAAAGACAAGTGGGCTGTTTATCCAAAGAAAGGCGGTAAGAGACTCGGAACTCACAGCAGCGAAAAGGCAGCAAAAAAACAACTAGCTGCTATTGAAATTTCAAAACAACAGAACGAAAGTGAAGAAAAAATAGATGAAATTTCTTCAATGGCTGGCGGATCAGTCGCTGGATACTCTTCCCCATTCCCAGGTATCAGAATCCGTATGAAGCAAAAAGAGAAGAAAGACACTAATTATACAAAAAATAATAAGAGGTTTCCTTATGAGCAATGATAGAAAAGACATTATCGAAGAACAACTTCTTCGTGAAAACATTCGCAAAGCCCTTAGCATAGTTGAAAAAAGAATCAACGCCAAGGAGAGCATTGTTAGAAACTTAATCGGGCGCTTGCTCAGAGAAGCTGCTGAAGTCAAGTATGATTACACTTCTCTTAATCTTCTTGCTCACTTCGTCAAGGAAGCCGTCGGCGACCCCTCTAAGCCTGACAGTAATCAAGCATTCAAGCAGGCATATACCGATCTTTCTTCAAACAAGCAAGATAGAGAAATGTTTGTTGAATTTATTTTAGATCTCGCAAAAGAAGACTTCCAAACACTTGACGCTGGTGAAGAACCTTTAGATCTTAACAAAGACTTTGTTGAAAAAGGATTTGATGCTGGTGAGGAAGAGGAAGAGGAAACTGTTGAACCTAAAGATACTTTCATGAAAGTTAGCGTTCAAGACCTTGAAGATGCTGATGGTGACGTAACAATGGAGCCAGAGGAGGAGGAAGATGAGGCGGAATTCACTCTTGGAGAAGATGCTGTTAATGAAGCTGAAAATGATAATGACGAAATTAAAAAGTATGCTCGCGAAGCATATAAAAGAATAGGCCCACCTCTGAGAAGATATTATGGTCAAGTTCAAAAGGACAACACTATCGATGAAGAAATCACTATTGACGGCAAATCATATGGTCCTGGTGAAATGACTGAAGGTGAGTTATTTAAGATCTTTTTCGAAAAGAATCTCAAACTCTGGGCTGATCGCTATGAAGATGTCTTCTTCGATGAGAATCCAGAATCAAATTTCGAAATAAGTGACGAAGAGCCAATTGGCGACGAAGAACCCGTCAGTGACGAAGAAGCAGAAGAAACCACCTTTGAATTATAAAAAGTTTTTTAAAAAAATACTTGACAGAATCGTGGTTTTCAGTTACTAATATATTGTAATCACTTGACACTTAACACTTATCACTTTTATATTTAATCACTTAACTCTTATAACTTATCACTTATAATATAAAAGAAGTTAAATGGCAAATTGGAAAAGAAAGAAAAACTATAACGGTAAGAATAAAGATTATAGTATTTCTAATAAACTGAAAAAAGAAAAGAAAGTTAATGATGATTTTGAAGTAATGCTCAATAATCTATCATTAGAAGAAGTGATTGCACTTAAGCTTGAACTTTCTACAAAAGCTATTTCAAATAGACTCTATGGATTTCCTATTTGGAGTAGTCTTCCTTCTATTGTTAAAGAAGCAGCATACAAATATGCTCTTTCAGCCACAAGAACTCAGAATGAAGCAATGAGATTTCTTGGACTGAAATTAAATTCTTTTTATGATCTCAGAGAAATTTATGATGTCGACGATTTCTTCCTTGACACAGAAGAGGATTGAGATTATAATATAGTTTATAAGTTCTATTTACTTTAAGTGGGTTATATGTTGTGGATGGTTCATTGTCTCTAACGAACCAAGACTTCAGAGAGAGTGTATGTGTTTTTCCGTCGAATTAACGAGAGGCTAAGAAGCTGGCTATCTGAGCAAACCAGCAAACCCACACATTTTACAGGGAAATAAAAATGACTGATGAAGATACTATTGATTTGGCATACGAAACTTTCAGAAAGCATCTAGATCCTGGATTCATTATGACAATCCACTTTTGGAGTGATGACACAGGAAGGACACTTGATATTTTTGTAGAAGGTATGAGTGATTTAATCTCTGCTGAGAAAGCAGCAAGCAAGCTCAGAAGCCATGTTCCGCCAAAGTTTGAAGGGTATCGGACAATCATCAAGTATCGTGAACGAGAACTAGAAGAAGACGAATTATAAAAAAAAGCTTGACAAAGTGTTGCAGGCTGTTATAATGTATATAGACAAAGGACTCATAGCTCAGTTGGTCAGAGCACCCGGCTCATAACCGGAGGGTCGTAGGTTCAAATCCTACTGAGTCTACCAAGCAAGCGTCCTTAGCTCAGTTGGATAGAGCAACGGACTTCTAATCCGTAGGTCGTAGGTTCGAATCCTACAGGGCGTGCCACCTCTAAAAAGGAGAGAAAAAATGTTAAATATTTTAAACAGAGACATGATTCTCGGCGCTGCTTTTGCGGCAGTGACACTATCTATTCTTGCGTATGCATTTGTCGGTAGCGAACTTGGAATCTTTGTCGGACTATGGGCTCCGACCTTCCTGCTTGCAGGACAATACTTGCTACCAGAAAATAACTAAAGGAAAATAAAATGCGAGATATCTTTTGGGCTTCAGCGCCAACTCCTGAATTTGAAAATATTCCAAAAGCAGATTCAAACAATGACGACAACAACAGAATTGAGAGAAAGAATAATAAACTTTATTTTTATTCTGAAGTTTCAAGGGGCAAGAACTTGACCCTCAACATGAAGCTCAAGGAACTAGAAGACGACATTCTTCACCTCGCATATCGCCTCGATCTCAAGAGCCCACCAGAGATTAAGCTTCATATTAATTCTTATGGTGGTTCTGTTTTCGCAGGATTTTCTTCGGTTGATTATATCACACAGAGCAAGGTGCCAGTAATCAGCGTTATTGATGGGTGTGCTGCTTCTGCTGCAACGATGATGTCTGTTGTGGCGAAGCACCGCCAAATCAATCGTCATGCTTACATGCTTATTCACCAACTTTCTTCGGGAATGTGGGGTAAGTATCAAGAGCAAAAAGATCGTATGGAAAGCAATGACCGCTTGATGAAGATGATTATTGATATTTACGAAGAACACACAAAGATTCCAAAGAAGGAACTTGACAAGCTTTTGAAGCACGATGTTTGGTGGGACGCTGACACATGCTTGAAGTATGGCTTAGTGGACGAGATTGTTTAGGGCTTTTGTTAAGAACTATTTATTCTTTGGACTCGGAGTAATATTCGGGTCCGTAATAGCAACATTAGTAACTTACGCAGTTTTTTCAATCAGTTACGGTAATCCAAACGCAGCTAAGGTGTTGCAAATACAAGAATGTTTAGAGAAAAAATATTTATTTTAGGGTTGAAGAGATGAAAAAAACAAATTTAGTATTCTTGGCACTTTTGCCATTCACACTTGGTTGTCCTGAAACGGAAGTCAACCAAAGACCAATTCAGGTTGACCCACTAGATCAAGTTAAAGCAGCTTGTATCGAGGTCAGCCCTCAGCGCATTAATTTTGATGATGTTGACATTACAAACGAAGAAACACAATCTTCAAAGCGAGTCACCATTTCAAATACATGTGAAGGTCAACTAACAATTGAAAAGATTCAACTTACTGGTCAAGATATCAACGTTTTTAAGTTTTCAAATCTTGAAAAGGTTTTGCTTGGAGAGTCTGAAGTTACTTCTTTCGAAGTGACATTCACGCCACCAGTCGCTGGCGAATATAAAGCACGTCTTGAGATTTCTAGTAACGATGAGATTAATCCAACAGTTGGCGTTCGGCTTGATGGTGCCGCCCTTTCTCCTGTGATTGAGGTTACACCAGGAAGTTATGATTACGGCGCACCATACATTGGGTGCGAGTCAGAAATGCCCGTTAAGATTCGCAACGTTGGCAATACAGACCTTGTTGTTTCGGGTGTTCAAGTCTTTTCTGCTGCTGACCAAGAGTATAGCTTAGACTTGGATCCTCTTACAAATGGTTCACTTCCTTTTGTTGTTGCTCCATACGATAAGTCTCGTGGTGAGCCCGTTGTTGATATCTGGCTTGATTATCTTCCACTGGACACTTACTTGGATCCAGGATTTGCAACATTTTATTCAAATGATCCACAGATCCCAGAGAAAAATATTTCTTTTGAAGGTGTTGGAACTGTTTACGGTGATAACCTTGATATCTTTGAACAACCAATCCGTGCTGAAACAGATATTATTTTTACACTAGATCGTTCTTGCTCTATGCGAGCAGAAAACGAAAGTGTTATTGCTAACTTTGATGTTTTTGTTGAAACCTTAACAAGTCTGGACGCTGATTTCCACACAGCAGTGGTTGTCGGCGATGATGGTTGTGTTGCTGGTCCAGACCCACTCGTGGACAATTCTTTTAGCGCATCGAAGGCAAAAGAAATTTTCGGAACAATGGCGGACCTAGACTTTAGCCTCAAGCCATACGGCTCCAATACGGAACGTGGATTTATGATTGCTGAGGCTGCTCTTTCCTCAAGGAATACTGGAGCAGGCGGTTGTAACTCTGAACTCTATAGAGAAGATGCTTTCTTGTCTCTTGTTCACGTTTCGGATGAGCCAGAACAAAGCGTGAATAGCTGGAGTTACTATGTTGCTCTTTTCCAGAGCTTGAAGTCAAATCCTGACGATGTTCTCATCAATGCTGTCGCCGGAGACTATCCGTCTGGTTGCTCTGGTGCTTCACCTGGAACTGGATATTACGAAGGTACTGTTGCTACCGGTGGGTTGTTCCTCTCTATTTGCTCGTCTGATTGGGCTAAGAGTTTGGAAGACCTCGCTACTGAGTCCGTTGCTATTAACGATAGCTTTGAACTTACACGCTTACCTGTCCCCCAAACTATTGAAGTCAAGCTTGACGGTATTCGTTTGAGCGTTGGGTGGGAGTATGATATTTCTTCGAATGCAGTTGTATTCGACAGAGACTTTATTCCAGCAGGCGGCTCTGTTATCGAAATTTATTATCAAGTATTGCCAGATTGTGAGGGTTAAAATGGCTGAACAATTAGAATTTGATTTTGGAAGAAAGACTGTAATGGTCTCCGGTGGTTTTGATCCTATCCACAAGGGTCACGTTAGAATGATTTTAGAAGCCGCATCTTTTGGAGATGTGATCGTGGTAGCGAACTCGGATGATTGGCTTCGGAGAAAGAAGGGATTTAATTTTATGTCCTTTGACGAGAGAGCAGAAATTCTTTCTTCCATTAAAGGAGTCAAGACTGTTTCTTGGGTCGATGACAGCGATGGGAGCGTTTGTGAAGCAATCGCTCGTCTACGCCCAGATTATTTCGCAAACGGTGGAGACAGGACAGACAAGAACACACCAGAAAAAATGCTTTGCGAAAGCCTGGGTATCAAAATGCTTTGGGAAGTAGGAGGAGGCAAGATTCAGTCTTCGTCTGATCTTGTTAAGAATTTGAAGGATGAAGAGTAAAACAGAAAAATTATTAAATGCAATCCCCAGGTGGCTTCCTTTCCTCCCTGGGGCACTTGCCGTAGGCTTTTATCAAATCTTGAGAGGAAAAAAGAAATGAACTGGTTTTTGTTTATTGTAGGCACCCCATTTATTTTTGAAGACACGGTTATGCATCCCGGTCAAAGTAGTGTAGGTCAGTGCGAAAAAGAACCAGGTATCAAAGACATGAAACACGGGACGCTTTATGTTGCTCCTGAAAGGTACATCGTTGAGTATCATATAAAAAACAAGCAAACTTCTCTTTCCTATCCACTAGTTAGGAAGGCGATTCTGGATTATTATGGAATCGAATAAGGTTGCAATGATTAAGAAAGATACTCTCTGCTACTTGTCTGAGCTAGGTCATAATAATTTTTTCTATCCTGTCTTTAATCACAGAGGGATGAGAAAGTTCAGCGAAGATCTTATCTGCGATCAATACCAAATCCAGCCTTGGGTTTCTGGTATGTATGGACTTGTCGCAGTTGCTGTTGAGACCTCGTTGCTTGAAAACGTCAAGGGTGAAAAAGTCTCTGATGTGTTCGGGCACAAAAGAATCGTGGTTTGGGTCAACAAGAACGATCTACCAGGATAAAACATTTTACCAGCGGAGAACCGCTTAATAGAGAGACCATGAGTAAAAAAACATATATTATTGATACTAGCGTTTGTTTGACGGATAGCTCTTGCATTTACCGTTATGGAAAAAATGATGTTATTATTCCATTCAAGGTTCTCGAAGAAATCGATAAGCACAAGAAGCGTCAAGATTCTGTCGGCTCAAACGCAAGAAGCATTATTCGTAAGTTTGATAGATTGAGGGAAGTTGATGAGCTTTCTAAGGGTGTCTCTCTTGGTGAAGATATGGGAACACTTAGAGTCGTTCGCACTGATCCAAGCCAGGTTCCTTCTGATATGAACAAATCTGATGCTGACCATATCATTATGACAGCAGCAATCCTTGAAAAAGAAAAAGATCCTGAATCTCATTTTATCATGGTTTCTCGTGATATCAACATGCGAGTTATGTGTGATTCGCTTGGTATTGAATGCGAAGACTATGTTGAAGAAGATTTCCTTGAACCAGAA
>Ga0208427_1000905_pt1 | contig 12613 bp, 20 predicted proteins | sample DEB08_DNA_FD_184532 | JGI IMG/M metagenome (GOLD analysis project Ga0208427, IMG submission 184532) | Aqueous microbial communities from the Delaware River and Bay under freshwater to marine salinity gradient to study organic matter... | ecosystem: Environmental > Aquatic > Marine > Coastal ...
GCAGGTACCTCCACCTCACACCAGAAAACGCCAAAAGGTTGTATGCCGCTCTAGGTAACGCCATTACCGAGCAAGAGGTTGCGCCTGATAATTTTGCTGTCCACAAAGCCGACTTTGTTAAACAAGAACCTGCTCAACAGCGACCGGGTTCGCCTCAACTGGCAAGGTGCTGACCTGTTCCGTGCCGCCATCGCTGGCTGATCCACCTTGGCAGCTGTCCACCTTGACGGCTGCCTGACCACCGCCTAGTATGGCGTCAAGGTCGTTGATCTGACGACCAACCCAAGCACCTAGACAACTGCATAGTACTGTTGGCGTCACAAGACGGAGCCAGGGTTGTAGTACACCCGAAGCAGAGACACTATGGATGCAACCCATCCAGCTGCTACGCCATCGCGGAACATCACACACACACAGCGGAGGCACACGCGTTGTATGATCATGCCACGCACCAGTCACGGCCAGCCGTGCATGCCTGTCGAGTCAGGCGCTGGTTGCATTGGGTTCACTTCATGGACCCACCCATTCACACAGACTACCTCATGTCTATTACTGCACAACAACTGTACTTCATCCTTGACCACGAGTTCACACTTGATGAGCTGCGTGACATCCAAAGCCACGGCATGTCCGGTGGTGTGTCCGGCTTCATCTACTCATCCGAGTTACGTGATTGCTGGGACAAGCACGAGGATGTAATCATGGATTACCTTGATGGTTTCTGTGATGACAACTTCGGACAGTCTGCTATGTCATACATTGCTGAACAACTCAGTGATGATGATAAGTTCTGGACGATGCAACAGCTCATCGAGTACGCCATCTGGATGTATGTAGAGCTGCGCGCTGATGAGATCGTCAACACTGTCGAGGGTAACTGGTGATGCGTTACATTACACTCATCCTTGCAGTCATGTTGGTTGGGTGTGCATCAAGCGGCAAGGACACACCTGCGTTTGATGTATACCTTGATCAACTCATGGCTGAACCTTACAACCCAAACGAAGAATCAAACTAATGCTTGACGCTGCACTTAATCCATTCAACTGGTCCATGACATATGGACCTTATGAGTTGCATAACTGGCAAGAGTACCTGTCATTCTGTGAGCAGTTATGTGTTGGCACTGCGTTCTATCAACAGGACGCAGAAGATGAGCTGGCATACAATTCAATGGAGGTTATCTAATCATGTTTGAAATCTATTCACTCACTGATGATGGATTCGAGCAATCACTCGGATACTATGACACTGAAGATGATGCATATGATGCATTAGAGTTCTGGTGTCAATGTAGACCAAACGCATACGTTGACATTCGGGAGGTTAACTAATGATCTGGTCTGAAACTAACATCATTCTTGCCATCATTGGCATGGTCGGGTTGTTTGCAACTGCAACTGTCTACCAACGCAGTAACCGTATCACCTCTAAATATTATGGACGCACGAACAATCGACTCACTAAGTAACACTTACATGAGCGACTTTAACAAAGGTTTACTTACACAAAGACAGCTCTTGTATCTCATCCATCGCCTGGACCGCATCGATTGTTCACAGTCACGAAACTCAAGGACGCACCATGACAGAGTATGAGATCACCATGTCTAGTGGCGAGACAGTGTATGTGCTTGCCGCCGACCTAGAGGAAGCAGCATGGCTTGCCTTTGAGTTGTCCAAGGACATGGACGCAACACTCAAGGACGTTATCCCAACAAATGTCAAACAACAAACCAAAAAATAAATACTTTCCAAACAACCTGCGTGAGTTACGCAAGGCACCATCTGACATGTTCCCTTCTGTCTCTTATGAAGAGTTCATGGAGTGGAGAGTAGGTGGCTGGGAGCTGCCTGATGGTGTAGAGTGTGTCATACGTGCCAGACACGTGGACACATACAAAGTTAAAGAGTATGTGTATCAATTAGCTGAGTACGCTAAACGTAGAGTCTCCAAGCTCATGGAGGCAGGCGACTACGAGATCGCCATTGCAACGCACGACGCCGTGCATCACATTTACGACGCACCCTTTGATGATGACGATGACTATGACGATGAGTGATTCCACCTTTGACAAACTTGTGATCAACCTTGTTAGTGAGATCAACAACCATCCACATCGTGATGAATTAGTATCACTGATCATTGATCAACTTGTTGACGATGAAGAACAACTTATGGGTTATGATTGCGTATGATTACAGAGGCTGAGATTGAACAACAGTGGCAGCTAGAGCGTGATGCACTAGCACAAGGAGCTGCTAAGATACGCAAGCAAGAGGACAAAGCGCTGGCACGTGAGTATGCTTCATCTCTTGTGACTTCTCAGTCATTCATGAGTGCATACTTACCTGCTGTGTGTGACACAATCCAACGTGAGCGTGAGTACAAACTAGGACGTGGTAACGGTCAGTACTTTGTTGAGATCGCAAGGTATCTCGATAACATCGAGGACCTAGCATGTGCTGGTATCGCACTGAAGGTGGTGTTTGACAAAGTGTTCAGCCTTGTTGATGGTGCAACTAAACTAGTCAAGATACAGGAAGCCGTTGGCACAGCCATTGAGCAAGAGTGTCAGATACGTTTCTATGAACGTGCTGCACCTGGATTGATGGATTACGTTGTGAAGAAGTACTGGCACGCTGCTGCTGGTACACACCAACGCTACAAGGATGCACGTATTGTACTTGAACGTAGTGGTTATCATTGGAAGAAGTGGCACGCCAGTGCACGTGTGAGGTTAGGTAACTGGCTGCTTGATTGCATCATGCGTCAAGAACCTAACTTATTTGAAACTGTTATCATCAGCAACGGTAGGAAAAGGATTACTCATGTCATACCTACTGCTTACTTTGCTGATGCAAAGGACCAGCTATTCAAGGAGCTGCAAGACCATGCGTTCTTAACGTGGCCTATGCTGATCCCACCCAACGATTGGACTGAGGACACAGCTGGTGGGTACCTTTCAAACGAGGTAATGCGAGACCACGACATGGTTAGACGAGGGTCCCCATCTATACAGGGAGGAGAGACCTACCGCTTCTTGAACAAGATTCAGAAGACGGCATTCACCCTGAACAAGTTCGTCGTTGATGTCGCAAAGGAATTAGAACAACGTGGACGTACTGTTGGTAAATTCATACCAGAAACAGACATCCAAGATATACCTAACAAACCACTCGACATCGATACGAACGAAGAAGCTAAGCGTGATTACAAACGTAAGCGCAGGGATGTAGAGAACGCAAACCGATTACATACACAGAAGTGTGTAAGGACACGCATGACAATGGAGTGTGTGCGTAGGTTTGAGGTCTACGATAAGTTCTATCTACCGTGGTCGTTTGACTACCGTGGAAGGACGTACCCAGTAGCTGCGTTTCTAACACCACAAGACACAGACTTTGGTAAGTCACTACTACGTTTCTACGAAGAAAGTTTTGTAGATGAAACAGCAGTTGACTGGTTAAAGTTTCACGTTGCAACTCAACGTGGTCTTGATAAAGCTCCCATGAAGGAACGTATCAAGTGGACAGAAGATAACCACGAACTGATTACAAAGATCGCAACTGAACCTCTTGATTACTTACATGAATGGGAGAGTGCTGATGAACCTTGGCAATTCCTAGCTGCTTGTGAGGAGTACTATGCTTGTGTCATTAGTTGTGATAGACATCACACTGGTCTGCCTATTGCTGTTGATGCGACCTGCTCTGGTCTGCAGATTCTGGCTGGCCTTGCTAGAGATGCGTCAACAGCTAAGCTCGTTAATGTCTTACCTAGTGAAAGACCACAAGACGCATACAAAGTAATTGCTGAGGCTAGTAAGCCTAACATTCCTGAGTGTCTACATGATGTCTGGGATCGTAAGTGTACAAAGCGTACAGTTATGACCGTACCTTACAACGCTAAACCATTTAGCAACAGAGGTTACATCAAGGATGCACTCAAAGAAAAGAACATAGAAGTGGACAAGGACACACTTACTAAGATTGTGTCTGCTGTTAGGCAAGCTATGGATGAGGTCGTACCTGGACCCATGGCTGTCATGAAATGGATTGAGTCTACTGTAGCTGAGCTTATCAAAGCTGGTGCAACTGAGATCAGTTGGACTACACCATCAGGATTCACAGTCACGCAACGGCTGATGAAACCAGAGGTAGAAGAGGTTCAGCTTAAGTTGTTAGGACGTGTAAAGAAAGTATCAGTTGCAGTTGGAGAGTCTTCTGAAGTAGATCTTCTACACCACAAGAACGCAACAGCACCTAACCTCATCCATTCTCTCGATGCAAGCTTACTCCACATTTCTGCGCTACGCTTCAACGCACCGCTGGCCCTCATACACGATTCGGTTTTATGTCGTGCTACTGACATGTCTATTCTGTCAGCAATCGTACGTGAAACTTACATGCACCTATTTGCGGAGCATGACTATCTAAACGAATGGGCCGAACAAGTCGGCGCAACCACCAAACCACCGATCATTGATGACCTTGAACCGGAATCAGTGATTGAATCTACTTATTTCTTTTGCTAATGGCACGCACCACCTTTATCACCCCTGAGCCTGTTGTTCTTGAAGGTTATCAGGCTGTACTTAAACCCAGCAAGTTTGGGTATTCATTGTCTGCTATTGTCGGTGACGACATTGTAGATAAACTGGATGCTGATCGTACTGAAACCCTTAAGTGGGCTGAGTCAAAACTTAAGAACCCAAAGCGATCTACTCTTAAGCCTGAGCCTTGGGAGGAAGTCGCTGAAGGTAAGTACAAAGTCAAGTTCTCCTGGAATGATGAGACTAAACCTCCTGTAGTAGACACAGAAGGCACCCCTGTCACTGACACCAACACTCCTGTTTATGCAGGATCTAAAGTCAAGCTGGCATTCTATCAAAAGCCTTACATCCTTAAGGATGGAGTCACATACGGTACCTCACTGAAGCTGCAAGGCATTCAGATTGTTACTGTTAATGGGTCAGCTGGTGTTGACACTGGTGATCTGGACGAAGCTCAAGTTGCTGAACTGTTTGGCAAGACAAACGGGTTTAAATCTGGTGATCCAAATGTCACAGTAAAAGAAGAAGTAATTGATGAGGATGATTTCTGATGTTGGAATTCAACGTAACTAAAAACCAAGAACTTGGTCTCTATGAAGGGACGCTCACCGTTGAGCTTCCCAAAATCACAGTCACGCGATACAAAGCGGACCGCTCTGACTTTAAGTATGAGATGCGTCGTGCTGTATCTGAAATTGTCGAAGAGATCGTAGAAAAAGCCATTGATGACTGATGGCTTATCGATCCAAGCTGGAAAAGCAAGTTGCTGATCTGCTTGGTGAGCTTTCTGTTGAGTTTAAATATGAAGCAGTAAAAGTTCCCTACGTCATCCAGCACAACTACACACCAGACTTCTGTCTTCCAAATGGTATTTGGCTGGAGACAAAGGGGTACTGGGATAGTAAGGACCGTAAGAAGATCTTAGAGGTTATCAAACAGAACCCTGACATTGATCTTCGTATGGTCTTTCAAGCACCTTTCAATACAATATCAAAGAAATCAAAAACTACATACGCACAGTGGTGCGATAAACATGGAATCAAATGGACTTCATGGTCAAGTATCCCTCTGAAGTGGTTGATTTAGAAAGTGAGTTCGTAAGGCATGAAGCCTGTCCACAGTGTGGCTCATCTGATGCTAACAGTATCTACTCTGATGGCCACACTTTTTGTTTTGTTTGTCACCACTATGTACACGGTGACGGCACTGTTAACCACCATACAATGAGCACCAATGTTGAACTACGAGGATCAGCCGGACGGCTGCAAAAGCGTCGAATCTCTGAACGAACATGTGAGAAGTTCAAATGTTACAGAGATGGAGAACAACTACGTTTCTATTATTACGACAGCAGTGGAACGCTTGTTGGAGCAAAGGTAAGAGGTAAAGGTAAGGACTTTAAGTGCGAAGGTAAGGTCAACACGTTGTATGGTATGCAACTGTTTCGACACAAGACCACCACAAAGACAAAGAAGCTTGTCATCACCGAAGGGGAGATGGATGCGTTGTCAGTGTGGGAAGCACAACCAAATTGGGATGTCGTTAGTATCCCTAATGGTGCAGCCGCTGCTAAGAAAGCCATTCAAAACAACTATGAATGGGTAAACTACTACGATAAGATTGTTCTGTTCTTTGATAACGATGAGGCAGGCCAGAAGGCGGCTGAAGAGGCTGCCAGTGTGTTACCACCTGGCAAGGCTTTTATCGGCTTTCTAGAGGCTTACAAGGACGCCTCAGAGGCTTTACAGGCAGAAGATACAGAAGCTATCAGAGCTGTATGTAACTACGAGCACGTACAGTACCAACCCGATGGGATTGTAGACGGTAAAACGCTACGTGATCTCGTCACTACTCCCGAACCCCCTTGTGATTATGAGTATCCTTTTAGTGGACTCAACCGAATCCTGCATGGTGCAAGACACGGTGAGCTTGTTACGATTACTGCAGCGACAGGTGGAGGAAAGTCCACGTTCTGTCGGCAGCTTGCGACTGGATTTCTACAAGCAGGCCAACGGGTTGGTTACTTGGCACTTGAAGAATCAAACAGGCGAACAGCTTTAGGTCTGATGTCAGTAGCATCAGGTAAGCCACTGCACATGCGTGAATACGATCAAGCCACACTTGATGGGATCTACGCAAATACTTTAGGTAAGTGGGATCTTTATCTTTATGATGGCTTTGGTAGCTTTGATCCTTCTGTTATCTACAATCGTGTTGAGTATCTTAGCAGTGCTTTGGATTGTAAGATTGTTTTTCTTGACCACTTATCCATTCTATTGAGTGGACTTGATGGTGAAGAACGACGCATGATTGATACCACCATGACACGATTACGTTCACTTGTTGAGCGTACAGGTATCAGCCTGTTCCTTGTGTCACATTTACGACGTACACAAGGAGATCATGGACATGAAGAGGGAGCGAGGACTTCGCTTGGACAACTTAGAGGAAGTCACTCGATTGCACAACTTTCTGATGCTGTTATCGGACTCGAAAGAGATCAACAGAGTGGATCTCAACACTCTGATACAACTGTTAGAGTCCTCAAAAATAGATATTCAGGCGAAACTGGCGTCGCCTGCAGCCTGGCATACGACATAAACACTTGCAAATTTACAGAGCAAAATGAAACTAAGGAATTCAACGCAACAACAGACTTCGGTACACCAGATTTCTAAAGTACAACCACCTAATCCTCCAACACCTGAGATGGTAGCCAAAGCTAAGTTTGTAGATAAGACTTATGTTTGGAACAACAAGTAAGGATCTGCTTTGTTGGTTAACATTGTTCATTGTTGGTTTCTTTTGTTTTGTACAGACTGTACATTTCATGGACCATCAACAGCTGTGTGTACACAGAGGTGAGGATGCTGATTTTTGATTTAGAAACAAACGGTCTTTTACATGATCTTACCTCAATCCATTGCCTTGCAATCTACGATACAAACAATGACGAGACACATGTATTCAACGATGTTGGTACTAAAGAGCCAATCACCCGTGGTATTACAATGTTGGAGGAAGCAGATCGAATAGCTGGACATAACATCATCTCTTTTGATATACCTGCCATTCAAAAACTCTATGGATTCTTTAAGCCACCTGATGTTGTAGACACACTGATTCTCAGCAGACTGTTTCATCCAGACATGTTGGCACTTGATAAAAAGAATCAACCAAAACACATGCCAGTTCAACTATATGGACGCCACTCTTTAGAGTCCTACGGTTATCGGCTTCATGAGTACAAAGGTTCTTTCAGTAAAGATACAGATTGGAAGGACTGGTCACAAGAGATGGAAGACTATTGTGTTCAAGATGTTGTAGTCACCACCAAACTATGCAAACATTTCCACCCCTACCTGACTGGTGCTCGCTAGAACACCAAGTCGCACAAATCCTTACTGAACAGGAGCAACATGGATGGTATTTTGATGAGAGAGCTGCATGGAAGCTTGCATCGACTCTCCAAAAAGAGCTGGAAGAAACTAAGGAAGTACTACGAAACAGGCACCCTTTCGTCCAAGGCTCGACGTTCAATCCTAAAAGAAATAACAAAACACAAGGCTACTATGCTGGGTGCGAATCAGTCCGACTCAAAGAACTAAACCCAACCTCACGAGATCATATCGCATGGATATTGAAGACTTTTTATCAAGTGACGGGTATCCCGACGACTCCTACTGGGAAGAGTGTTATCGACGAAATCACTCTGGCGGAGATTGCTGCTGGTGGGATCCCAATAGCGGCAGAGTTTGCGAAGTGTCTAGATATTACGAAGAAATTGGGGATGATCTCGGAAGGCACGAACGCATGGCTGAAGCTATGTACGACTGCTAGTCGTATTCATCACCACTGTAGTGTTGGGTGTGCCACATTTAGGATGTCACATAAAAATCCCAACTTAGCGCAAGTACCGAGTGACGGACGATTCAGAGAACTATTTAAACCTACTCCAGGCCAAATTATGGTCGGTGCTGATCTTAGTGGCATTGAGCTTCGGATGCTTGCTCACTATCTTGCCAGGTACGATTCTGGCAGATATGCCGACATCCTCCTTAACGGAGACATCCACCAAGTAAACGCAGACAAGATTGGTATATCACGTAAACAAGTTAAGACGGTAACGTACGCTTTCCTGTATGGAGCAGGGGATGTTAAAATTGGGAAATCATTTGATTCATCGCTTTCAGACAAGAAAGCAAAAGCCAAGGGGTCCGAGATTCGTAAGGCTTACGTTAGTGCCATTGATGGACTTGGTGATCTACTTGCTGCAGTTAAATCTGCTGGGGATCGAGGTTTTGTTAAGGCAATTGACCAACGTAAGATACTGGTTGACTCGTCACATAAAGCTCTCAACTATCTTTTACAGGGATCTGCGGCGGTCTTAGCTAAACGTTGGATGCTCATCAACCAACAGACTATTGAACAAACTAAACTATGCTGCTCACAACTAGCGTTTGTCCACGATGAACTACAGTTTGAGTGTGATCCTGAACATGCAAAAGATTTATCAACATCCTTGGTATATAGCGCTGCAGCGGCTGGAGAGTTCTACAACCTTAGAATCCCAATCGCTGCAGAATCAAAAATTGGAAAAAACTGGTCCGAAGTACACTAATGAAAAAGAAAAAATCACTGACCTCGATTGAGTTTGAATCCCGTGCTAAGTTTAAGCACACACGACAAGGTAATGGTGTTAGGAGCCGTCCTTCACACGGACGTAAACTCCGAAGGGGACAAGGTAAATGAAGTTATTTATTGACGCAGATTATATCGTCTATAAAAGCTGTGCAGCTGCTGAAACAGAAATAGATTGGGGTGACGATGTTATCCTTGTTACGTCTAGGTTTAGTGAAGCCTACAAGAATGTTCAAAAAGAACTCATTAACATTCAATTAGAGTTTGGTGGATTTGCTGCACCAGTGTTGTTCTTTTCGGATTCTAAAAACTTCCGTAAAGATATACTGGACACATATAAAGGACACCGTAATCGTAAGAAACCTTGTGGATACAAGCGTGTAATCAATGCGTTGATGAACGATTATCGTGTCATTCAATTACCTCATTTGGAAGCTGACGATGCTATGGGTATCTACGCTACCAAGTATCCAGGTAATGTGATCGTATCTCCTGATAAAGATATGCGTCAGATACCTGGAGATATATACAACCTAACTGATCGATTCACAGTCACACCAGAAGAAGGTGCCAAGTGGCATTTAATTCAGACACTGGCAGGTGATCAAACAGATGGTTATTCAGGTGTCCCTGGTATCGGAATCAAAAGAGCTGAAGCTTTATTTGAAAAAGATGGTTACTCCTGGCAAACAGTAATCAAAGCATTTGCAGAAAAAGATCTTAGTGAAGATGTTGCTCTACAAAATGCACGACTAGCTAAGATCCTCACTAATGATGACTATGACTTTGGAAGACAACGACCCATCCTTTGGTCCCCCGATGCCGATTACAGAGTTAACGATGGAGCAATCGTTCAAGATGAGACGACTGCAAGATCTCCTGCTACAGGCTAAAAAAGAAGATATTATTACCATTTTTGTGTCATTACAACACCAAAACTTTGTACTTTCTAACACCATTTCAAATTTAATAAAAAAATGGCCAACTCACCATCCTACTACACCCGAGGATCAATAGAAGTCTGGGATTTTATTAGAGATCAAAATCTAAACTATCATCTTGGGTGCGCCATTAAATACATCTGCCGTGCTGGATATAAAGACTCGGCAATTGAAGATCTCAAAAAAGCTATCCACTATTTAGAAAACGAATTGAATCATGTTGTCCGATCAAGCAATCGAGTTCCGAAGAGCGTACAATATACAGAACTCCTTGACTTCGAGGGAGAGACAGAAACGTTTGATCGTTGAGGAATTTAAGGAATTTATTGAAGCTGAATACAACATGAAGTTCATGGAAATTAAAACCAGAGCTGATTGTTTGAAAGAGCTAGCTGATTTGGTTTACGTTTGTTATCAATATGCAGAGAACATGAATTGGGACTTGGATCATGCAATGGTCCGTGTCCATGAATCAAACATGTCCAAACTTGGAGAGGACGGCAAACCGATCTACCGTGAAGACGGTAAAGTCCTTAAAGGACCTAATTATCAACCACCTGATTTGTCTGATCTAGTCTAATGTCTAATTTTATTTCTCGTACTGGTCGTGTCCAAAGCTGGATTGACGACCCTGAATCTCGGTTGCCTGTCAGCTGCACTGTGTTTGTAGTTGATGACTCTATGGAGGGTCCTGAAGGTATTGAAGCGTCTTGGCGGTTTGTTAGCCACGCTTTACGGTATGGAGCTGGTGTAGCTGTTCACCTTACTAATCTACGACCAAAAGGTTCAGAGAATGGTAAAGGTTTGACTGCTAGTGGTCCAGTATCTTTTGGTAAAATTTACTCGACACTCAATGAAATCCTTCGGCGTGGTGGTAAATTCAAAAACGGCGCTGTGGTGTTGCATATTGATTGCGACCATGAGGATATTTTGGAGTTTATCACAACTCCCCGCCATGAGCTTCCTTGGGTCAAACGATGTATCAACATCAACGATGACATGTGGCAACAGACCCCGTACAAACGGGAAATCCTTCAAGGCATTGCCTCTGGTGACATCTGGTTAAACAAAATTAAGTATGACAAGAACGGCAACAGGGTACGAGGTAATGTTTGCCTTGAAGTGTACCTGCCAAGCCGAGGAACTTGTCTATTACAACATATCAATCTGGGTGCCTGCGAATTCGACGATATTCCACGAGCTTTTGCAGAAGGCATGGGTCAATTGTGTGCACTGCACTCAACCACTGGAGTTGAAAAATCGGGTGAATATCTCTCGCCAGACATTGACCGACAAGTTGGACTAGGTATGCTTGGTCTGGCTAACCTGTTGCGTCGTGTAGGCGTTAGCTACGAACAATTCGGACGTGCACTTGAGCAGTACAACAAAGGTGAAATCGTACAAACACCAGCATTTGAGTTGGTATCACAATTTGCAAGTGGGATTGAATCAGCAGCAAGTATTGCACGACAGTTTAATATGGATCGTGCATTTGCTATTGCTCCCACCGCTAGCTGCAGTTACCGCAGCAAAGACATCGACGGCTACACTTGTACGCCAGAGATTGCACCACCTATTTCACGTCATGTTGATCGAGATTCTGGCACCCTTGGTGTTGAGTCATATGATTATGGCGCTGTAGAAATTGCATCAGAAGTTGGCTGGGACGCTTACAAGCGTGTGGCTGATGGACTGATGACAATACTTGATCGCACTGGGCTTCTTCATGGGTATAGCTTCAATAGTTGGAGTGATGTTGTTACATATGACAACGCCTTTATCGAAGAGTGGCTGAATAGTCCCCAGACTAGTCTCTATTACGCACTTCAAGTAATGGGAGATACGCAGGATAAATCTTCTGCTTATGCTGCTTTAGATGAAAGCGAAGTTGACGATTATCTTGCCTCACTTTTTAATGATGAAGAATTTACCTGTGATTGTCAAGAATGAAGAATCCTTATCAAAAACTACTCGAACGCAAGAGGACTTGGACACCTGTAGCTACTACCAAAGGGAACTGCAAGGAGGGTGCGGAGGAGGCTCTTCTCCGTGCTCTTGCCTTGCGGCATATGGAACTACCTGTGGGAGATTTTATCCGTGATGCGCTCGCCTCTGAAATTCCATCTTTGGCTAGGGAGGTCTTGGAATCCAACGTCCAAGATGAAATTAAACACGATCTCGCTTTGGGTTATGTCGCCGATGCTTGGGGTATTGATCCGAAAGTTGAAAAAGAAGCCTTTGCATTGCGTAATGCCTGGACAGAACATCCTGATCACACTATCGTTAAAGCGATGGTTGCTGAACGTTCAATCTTTTTCGTCCTATTACCCTTCTTTAGGTTTAATGGTGACGCTGGGATGAGAACCGTATCTGCTGATATTAGTCGTGACGAACAAGTACATGTTGCAGTTAATAGTCTCGTTACTCGCGAGCTGGGGTATAGCATCAGTCCTTCTCTTGATAAACTCCGTAAGGC
>Ga0208427_1000918_pt1 | contig 12507 bp, 18 predicted proteins | sample DEB08_DNA_FD_184532 | JGI IMG/M metagenome (GOLD analysis project Ga0208427, IMG submission 184532) | Aqueous microbial communities from the Delaware River and Bay under freshwater to marine salinity gradient to study organic matter... | ecosystem: Environmental > Aquatic > Marine > Coastal ...
ACACTCCAAGTGCAGATGCATTCGGGTTTACTTCGGAAGAAGGATACATCGCTAATGGAGGTGAAGACTTGACCGGAGCATTTGATGCGGAAGAAGAAGAGACAACGCTCACAGCGAACTTCTAATTCTAAGTACCGCAGCGGATTTGAAGCTACACTAGCTAACCAACTTAAGCGTGGTGGTGTTAGTTTCCAATACGAAACGTTACAGTTAGAGTACACTAAGACGGCAACTTATACTCCCGACTTCATACTACCTAACGGCATCATTATAGAAGCTAAGGGGTTGTGGACAGTCGAGGACAGAACAAAGCATTTACTAGTCAAAGCCCAACATCCACATCTAGACATACGACTAGTATTTATGAATGCTTTTAATAAGATTCGTAAAGGAAGCAACACCACCTACGCTGCTTGGTGCGAAAAGAAAAACATACAATATGCAAATAAAACTATACCTAAATCATGGCTTTCACAACCACCCATCAACCATGCAGTAAGTGCGGATCAAGTGACGCATTGTCCACCAACGACGACGGTAGCACCCACTGTTTCAGTTGCGACGATCACGTTGGAGCCGGACGAATGAAGAATGAATCAACCTCCCCAACACCGAGAGATTATGTAAGAGGAGAACCAGAAGCAATAGCACGACGCAACCTAACGGAAGACACTTGTCGGAAGTGGGGGTACTGGTGTGGTGTATATAACGGTGAGCCTGTACAGATAGCTAACTATAAAACACGAGACGGTAAGACATGCGGACAAAAGATTCGTACACCGAACAAGAAGTTCCACATCAAAGGTGAGCTACTAGGATTATACGGTCAGCACCTGTGGCGTGACGGTGGTCGTCGTGTCATCGTAGTGGAAGGAGAGATCGACGCTCTTAGTACCAGCCAAGCAATGGATAACAAGTGGCCTGTCGTATCTGTACCGAACGGAGCAGGAGCAGCTAAGAAATATGTAGCTCAAGCAATCGATTGGTTAGATAGGTACGAACAAGTGGTCTTCTGTTTTGATATGGATGATGTCGGAAGGAAGGGAGCAGCAGAATGTGCAGCCCTCTTAACACCCGGCAAAGCGTACATCGCAGAGATACCACTGAAGGACCCATCTGATATGTTAGTAGCTGGACGAGCAAAGGAGTTAGTCAGTTGCTTGTTCGATGCGAGAGAGTACAGACCAGACGGTATCGTAAACGGTAAAGAACTGTGGGATGTTATCGCTGATAAACAACACAGTAAATCCATACCTTATCCGTACGCTGGACTGAACGAGCTGACACTTGGACTGAGACAAGGAGAACTTGTTACGGTGTGTGCTGGTAGTGGTATTGGTAAGTCGTTATTCTGTAGAGAGATAGCACACCACATACTACAGCTTGGAGAGAAGGTAGGATACATAGCTCTTGAAGAAAGCGTACGACGCACAGCTCTTGGTATCATGGGCATCCACATAAACAAACCTATCCACTTAGAAGAGGATGATACAAGTGAGGAGGTACTGAGACCAGCGTTTGAAGAGACGGTAGGTAACGGAAACTTCTACACCTACGATCACTTCGGTAGTATGGATAGCGACAACTTACTAGGTAAGATAAAGTATCTAGTGAAAGGGTACGACTGTAAGTGGATATTCTTGGACCACCTATCGATTGTTGTTAGTGGGATACAGGGGGACGACGAGCGACGATTGATCGACAACACCATGACTAAACTTAGGAGTCTTGTTGAAGAGACAGGGTGTGGTATGGTACTTGTATCTCACTTGAAGCGTGTCGATAGCGGACACGAAGAAGGAGGACGAGTAAGTCTGCACCACCTAAGAGGTAGCCAAGCAATCGCACAGCTGTCGGACATGGTGATCGGCTTGGAACGTAACCAACAAAGCGAAACAATAAGCAACGAGACACGAGTCCGAGTACTGAAGAATAGATTCAGCGGACAAACAGGACACTGCGATACACTCTACTATAGTGGAGACACTGGACGATATACTCCTGATGTGTTTAAACCAACAAATGATGAAACCAATAACCCATTCTAAATATGACACGAACACTATTCTTTGATATAGAGACCAACGCCATTAACGATTGGTCCACCTACTCAGACCTTCACACCGTACACTGTCTATCTATCTACGATCCTATGATGCCGAAGATGCTGACGTTTCACGGGGAAAGTATAGAGCGTGGATTGTTAGAGCTACAGAAAGCAGAGCGTATCGTCGGACACAACGTCATCGACTTTGATATACCAGCACTCAAGAAGCTGTACGGTTTCTCACCACCACTCATTAAAGTATTAGATACACTTGTTGTTAGTCGATGTGTGTTTCCTGATCTACGGAACGATGACTTCGGAAGAAACAACTTCGACAAAGCACTCGTTGGTAGTCACTCGTTGAAAGCGTGGGGACACAGGATGAGTAAAGCAACGAAGCTGACGTACGGAGAGGAAGACGGAGCGTTCGATGAGTACAATGATGAGATGCGTAAGTACTGTGAGCGTGATGTTATCGTTACACAGTTGCTGTATGATTATCTATTCAAGCAGAACCCCAGCAAAGAGATGATAGCTATAGAACACTGGTTCAAGTTTGTTATCTCGATGCAAGAGCGACACGGTTTTAAGTTTGATCTAGATAAAGCAGAACTACTAGAAGCTGAGTTGATAATGAGAAGAGCTGGACTCTTAGATGAACTACAAAAGAAAGTACCACCTAAGATTACAACAATGAAGACAGCTAAGGGTTGGGAGGTAGAAGCTGAAGGTACTTTATACCAAGCTGAAACCAAGGGACTACTTCGTGAGAAGTTAAGAGAAGCCAAGCTGAAGTTAGCTTATGTTAACGATGCTGTTAAGATGGACCTCAAAGAAAAAGTAGAACCATTCAATCCCGGAAGCAGACCACAAATAAAAGAAGTGTTTAGTGATTTAGGTATAGAACTTCCTGTTGAATCTGACGGAGTTAAACCAAAGATAGATGAGCAGACACTTAGTAGTATAGATCATCCGATAGCTAAGGATTTATTGGATTACTTGATGGTAACTAAGAGACTTGGTCAGTTGTCGGAAGGGCAGAACGCATGGTTAAAACTACAGAAGGGTGGAATCTTACACGGTAAAGTAAACACCAACGGAGCAGTCACAGGCAGATGTACTCATAGTTCCCCAAACTTAGCACAAGTACCTAGCTCACGGTTAGAATACGGAGAGAAATGTCGTGAGTTATTCACAGTGCGTAACGGATACAAGCTAGTAGGGTGTGATGCATCTGGACTTGAGCTTCGTATGCTTGCCCACTACATGGCGTTCTACGACAGAGGAGAGTACGCTAAGATCGTAACGGAAGGAGATGTACACACCGTCAATCAAAAGGCTGCAGGTTTAGAAACAAGGGACCAAGCTAAGACATTCATCTATGCTTTGTTGTACGGAGCAGGTGACGAGAAGATAGGGAACATAGCAGGTGGTAACGCACAGCTTGGTCAACGACTAAAGCGTAAGTTCTTTAGCAGTCTACCAGCACTCGCTCGTCTTCAAGCTGATGTACAACGAAAAGTAAAACACGGTGGAGAGTTGATCGGTTTAGACGGACGCATCCTTCCGATACGCAGTAGTCACGCAGCCTTGAACATGTTATTACAATCAGCGGGTGCAGTCGTTATGAAAGTAGCACTGATCCAACTGTTTCATTTACTGAACGGATTAAGATGGCAACACGGTAGAGAGTATGCATTCGTAGCTAACATACACGACGAGTTCCAAGCAGAGGTAACACCTGATAAAGCAGAAACGTTTGGTAAGTTAGCAGTTGAATCTATACAACACGCAGGTAAACAACTGAAGCTGAATGTACGTTTAGACGGTGAGTTTAAGATCGGCAACAACTGGGCGGAGACACATTAATGACAGAGATAGAATATGATATGTACACTACCCTTGCCAATGTCTATGATACACAAGACCTTACAGTTAACTACGACTGGAGACAACAACACAACGATAAGATGCCAAGTTCAAACGCACAAAGAATAGGAGCGATAGCAGAGACACGGTTCATCGCAGAATGTTTAGAGCGTGACTTTGAACCACACACCCCTACAACACCGATGCCTTGGGACTTCATTGTTCACTGCCCAGCCGGAGACTTAAAGGTACAAATCAAAAGTACATCAGTACGAAACAAGTCTGCTTACACAGTCAACTCATCGTGCGGAGCAAGTTTCAAAGGACATATGTCTGATGACATCGATGTTGTAGGTATTTATATATCTCCTTTAAAGGAGTGGTGGATGATACCTAGATACTTGATAAAGAGTAAGACGATCAAGCTGTACCCTGACAACCCAAGTAAATCAAAATACAAGAAGTACCAAAACAACTGGAGTGCCTACTATGAGTAAAACCAAAACAACATTGCTGATCGACGCTGATGTCCTCGCTTTCGAGGCAGCAGTGGTCGCCGAAGAATCTATACATTGGAAGGACGAGCTGTGGACTGTACACGCAGACATGGCACTAGCTAAAGCACGTGTAGTTAATAGGATCGTAGAGTTCCAAGAGAACTTAAAGACGGAGAATGTAGTGCTGTGTCTATCAGACCGTGCGAACTTCCGTCGTAAATTAAATCCTGAATACAAAGCTAATCGTGCTAAGTCCCGACTGCCCATCATCTTACGACAAGTAAAGCAGTGGATCATCGACGAGTTAGGTGGTGTGTTGTGGGCGAACCTTGAAGCAGATGATGTTATATCTATATTAGCTACTGACAAAGCGATGGATGAAGAGACTATCGTTGTTAGTATAGACAAAGACTTCAAGAGTGTACCCGGTATCTTCTTTGATTATAACAAGGGAGAGTACCACCAACCAAGTGAGGAAGAGGCGGACAACTATCACTTGATACAAACCATAGCGGGAGATCATACGGATGGATACAGCGGAGTGCCCGGCGTGGGTGTGGTGAAAGCGGAACGGATACTGGAGAAGGATGGATACACATGGGAGACTGTTGTAACATGTTACGAGAAAGCAGGACTCACTGAACAAGACGCATTGATGAATGCATGGATGGCTCGACTACTACGCAGTGATAACTACTGCTTCAGAACAAACACTATTAAAAAATTATGGATACCAAAGAACTACCAAACCAAGGATATACTAGAGATTTCTCAACGGGGGCTAAGCGTGACGGGGATGATGGACGGGGACGACCCTGCCTTATACCTCCAGTCGCCCTTCGCCGTCTCGCAAAAAGATTTGAAGATGGCGGAAAGCTTTACGGAGACAACAACTGGAAAAGAGGTTTCCCTCTAAGTAGATTATATGACTCGATGTTTAGACATTTGTTGGGGCTGGCTGAGGGGGACAACTCTGAAGACCATGCGGCTGCTATCTTGTGGAATGCTTCGGCTTGGTGCTGGACTGAAGAAAAGATTAAAGAGGGAAAGCTCCCGTCGGAACTGGACGATATAGGATATAGAGATGAATGAAGAAATAGTATTACCCGCTCTGTCACAGGAGCTAATCAATAAACTTGACAAACTGTTCCCCGATAAATGTCCACTGTTGACAGACCCTGAAAGGGAGGTATGGTATAAGGTAGGACAAAGAAGTGTAATTAATTATTTACAACAGACTTACGACGACCAACTCGAACAAGATATAGTAACTAAACAAGTACAGAAATAGCCATGTGTTTTTCACAACCTAAGATGCCCGAACCGCCACCACCTCCGGCTCCACCACCTCCTCCGCTTCCTACAGCAGAGAAGGCAGTTACTCAAAGAGCTACTCAACCTACTAAGCGTCGTCGTGGTACAGCCCAAGTCACAGCTACTCGTCGTCCTACACTTAGCATGGGTGGTGGTAACGGTGGAACGGGAGTACAGCTTTCACAATAATATAAAGATATGATTAGTTTAGATAAGAAGACGTTGTTGAGCAACGCTACGGGAACAGGTACAGGAACTGAGTTCAATACGGAGCGTACAAAGAGTTGGACATTTATAGTTAGCACCTCTGTTGCAGGAGCAGCTACAGTAGATATTGAAGCGTGGATCGGTGGAGCTTGGCATGTTATTCACAGTCAAAGCGTTACAACAGATGGTTCATTTATGATTCGTGATGACCACGGACACTACGAAAAGCTAAGAGCTAATGTCTCCGCTTACACCGCAGGTACTCACAGCGTATTCGCTACTGGTACTGTCGCTTCTTTATAAGTATGTCTCTCACCTTCACATCAGGATTCGTTAAACCTAATAGCGTACTAGATAAACCCGGTAACTTAGAACGACCTGCATTTGGTACGCTCTACGGATTTGATTCAGCCATAGACGGAGCAATCTTTACGGAGCTTGGAGAGGCATTGACAACAGAACAACTAGAAATATTATTATTTGAACCCGCTTAATACTCATGGCCAACAAAAAGATTACCGAACTTACGGAGCTTACAGCACCAGTCGGAGCAGACATTCTCGCAATCGTTGACGACGTAGCTGGAACCGCAACCACCAAGAAAGTAACCGTAACCAATTTGATGGGGCAAGCATCTGCTTCTAACCTATCCAGTTACGACTTCAACGGAAACGCTATTAGTAACTTTGATGCTTCGATCAACGATCAAACAGGAACCACCTATACATTGGTAGCTGGAGACAACGGTAAAGTAGTAGTGTTAGACAATGCTTCTGCTGTAACTGTCACAGTACCAAGCGGTTTAGGAGCTGGGTTTAATTGTAGCTTCGTACAAAAGGGAGCGGGTCAAGTATCGTTCAGTGCTTCAGGAACTACCATCAACAACAGACAATCTCACACCAAGATAAACGGACAATACGGAGTAGCTAGTGTAGTTGCTTACGCTGCTGATACATTCGTCCTTGCTGGAGATACCGCTTCTTAATGTACGCTATTCCTACATTCGGATTAGGTATAGTAGCTAGTCCTACAGAGTTACCTATATTCAATGTAACCACACGAGATACAGAAGCAAATATCTTAGCGAGCGCACCTACTAATCCAAGCGGAGAAGTTAATATCGCATTCGCTACGGATACCTACGACTTCTACATCTACGATGGTACTGCTTGGTACATCTTTAACAACGATTTTAGCGACCCTATATTTGATGGGCAGTTATCATTCCCAACCATAGATGTATTCGACAACGAGTCTGACTTTATCAACGACACAGGAGCAGACGACTACACCATCGTACACGCAAAAGACACCGATAAGTTGTATGTGTGGGATGGTAATATTTGGATTGGATACGACAACGATTCAACAGTTTAATAATTAGTTATGAGTACACTTACAACACACACAACAGCTAGTAGAGATTCTCACTCAATAGGACTTTGTAAATTTAATACAACAAGCAACGCTATCGAAGTATCAGACGGCACGAATTGGCAAGTTTACAATCCCGACACAGCAGCAGGGTGGTCTGGTAGCAATACATACTCATTAAACTTTGACGGTACAGATGACCATTTAGCGTTAAGCTCTACCGTTAGCCCCACAGCTCAACAAGGGACGGTGTCCTTTTGGATTAAAACCAGCTACTCTGGCCCCGGCCAAAATCAAACAATCTTCTCTCAAGCCGATAGCTCAATTACCACTTCTTATTTATTTTTTGGAGTGCTTACTACCGGAGAGGTTCGCATAGGATGGGCTGATGGAGGTAGTGTTTTAATAAAAAAGGGATCAACTACCGTTAATAATGGTAATTGGCATCATGTAGCTTGTACCTCTGACGGTAGTACTTGGAAAATTTATATAGACGGGTCAGATGAAGGCACATTAACTACTGTAACAGGATCAGGTTCCGATGGCAGTTGGTATGGTGATATAACTAGCGGGTCTTTAGATATTTGTAGGATTGGATGCCAAGAAAGAACATCGAAGGATTCTTTTGTAAACGGTAACCTCGATGAATTAGCTATTTGGGACTCTGCATTAAGTAGCTCCCAGATCAGCACGATCTACAATAGTGGAACACCGAGTGACCTTTCGTCTCTAAGTCCTAAAGCATGGTGGAGAATGGGAGACGGTTTAGAAGCTAACAGCGGCACGACCATCTACGACATGAGTAGCTTTAGTAATAACATGACTATGGTTTCTAGCCCAGCCTACCAATCTGACACACCGTAACAAATGAGAACATACTGCATTATAGACGCATCAGAGGTTAGCTCTGTGGACTTCGATCAAGTACTTCAAACCTCCTCTGATACCCTTCGTTATTCATTAGACGGATCGAAAGCACTACTCAAGTACGAAGGCGACCAGCCCTCCTTCCTTAGCGGTAAACAAGAGTACACCCACTCAGAAATTCTAGCGATCCTAGCAACAGACGAGTGGACATCTGACGAACTTATTTAATAGCCATGCCAACAACAATATTAACAACCACATCTTCAACCCGCCCAGGCTCGCCGTCTGCGGGTGATGCTTACTTTGAAACAGACACGAAGAACTACATCATATATGACGGTGCTAATTGGCGGGGGTATAATAGTGATGGTGTATCAGGATGGTCGGGTAGTAATACATACTCATTAAACTTTGACGGTACGGATGATTATTTAACTGCCGCAAGTATTGTCACTCCCACCGCACAGCAAGGTACTATATCAGCTTGGGTTAAATCAACGACTACCAGCTTTAGCCCTATATTCAATATCAGTAGTAATACCAATGGGGATACTGGTTATTGGACGGGACTGCAATTTAGCGGAGGGTCACCGGGAAAACTAGAGTTTGGACATCGTCCTAACGCAGGTGATTATATTCTTTATACTTCAGCTAGTACATACAATGACGGTAATTGGCATCATGTAATGGTGACCACCAATGGTTCAGCTTATAAACTCTTTATAGATGGAGCGGAAGACACAGGAGCAACCGCCTCTGGGACAAACAATAGCAATGTAGTTGGTGGATGGATCGGTGATATGGCTGTTAAAAATTCATGCAACATTGGAGTACAGCGTAGGAATGCGGACAGTACTAATGGTTATTTCTCCGGTAACATAGACGAAGTAGCTGTTTGGGACTCCGATCAATCTTCTAATATCAGTACGATTTATAACAGCGGAACACCCGGTAACTTACTACCATTAAACCCTAATCATTGGTGGAGGATGGGTGACGGTGCAGAAGGCGGATCGGGTTCAACTGTTTACGATATGTCGCTTGGTAGTGTTAACGCTACGATTGTAAACCAAGCTAACTTCGACAACACGACAGCACCATAATGAGAACATACTGCATAATAAATTCTTCGGAGGTATCCGGCGTAGACTTCGACCAAGTATTACAAACTTCTGCTGACACACTTCGCTACTCGGTTGATGGCTCGAAAGCACTACTCAAGTACGAAGGCACACAACCATTCTTTCTGCTCGGCAAGACGGAGTACACACACGAAGAGATACTAAGCATCTTGAGTGGTCCTGAGTGGACGAGCGACGAACCATTCTAAGGTATGCACGAAACAGCCCAAGGGCTTTATCATTCGTTGGAGAACCAGCGGTGGTCATTCTTAGACAGAGGACGTACAGCTTCTGAGCTTACACTTCCTTATGTCTTACCACCAGATGGTCACAACTACGCTACTAAGTACTACACACCGTACCAAGGTATCGGAGCTAGAGGAGTATTAAATCTAAGTAGTAAGCTATTGCTTGCACTGCTTCCACCTAACGCTCCGTTCTTTCGTCTTGTTATAGATCGCTATGAGTTAGACAAAGCAAAGGAAGACCTCGGAGTAGAAGGAGCAGAACAACTACGTACTGACTTAGAGAAAGCATTAGCTGATGTAGAGCGTAGTGTATCACAGGAAGTAGAAGTACAGAACTTCAGGAACGGTATCTTCCAAGCATTAAAGAACTTATTAGTTACTGGTAACTCTTTGTTATATCTCCCTGATGAGGGTGGTATGAGAGTATTTAAGCTGGATCGTTATGTAGTGAAGAGGGACCCAATGGGTAACGTTACACACATAGCTATTAAAGAAACAGTAGCTCCTATGATGCTTCCTGAATCCGTAAGAGAGGAAGTATACAGAGAAGAGAAAGAGAACAGTTGTGATTTATACACAGCAGTAGTTAGAGAAGATGACCACTTCAATGTATACCAAGACGTCAAGGGTATGCTCATCGAGGAAAGTGTGGGTAAGTATCCGATTGAAAAGTCCCCGTGGCTCCCATTACGTTACACCCAGATTGATGGAGAGGACTACGGCAGAGGATTTGTTGAGGAGTACCTCGGTGACCTCAAGTCGTTGGAAGCACTTACAAAAGCGATTGTCGAAGGTAGTGCAGCAGCTGCGAAGGTATTGTTCATGGTCAACCCGAACGGTACAACAAGATCAAGAACATTAGCAGAAGCACCCAACGGTGCAATCGTACAAGGTAGTGAAGCAGATGTATCGGTGTTACAACTTAATAAGTTCAATGACTTCCGTACTGCTCAAGCTACTATGGCTGGTATAACAGACCGATTGAGCCAAGCATTTTTACTGACATCTGGAGTAGTGAGAGATGCAGAACGTGTAACAGCTGAAGAGATAAGAATGCTCAGTCAGGAGTTAGAAGCTGCATTAGGTGGTCTTTACTCTTTGTTATCTCAGGAGCTACAGCTACCCATCGTCAGTCGTTTAATGGATAAGATGTCTAAGAGTAAGAGATTACCTAAGATACCAAAGGACATCGTTAAACCTACTATTGTTACGGGAGTTGAAGCTCTTGGTCGTGGTAATGATCTAAATAGATTGGATATGTTCCTTGCTGGAGCTAACCAGATAGTAGGACCACAAGCCGTCAATCAATACTTAAACGTATCTGATTACTTCAAACGCAGAGCTACTGCCTTGGGTATCGAGACGGAAGGATTGATTAAGACGGAGGAAGAAATTCAACAAGCTATGCAACAGCAACAGATGATGGAGATGGCACAGAAACTCGGAGCACCCGCAGTCGCACCTGCTATCAATGCCGCACAGGAGCAGTACATGGCACAACAAGAACCACCTCAAGAGGAATAACAAATGGCTGAATTACACCGAGTAGAGATAAATGAGAAAGCACCAAGCGAAATCGAACCCGAAGAGAAACCCAACACCGAAGAACAACCCCAAGCCGAAGCGGACGTACCGCAAACGGAAGACCGCCCAGAGTGGCTCCCGGAAAAGTTCAAGACCCCGGAGGATATGTCGAAAGCGTACTCCGAGCTGGAAAAGAAACTTGGACAAGCTCCTAAAGAAGAGCAACAGGAACCTGAACAAGTTGAAGAGGAAGCTGAGGACGAAACGGAACAAAGTGAAGAGGGTGTTAGTGAAGCATACCAAGCGGTTGCGGAAGCAAGTAAAGAGTTCTTTGAAAACGACGGTCAACTTAGTGAGGAAACTTATAACGTATTAGAGAAAGCTGGATTACCACGTGATTTAGTTGACAGCTACGCAGCTGGTCAGCAAGCATTGTTAGCATCTGAAGAAGGACAAATCAAAAGCGTGGCTCAAGGCAACTACGATGCGATGGCTGAGTGGGCGAACGAGAATTTACCACAAGAAGAAATCGATGCTTTTGATGAAGCGGTTACCGGGGGTACAATTTCGCAAGCTAAGTTAGCAGTTCAAGGACTGTACGCACGTTATCAAAACGAAGTAGGTGCAAAGCCTAAGCTTACACAGGGTTCAGTGAACGGTGTAACAACCATGCCATTTAAAAGTATGCAAGAATTAGCTCGTGCTCAATCTGATCCACGATATAAAAGTGGAGATAAAGCATATCACGAAGAGATTGACAGAAGACTTTCTGTGAGCAATATATAATTGTTTATTCATTCATAAGGTATAGTGGCCCCTAGTGTTGGTTTATTGGTTTGCTGACACTAGGGGTTTCTTATTATGATTAAGAACATGGCAACAGAACTAGGTGAGAATGTACAAGTAAAAGCAAACCTAGCGTTCATGGCGAAAGTCATCGCTATTGTTGGTACTTGTGTGTGGGGATACTCTGTCGTGTGGAATAAGCTGATGGTACTGGATAGTAGCTTAGACCGTGTACAGCATGAGGGTACGTTATTAGGGGACTTGTCAGCACGGATGATGCATCTTGAGAAGTTTGCAGAGCAATCTAAAGCAGACCTCGATCATCTGTTAGATATGCAAGACAAACCAATAACATCTGACCATCAACAGTTCGAAAGAATCAAGTATCTTGAAAAAGAATTAGACAGATTGCGTGACAAATTGGAAAACCATTTAACGGAAAGGAGCAGATGAGATGGGTGAATTACTTATGTTATTTATCACGGGCGGTGGTAGCACTGCTATGGGGGCGATTCTTAAAGGTGTGTTTGGATATATCTTCGAAGCCCGTCAGAACAAGCATGATCTTGAAATGGCGAGAGAAGCTCGTGCGTCTGATAATTTCCTTAGACTACAAGCTGAAATCGCTAAAGGAGGTACTGGTGAGTTTGTTT
>Ga0208427_1000919_pt1 | contig 12498 bp, 19 predicted proteins | sample DEB08_DNA_FD_184532 | JGI IMG/M metagenome (GOLD analysis project Ga0208427, IMG submission 184532) | Aqueous microbial communities from the Delaware River and Bay under freshwater to marine salinity gradient to study organic matter... | ecosystem: Environmental > Aquatic > Marine > Coastal ...
ACAGACGTTTACTCCAACTTGGTCTCAAGACAAACTGGAAGGTTAAGGAGAATCCTTTACCGTGGATGGAAGAGTTATTAGGTGGTAGCAGTATGTCAAACTTCTTTGAGAAGAGGGTAACAGACTACAATGCACATGGTTTGGAAGGAGATGATTGGGGATGGTAGCGGCAAGATTTCACCATGTCTTTGGTCTGTCGATTGAGACCGTACAAAGTCAGCCTGTGTTGGGCTGGAAGATGGAAGAAGAGATTGACGAAGCTCAAGTATACTTCTTTGATGGGTTTGTTATTAACATCCCCTTTGTTAAAATTATGATAGGGGATGTCTTTGATGTTTTTGAATAAGTTTCTCCAGTGAGACTTTTGCCCTCTTCGGAGGGCTTTTTTTATTCTTCTTCAGACTTTGATTGAATCTCAGAGCGTCCGGTATATACGCTTGGCGTAGCCCCTGCAATCCGAATCTTTCCTATGACAGCTAACATCTGGAGAGCCTGAATCTGCTTAGGGCTGATATCGGCTACATCGCCTTTCAAGGCCGCTGTCAGAGCTTTACGTGCTTCCGGGTTGTTAGCAAGGTATGAAGCCATCTCAGGCTCAAATTTACCCTTTCTAAGTAATACACCGATGTTATTTGCAAGTTCACCAAGATAGCGTCCTTTTGGCCCTGATGCCGCACCTAATGCTTCTGCAACAGTTTTACCGACACGGTATGCCTGCGCCATCTCGACAGTGCCTTGAACATCCCGGTCGTACCTCGCCATAATCCCATCCAAGGATGAAAGGAATGCATCAAACTGATTAATCTGACCTTTGTCGTTAAACAGCAACTGATTTTTCTTGAGATCTCGTGAGGCTTCACGCATCTTTTTAAAGTCGATATAGCCTGCATCATCTCGGAGACTTTTAAAGGTTTCTTCAAACACTAAAGACTTGGTACGTGCCCATAATAATGGATCTTCTTTCTGTACCAAAGACACCACAGTTTTAATCTGAGTTGGTGAGTTGGATATTGCTTTTAGCTCATTTAAGAATCGACCATCATTTGTTACATCAAGACCATTCAATCCAAACTTTACAAAACTCTGACGTGATTCTGTTTCATAGTTTTCTAGTCTGGTCTTAAAATTAGCTCGTGCATCAGTAATTGTTTTTGCGGCCTTTGTCTGCTGTTCAGTCAGTTTAGGATCATCTAACGCTGATTTGAATGCAAAGATCAATTCTCTTGCCATCGCCTTTGCTGGCCCCGGTGTCAGCGAATCAAAGCCTTTACCTTTACCAGTATACGCAATTTGATTCAGCTCTGCCATCGTAGCTTGAATCTCTTTGGCAGTCAGATCACGTTGATTACCATCAGCATCATACAAAAATCCGATATAGTTTTCTAATACCCGCCTTTGCTGTGCCCGGTTGTTTACATCAACAGCGGCATCAATATCTTCTAAGGCATCGTATTTTGAAACAATTGCATCAAATTGACTACTGACACCAGACATATCGAAATATACATCATCTGGAATCTTATCAAAGTCTGCCCGGTTTGCAGTCTTTAGTGTATTCAGACGATTCGATTCCCATTTTTGGAATGCTTTATGAACACCGGATGCAATCTCTTCAGCATCTCTTGGATTGGTTACTGTAGAGCCTGCAATCGCCTGCATTTGATTTTCAACAGCCAGCGAGCGCTTACGATCTTCCATTAACCAAGCACTAACATTACGCTGTCCAAGTGCTGTGGTAGGATCTTTTCTACCGATCTCTTCCTTAACCAAAACTTCTTTAGCTTTCGTGATTGCATCAAGCTGTTCAGGACTACCATCAGGAAGTTCCAGTGCTTTACGATACATTTGCATTCCAGCGGTTTCTTGAACGCCTGTAGCTTGTGTCAGTGCTCGTCCAGATTCAACAGCTTCTTGATCAACCTGTCTCTTTGTGACTTTAGGCCCACGTAATCCACCTGTGCGTCCTGTAGGCACCATTGAAATAGCGGCACCAGCGACAGCATTCTCTTCAGATGCAAAACCACCTGCTACAGACTGCCCGCCACGGATGGCCGCACCGAGAATGCTCTTAGCCACGAATGGCCCGCCTTCACCTAAATAGAATAATCCACGCTCAGTGATAGGCGCATTAGGATCAATTGTTGCGCCAGCGGCAGTAGCGGCTTTTTGATACGATGATCCTAGCTCTGTGTCGCCAACACCCATTTGCCCGGTCATGACATCAAAGTATGGAACTTTAATATCATCTCCGGTCACATATTCGTAACCGGCTTCAAACAATGCCGGGAGTTCATATGGCATAGTAATGGTACCGGCTCCAAAGCTTCCTAATCCTTTGACAAGACCGGCACCCATTCCATAGGTTGCAGAAAGTGCATCTTTTCCAAAATTCAACGCCGCTTCACCAGCAGAGATATCTTCTTGTGGCGCAGTTTGCTTTGGCTGTACTGCGGTCTCTCCAGTCCGGGTTCTGTTCTGTCTTGCCTGTAAAGCTTCTCGCTGTTCCGGTGTCAATCCCGCCATTATTGCGCTCCTGATGTCAGTTGCTGATCAATGAAGTCCAGTATCGCTACCTCATCGTCAGTTAATTTGTCAATACCCTTAGCAACTAAGAAGTCTAACGAGCCTTTGAGTCCTCCTTTCTGAGACAACAGGTAACTATACTTATTCACCTGTGTTTGTGTCAGATCACTCATTTGAGGCGGTACACGCACATTTGCTCTTGAGATTGAAGCGTTCGGTGCTTGGTTTTCTGTGCTGGTATCGATTCCTTCACCAGTATACAATTGCTCCAAGAATGCTTGGGCTTTCGGAGCGATGTAACCTTCAAGATCTCCATTGTCATCAAGATACTTTTTCCGTGCCTCTAATTCAATGAATGCATATTTTGCTTTCTCTGCCATGAAGTTTGCAATCTTTTCCATTGCTTCCGGGCTTTGATTGATCTGTGGTAGCATTGCTTGGATAAATTCACGGTCAGCGTTTGATGGGTTTGTACCGAGCTTTTTAATATTCGCCAGCAACTGATCACCGATCAAGTTAGCCGCTGATTGAGTATTTGCAAGTCTACGCCCTAATTCCTCGCCACCGAATTGTGGGAATACTGTACGCATTAATGCATATGCACTGGCTCTCCAGTCTGCAAATGGGCCTGTAATCACTTGCCCAGCCTGTACAGCCTCAATCAGATTCTCTTGAATATCGTAGACTGTTGCCGCATAATCGTTTGCTGATGCATAGTCTTCTTCCAACTGAGTCCGGTAACCTGCTTCACGTCGAACATCTTCTTTCGCTTCTGCTTCAGCTTCTGCTTTCTCACGAGCTTCAGTAACCGCAGAACCTCTGACTTCAGCCGCCCCAGCTCGCATATTAGATCGAATTTCGGAATCCAAACGCTGTCTTTCAGCAGGGTCTTGTGTGGAGAAATATTCTTGAACGCCTGCGGCAATTGCTGGGGTATAAGAGCCGTAATCTTTAGGGCTAATTGTACCAAACTTTGCAGTAATCGCATCAGATTTTTTCTTCGCTTCTGCCTTTTGACGTTCAATGTCAAGCTTGTCTTTAGCAAGTTGATTATCAAGTTCTTGCTGTTCCAGTTCTTGTGCACGTTGCATCGCCGCAAAGGAAGCCTGTGACATTCCTTGCTTACGGAACTTATCAGCTAATGACCTGAAATATGCAGACTTTGACATATCTCCGGGGGTACTTTGTACAACTGATTGTGCTTGCCGAGCCATCGTGACACGGGGATCAAACGGAGCACCTATTTCTGCGATGTTGCTGAACAGTCTCCGATTTGCTTGGCTGATAAACTCAGGTGCACTTTCACGGATTTCTCGTCGGACTTGTTGTTCAACTAATTGAGGATTTGCAAACAATCCTAAGACTTGTGATTCTGCCATGTCCGTTCCTTATGAGTAGTATAAATCAGGATTTTGTAATGAGCGAGCGAATGCACCATTACCGCCTCCGCCACCACCGGAGCCACCGAATAACCCTGAACTATACATTTGAGTACCTAATTGACCTAAAGAACTATACAGTGCTTCACGTCCTTCAGCACGGCTGATACCAGCCCTTCCTGATAATTGAGCGATATTGCGGAGTGACTCTGCGTCTCTTCCAGCCGCCTTTAAACGTGCTATCCGTTCCTGTTCTGCTAAACTAAGACCGTATTCCATTTCTGCTCGACCGATATCATATACACCAGCCTCTGCCCCAAAGAATTGTTCCGTTAATCCGAGGTCTTCAAGGATGCGCTTACGAGCTAAGTCCTCGCTTTGAATGGCTGTTGCAAGGTCTTCTTGAGCAAAGATGGATTCAAGTCCTGCAAAGCTGGGTTGGGCGTATTGTCCGGTGCCAACATCTACCCCAAGACCCAGCAATCCTTTAGCGGCTTGTTGGCTGAATAGTTGCTCACGCTGTTTCGCTCGTTGAGGATCTCGCAAAGCAGTAATAGCTTCAGAACGTCTAAGCGCCGCTTCCATTGGATCAGCGGTCAAGTTTGCTAGCACCTCTGAGCCTAACGCACCATACCGACCAGCCCTAGCTTCCATCTCCGGGGTCAGATCAAATCCAACATCGGTTAAACGACCGGCTTCATCAGTTTCTGTTCGGAATGTACCATAAGGACTGGTAAAGCCTACAGCACGAAACTTTGCCGCCTCTGTTGCGTCTCTTCGTGCTCGTTCTTCTGCGGCAATCTGTCGATCAATAGCCGCTGTTCCAGCTTGTGCAGTTCGTCGAGCACCATAAGCACCTAATAAAGAGCTACCAATTGAGAGTGCTGTTCCTATTCCTATTGCCATAATCTGTTCCTGTTAAGCTGTACGTTTCCACATATAAACAACAATGTAGGGCTGTAAGTTATTGTGTGCCTGTCCGCCACCTGTTGATCCTGAAGTGCCAGTAACATCGTTACCGACTGTAGTACCAGAGTCAAAGGAGTTGTTCTGTGATCCTGAGTTAGGCACTGAGTGAGTGTGTGCAGGGATTTCATCAACAGTCAATGTATGCGTTTTAGCACCGCCAGTCTCTTCTGCAGTATCAAAGTCTGTATCACCAGAGTCAATACCTACAGGTACACGCCCTGCACCAAAAGCTGTCCAAGTACCAAAGCCAAGTAGTGTTCCGGGATTGGTGCTATCTGACGCATTAATATACACAGATCCAACAGGCCAAACAGAAGCTAAGTCTACATTTGATACGGCGGTATCCACATAAGCTGTGGTAGCTAATTTAGTTGAATTATTTGATGCCGTTTGAGTCACCCCTGTTGTACCAGTAGGTAGCGAAGGAGTACCTGTAAATTCAGGCGAGTTTGTATTAGCCTTTGTTCCTATCGATGAGGCAATGGCATTGAACTCATTATCAATCTCCGTGCCTTTAACTTTTTTTCGGGTATCCCCAACAGGGTAACCGTCTTTTGCCGCAAAGTTTGTTGCTTTTACATAATCAGACATTTAAACCACCAATTTCCCTGTCTTTGCAAAGATATCAATTTTTTGTATTGACAAAGCACCACCATTCACATCAGCCTCAATACCGATCTGTAATACAGTGCCTCGTCCACCTAAACTTAATGAAATATTATCCAAAATAATTCCTGATGAGTATTCTGCTTCATTGTCAATATCATCATCTGAAAAATATTCATCGACATTATACTCTGATGTAATTCCTTCAGATAATTGAAATGCAGAGCTATCATAATCAATATTGTAATCGAATGCCCACTTTAATGAGGCTTCCTGTTCTGTTGCTCCAATCAAAGCAATGCGGATCTTTTTTAGAATTTTTTCAACTGTAGAACTATCAAAATCAAAATAGTTTGTATAATATGACATACGATATTTTGTACCATTGTCTGTATACCCGTCATATTTAGCAACGTAGGCAGTTTGCCCTAATAATAATGTGTTATCTTTAGTGACTTTAAGCGCAGTGGGTTGAATATCAGTCCAAATCGTCGTTCTCCGACTACCGTCTTGTAAAGGTGCTCGCATGTCAAAACAATACACAAACCCTGTTGACGGGAAAGTAATCAAATAAAAAGCATCTTGTGGAGAATATACGCCTTTAATCCGAAACTCTGTTTCGCTTTGTGTATACTGAACAATGTCATCCCGGACGTTGCGACTGATATCAGTAATTGGTGCGGATTGTTCTTGAATCACACGCCCAAGACTTCGTACACCATCAGCACTTAAAAACACCACATCAGTTCCAACAGCGGCGACAGAATCACGAGCAATACAGCCAATCCCTGTAATGTGGTCAGTCATTTGGAATCCAATACCGGTAGGGTCTTCCGCACCGGCAAAGAATGCAATGTTACGACGACCAAAAATGACTAATCGATTGTTGTAAGCAGTGATTGCTGTCACTGTATCATCTTCACCAAACAGTTCACGGATGTTTAAGTAACCTGTGCCAGTCCCTGCAAACGCTTTAGGCTCTAAAATCTTACTCCAGTAAACTGTGTAGTCATCTCCGACCCAAAGACGGTTAAAACAAGCAGAACCACACGAAGGTGTTGTCGAACCCGGTGCGCTAGTAAATTCAACATATTCGTCTGCTGATCCATCATAGTAGACCATTTGATGTCCTTGCTGGACAAAGACTGATACATTGTTATAACTCAGGATCTGCCAATCATCATCGGTGATCGCAATAGCGGCTTTGGTTGCAGTACCACCAGATGTGTAAGCAGTAAATGCCGAGGAATCGGTACTGTCTAAAGTAAAGGTATCCGCATCAACCACCGTAATTGTGTAGGTGTTAGTGTTCAGCTCAGTCATTCCAACAACACCAGTAATCGTGACTGAATCACCGGTCTCAAAATTATGCCCGGTAGCGGTGATTGAACATGGGTTTGCTTGTGTTGCCCCTGTGATTGTCGCTGACTGTGCAGTTAATTCAACAGGATCTAAACCACTGTCAAGCTTCCACAGCTTGCTGTCAGCGGCAAATAAAGTTGTTAGGCTACCATCAGTCTCTGTGTGCTCACCAATCGCTCTGACAGCTCCTGTGACGCTTACAGACTCATTAGAATATTCAGTCCATCCTTTACGACTACCGATACGACCGAACTTATCGATAACACAGTTTGATGCATCCAATGCAAAGCCACTTGAAATGGTAATACCAGATTCTTGAGTGTTTAGCCCAAAGAAGCCCGGTGCGGCTAGTGTGACACTACGTAATTCACCAGCCACTAAATCTCACTCCAAACAAGTTCATCTGCAAAGTGTCCGGCGTCGATAGCAATATGGTCTGATAACGATTGTGCAAACAGTGCAGATGCTTCTTGTGACATGATGCCACCATCTTCACCACGTTCTGCAATTGCTCTTGCCACTGCACCAAGTATGACAGGCTCAGAAGGAACGGAAAGTTCATCGTTGTTAGTAGATAAGGCGGCTTGTGGGTTTACCACGTTAAAGCGAAGTGTGTACACACCATCTGGTATTGGATACACATTCACTAACGTATCTCCGTCAGCAGAGATTCCGTTGAACCCGTAGTATAAAGGCTTTCCAGTTTGAGGACTAGCGGCGTTTAAGAATGCATCATCCAACCATGTAGACGTGCGTCTTTCCATAAAGAAATTGGAGGTATCATTAACAACATTTAAAACCCTGAACCGGGAACCTGTTGTTTCCAACTCGTAAATATATGAATCAGCGGCTGTGGTAACCGTCAATGTTTCTCTGAGTGCGTTCCAGTTCCATGCATCCTCAACCTGACGCTTGGCATCATTAACGAATTGTCCAATCAGTTTGCTGTATGCGTTTTCGGTAACGCCACTCACTTCACGCTCTCGTAAGCGGATCATGACAGAGTTAACAAGTTCTAAATAGTTCATTACCACTTCACCTTATCAGCCCAATAAGCCGCTGACATCTTACCTTTAGCAATATTCTTTCCATGTCTGGCTTTAAATGAGGCACGTTTTGTCTTCATGCGTTGTGATTCCCCGGCTTTTGGTTTTCCTGCAGTCTTTGCACCCTGCTCTCCAAAGCGAATCGTCTTCACTTGGTCGCCTTCTTTTGCGACTACTACATGGCTTTTCTTTGGATGATTTGGTGTACGTTTTGGTTTATTGTATCCTGCTACACCAGCTCGTTGAAGCCTTGGGTCTTTAGCCATCAGTTATTCCTTACTGCTGTTGCATTCTGTTCAATAACAGAAACAAGAATTGTTGCAGATGCTGAGGCGCTTGCTTGGATTTTATCACCGGCTTCCATCATGATAAATTCATTATACGGGCCGCCGATCTGAAATACATCTTTTGCTGACAGCGTTTTACCATCTAATATAGCTAACGCTGTGGCAGTAGATGCCTTGTAATACGTGAGGTTAAAGGTTTCGTTTGATCCTGACGTATTGGTGATATATACCAGTACCCATTCAGCACGTTTATTGGCTGGAACTTCATAAATATTGGTGAGCGATGTGGTTAACACCGCACCTACTGATCGTTTTGTAGCCATTGAATTATACCATAAAAAATGTTAAATGTCAAATTACTTACGTCTCTTGCCTGATGCAGTGACTTTATGCTTAATAGGCTTTGAAGAAGTCTTACGTTGAATGCTGGATTTCTTCTCAGCGGATGTCATCTTCTGCGCTACTTTTTTAGGTCTACACGCTGGATAAGGTCTTTTACTGCCGCCCTTGGCTGACTTCCGCCCACAAGCTTTACCAGTCTTGAGATCAACCCATTCTTCTTTGAACCATTTGGTTAGCCCGCCTTTAGGCTTACTTGTACGTGCCACCACGTTTCTTGTACTCCTTGGTTAACCAGCCTGATGCATACGCAGAAGGCCAGACTTTATACTTCTTCTTGGCCTCTGCTTTAACTCTGGCATACAAAGCTTTATTTTTTGGTTCTGCCACGCTTTTTCACCTTCTTCAAATCAGCACCAGTGATCTTCTTCCGAGGGGGAGCGACTGCCGCTAGTTTCTTTTGTTTAGGGCTATACTTGCTGTAAGGCATCAGATTGTCTCCAATCGACGACCTGACTTACGACAGCGACCTTGCGCTGTACAGGTGTCTGGTGTTGTACAAGTTGCACACAGGATTGGCGTAGGGGCATCCACAATCGGAGTCTTACGCCGGGTGTTGTTCTTCGGTGCTGTTTTCTTTTTACCATACATCATTTCTTTAACATCTCCATAACGCCTTTACCGGCTTTGACACCGAATGAGGCCAGTACAATCACCATGAGAATCTCATGATACCAAATCGGCAAAGTTGCCAATGCGTCGAATCCCCGCTGTATATGTGGAACCATGTCTGGAATAAAAACAAGTATCAACGGGATGCTGAACACTATCGTTAACCACTCGTCTTTCCACGAGTTCTTGGATGCCTCTGCCATGATGCGTTCCCAATCCGCTGTGGACTGTGCCGCTGTTTTCAGTGCGGTGGCTTTGGCCTCTGCGGTGGCCTTGGTTGATTCCGCCTTGGCACTGACCCATGTACCTGCCAAGTTCGTGATAGCTGTGACTAACCCAATCATGAGGCATTTCCTGTTACGTCCGTCTGTATACAAATTGCATCGTAGTTCATCTTAGGCTGAGGTGCTGTTGCCATGAAATACTCACGGGCTTCAAAGCACTCGTCCATTGTGGCAAATGGGCCTTGAGGATAAACGGCATAGCCATCAGACTGAATTAGGATTGCAAATAATAACCACATAGGTGACCTACTGTTTACTTAGCCAGTAGAAGATGTATATCACCAAGCCAACGGCTGAGAGAACGCTAACGCCCAAACAGATGCTAATACAAAGATCAACAATTTGTTTTTTACGTTTAGCTTTTTTGGCTTTCTTAGCTTTCTCTGCGGCTTCACGGCTTTCCTTCATCTTCCTTTGGTAGTCTAACCAATCTGTCCATAACCCGGCTCGCCCTTGCCAGATCATCATCTGTTTCAGAGTATCCTCATATTCTTTGAGTTGCTCTGTAGCCATGAACGCTTCAAGGTCAGACTTATATCCGTGTTCATGTGCTTTCTTTTGTATCTCAGCCTTCAGGCCAAAGTAGTCTGCTAGTGCCTGTCCTGCCTCGTACAGTTCTTTACCATTGGCGATGGTTTCCTTAATAACACCAAAGGCGGCATTGGCGGCGGCTAGTTCAGCGATCACTGGTGTAACTCCTTTAGCCTACCGGACATGAAGAATACGTTTTGTGGGTTGCGTAATGTTCTTAAAAAATTAACCATTGGCTGTGCATCCAGTATTCGTGCACGTTGCCTGCGTATTTCTTCATTCTCCAATTGTGGCCCTTGCCACCACCAGAGTTTCTCTGTATCGTCGTACTGATCCATCCCACAACAATACACTTTATCAAAGCTCATGTAATCAGCACTCCAAATTGCTAAAGCCCCTGAGTAGTTATGATTCTGCATCTGTCGAACACAGATAAAATCTTTGTCTTCAGAATCTTCAGGCACAATCCGTGTGATAAAGGTTGTTGGTTGGTCTTGTACAGTGCTCCAAAGTTTTGTATCAATAAAGACTAAGTAGTCTAAATCCAGAATCATTGAATGTTGATTGACTCCAAAGATCACATCAACATCAGGCAGTCTTCTTATGTCCGTTGGAAGACTTGGGCCTCCTCCTAAGATTGCACAAGTTTGTCCTTGGTGTTTTTTCTTTAGACCTTCAATATATTCAATTGCCATCGGGAGGACTGCGGCCTAGCATCTTTTGCACTGTTTTAGTTTCATAAATACGAATGACTGTCCAAACAATCGTAAACAGTGCCGCCATTGGAGGCAACAGATCACCAAGAGTACCTACTACTGTAACTACACTTAAACCATCTACGAGAGTTTTCGTGCTTTCTGTTGCCATTTCTTTCACGCCTTGTCCTTACTTAGTTACCCTAACAAACACATTGAAAACGTGCCAGATGCTGTAATAGTAAATGATGCCGCTTGACCATTTAAATTTAAACGCACAGTGTCATCTTCAGTTAATTTAATTGCTTCAGATATCTGTAAGCTAAAATAATCTGTGGCACCAGAGTTTGCATACACTTGGTGTATTTCAGATTCATTCACTTGCAGTTCTAAGTAGTACAGACCTGATGTATACGAATTGATTTGTAGTGAAGCATTGATCTGGTACACACCTGTTGTAGGTACGGTAAACGTGTAAGTAGTGTTATCATAGTCACCACCGGTATCATGATCTTCTGTGCTGTATACAACAATGGCATCCGCTGTAGGAGTCCAAGCAGACGCTGTTGCTCTAAAGCTAGGCTGTGTCGTTGCTGTATAGCTACCAAGTTCTGTACCGGGTTCAAAGTCACCTGAAGTCGAATTGTAAATCAAGATGTCTTTATTAGCAACACCAGTGGTATCCACATCACCTAAGTCAGTCAGATCAATAACTGTGGAGACGTTGGTTAAACCAGAACCATCCCCACTGAACGATGTTGCTGTACAGGTTGTGAAAGTTCCTGTTGTTGGTGTTGTCCCACCAATCACGGTGTTGTCAATTGTGCCACCTGTGATAGTAACTTCACCAACCCCAATTAAGGAAGCGCCAGTGGTTGTACCAGAACCTCTGTAGATTGCCATTATGCAAACACTCGCTGTGGTGTGACTGGAGTGACTCCAAAGGATTCATCTAATGCTTCAAACATATCACGATACTCTTCAGAAATTAATCTGACATTGACATGATAGCCTGCAACAGCAGTCATCTCTGGGTAGTCATTACCTTCTGAGTCGGTCAGGGTATTGCCTGTTGCCTGATACATCGTACCGATTGTGTCGATGGCATAGTCATGCCCAAACTTAATCAGCACAGTGTTGTCGTCCTCGTCCTGTGTCGTAATGTCAGCAAGCTCTGACATCATCTCCGACTCACTGGCAAACTTCAGGAAGAAGTCACGCTTCGGTGCCGGGATTAACTCTTCATTGATTTCATCTGTCACGATGTGATCTCCTGTAGTTCAGTGTCTGATAGTCTGCGTGGGAAGTATTGAATCTTTTTGATGTGGCCGCATATAAAAGAAGATGTCCCGGTTTGGTTGCCAATATTTAATGTAACAACTTGATCCGGTAGTGAGCCTGAAGTATCAAGTGAGGGATTACCACCATCTGTAGAAATACCGAAATTGTCTTGTTGGTAACCATAGGCACAGCGCACAAACGCTATCTCTGTTTGCGTGGAGCCTTTGTTTATTGATGCTTGCGTGGTGGATGCAATAGTAATTCCTTTTACTGCGCTAGATACGTTGCTTCTCACAAGATGACGATTGTTGGAGTCTTCTTTTAGCTCCCAATAATATCTAAGTCCTGCAACCTCAAATGTTTGCCCTTCAAAGAAAATCGTACCCTCATCCTGATTATACCCAAACGCACTCGTGGCAATGCTCGCCACATCCGCAGAGCGTGTGACGGTGGAGCCGGAGGTGGGGATGTAACTGGTTGGGAAAGAACCTTCTTCGACTTGCAGTCCCCAGAAGTAAAGACCA
>Ga0208427_1000937_pt1 | contig 12400 bp, 20 predicted proteins | sample DEB08_DNA_FD_184532 | JGI IMG/M metagenome (GOLD analysis project Ga0208427, IMG submission 184532) | Aqueous microbial communities from the Delaware River and Bay under freshwater to marine salinity gradient to study organic matter... | ecosystem: Environmental > Aquatic > Marine > Coastal ...
ACCTACTTTGTTCTTAGTGCCTTTCTTACGCACGCCAGGGTAAGCACTAAAGATGTTGTCACTAGTGTCACCACGCATACACTTTTCAAACAGTAACCATTGTGGATCTGGCGCAGGCTTTGCTTCGCCAGTCTTTTTATCAACAATTGGCTTGCCTTTGTCGTCAAAATAACCTTCGTGTGTAATTGTGGTGTTGCTAACACCGTTGTATTGTTTTACGTTAGGTGCAATAAGTTGTGCAAAGTCACTATCTGTACTAAGAATAACATGATTATCGTTAGGATGAGATTGTACCCAACCAGCAATAAGGTCATCTGCTTCTAGCACAGGGTTGTGTAGTACAGTGCTGTTTGTTTTTTCACGTACAAATGATTTAAATTCGTCGAAGATTTCAAAGAATACACGATCTTCTTCTGCTTCGCGAGCAGTCATTTTATCACGAGTCTCTTTACGATTGCGCTTGTAAGGTTCGTAAGCATCTTTGCGCCAACTGCGGCCTTCTAAGCAAAAGACCACATGATCTGCATCAAAGTCGGTCCATGCTTTCTTAATACTGTTAAAAGTTACATGCAAAGCCATACCGACTTTGTCGTCGAGACTTCCTCGAACTACATGTCGAGCTCGAAAGAAAGTGTTCATAGTGTCTACAAGAATATAAGTGCTCATATAATTATATTAGTATATAACTCATACAGTGTCAAGAAGTTTTTTTTAAGAAACTTCGGATTTTCCGTTATCGATTGGAATTACATTAATATAGCCCATATCACGATCTGTACTTTGCCCTTCTTCTTGTAGCATTTGCGACACAACAGTTTTAAACCATTGATCTACAATAGCTTCGGGTGTTTCGCCTTTATAACCGGCATCTAATAGTTGCTCAATAAATTCGTTATTCCAATCGAGTTCAAAAAATCCGTTTCTAATATTATCAGGATTAACTTGTGTATCTATTACTGCAATGTATGCTTCACCTTTAGCGGTTGCAGCAGCTTTTGGGTCAGTTTGCTCAAGAAGCTTAATTTTTTCTTGTTCTAGCTTGTCAATACCCATAATACGTCTTAAAAATTTTTTCATTTCTTTTTATCCTTTGTAATAATGTTACCAGCAATGATTACTCGTTCAGTTTGTCTAGTATGCTTAGGTACACCGTGAAATAAATGAGCCGGAAACACAGTAAATGTGCCAGTAATTGCAGGAATAGAAAAATTGTTTTGAGAATCGGCAAATATCAACGGAGCAGAATTTGTATCGCCTTTTAAGTAATATACAAACGAAAAAGCAGACGGATAATGAGCATGCACATCAGCGTAATCGTTTTGTTTATATGTTGCACCCCACATTTCGTCTACTATAGCATCTTGTTTTTCGGGATCATACAGCTCATGTAGATCCAAAAGACCTACGGCAAAGTTTTTTAATGATTCATAATTAGGATTGTGTAACAAATCAGTATAGTTGGTCATATCACACTTTAAATTAGTACCTCTTTGCATTTTGTCACCGATATCTTGAATTTCCTGTATCCATTTATCGGCATGATGCATATGACCCGGAAATACAGTTTTAAGAATTGTATTTCGAACATACACGTTATGTTTTTCTACTGGTAATAATGCTGTCATTATGTTCCCCATGCATTTCCAAATAATGAAATATGCAACCTTGGAGTAAATCTCCAACCTCGCTGCATACAAATTTCTGCTACTTCTTTTACATTCATGTTATATTCTTCTGAACGTCCGCCGAGTGGCATGAGGTATACAGGACACTCAACTCCTGCTTTTCGGTACGCTTCCACGGCTTTACCAACTTCGTCAACGTCGTCTTTATCAGCAACAACAAATTTAAGATAAAGATCGCTACTAGCAACAGAGGCATACTGACTAGCAACCTCAGGCTTAATAGCATCATTCCAAGACTCGCCTGAAACGGAGAGCTTGGGTGAACAGCTGAAAGTGACTTGAATTCTTCTGTTATTCTCGAGATAATCGAGTAAATCTTTGTGTAACATTTGTGTAGTGTTGGTTTCAAACGTAACATTTTTTAAGTCCTTCATTTTAGGGTGTTCAAATAAATCAACGTAAAGTCGTTGCCAAGCAAGAAGAGGTTCGCCACCTGTCATAATTAAGTGGATATCTTGTCCGTTATCCATAGTCCATTTGCCTTCGGGTAACAAACTAATTAAATGATCAACTACTTCGTCGACTTCTGCTAGTTTGTTAAAATGCTTAAATTCGGGATAGATACTTGCGTAAGTATCGCATCCTGTGTGAATAATAGGTAAATCTTCAAACTTTTCTGTAGTTTCGTGAACGCCTGCATCAAGCAATGCTTTTACTTCGGGATTATAGCGATTGCCTTCGGCATGTTGTTCCCAACGGTCTTTGTCTTTTGGCAAACCAAAGTTCATGCAGCGAAAGTTACAACCGAAGGTACGTAAGAATACACTAGGCACTCCTACGTACTTGCCTTCGCCTTGAACTGAATAAAATGCTTCAGAATATCTTAATTTCATTAAAGTTCCTCAAGAATCCCTAACACTTCAGCTGCAATAAGCAGCGCCCCGCCGATAACAATAGGAGCAACACCCACTGGCGTAAAGAGTACACCTACAAATGCAATGCCGGCAGTAATGCGCACAGCACTTTTTACAAGACTAATATAAAAATGTTTTTTACTTACATCAACTGGCTCTGCCATTACAAATCTCCTTTTACAATTGGTGTAGAACCTATGCTATCGTGATAATCACCGTTGCGATGATATTCTCGTGTAGCAGACTCACGAATTACATGTTGTCCTACTTTTCTATAAATTACTAGCTCTTTACGTATTACTCCGTCTTGATCACTGTCATAAACAGTTTGAAACGGTCCTAGTTCTATGGGTCTTTCTGCTGCCATTAGTTTGCATATCCTTGTTGTAGTTTTATGTTATCCATAAACTCTTTCTTAGTACTAGGATCATCATAAAATGCACCTTTTAGTACTGTAGTTTGCGTAAGTGAGCTGTGTGCACTAATACCGCGATTTTCACAGCAACCGTGTGTAGCTTGTATATACACGCCTACGTTTTCGGAACCAGTAGCGTTCATGATTTCTTTAGCAATATCCATTGCTAGTTCTTCTTGTAGTGTGCCACGACGTGCGCACCATTGTGCTAGACGTGTGTATTTGCTTAGTCCGATAAGTGTATCAGCAGCAATGATGCCAATATAGGCAACACCACTTACTGGCTGGTGATGGTGCGAACACATGCTTTTAAGTTCGCTACGTACAACTAACATACCTTTGTAAGGATCGTTTGTTACGTTAGGAAATGCAGTAGCATTAGGACGACTATTGTACCGTCCGCTCATAATTTCGTTGTAATACATTTTTGCAAGACGCCGTGCTGTATCTTGCGAATTAGGATCGTTTTTGCGATCAATAATAAGTGCGTCTAGCACACCTTCGAACTTTTCAGTAAGTTCTTCAATTAACTGTTCTTTTTCTCCGTCAAAAATAGCCCAATTAATGTTATCATTAGCATGATACTTACCGTCTGCTTCTTTTATTCGTTGCGTAATTTCTTCGTATTTTTTCATCTGTTCTCCGAGTTTGTGACGTGGATGTCATTAATTTAATATACATATTATTTAGGTTTTTGTCAAACAAAATTAAAAAATTCTTTAATTTTATCTAGATCAATTTTATCTGATTCTTGTCTAGGAACCAAATATACAAGATTGCCGTTAGAATTGCCAGCAATTTCGCCTACATTTTGAATTACATGAAATGATTTACAATAATCTTTTTCTACCCAATCATAACCCCATTTGTACGCAGCTTCAAAGCAGTCGCAAAGACTTCTCCATGTTTCTTTTTTTGGAACAAACACAATATGTCCTGGCAGAATGTTATTTTCTACATTATATACATCGTATTTTCGTGTTTGTACAATTACGTCTTTTTCGTTATACATCATCATCTTTCTCCCAAGGATAAACAATCCACTGTGGATCTTTGTTTTTGTTAATTTCAGATGCTACATAAGTAACATTTTGGAATTTACTAGGCATGTTATCGTGTAGCACTGCAACACGAACATTACTACCCCAAATATCTTCCCAGCGTTCGTTACCGGGGAATACACCATTACGCCAATCTTCTTGTATCCAAAGTAAAGTTTCGCCAGTATCGTTAATGTCGTCTACAATAAGTATTCTTTTTTCGTTGTATGCATCTTCTGCCATCCAATAGTTTGACTCTGTCTCTTCGCCATCACGTAGCGCTACTTTTAGTGTTTCACAGGGAACATCTAGCTCATGAGACAGCAGTACAGCTGGTACTAAGCCCCCGCGGGTTAGTCCAACAATGTAATCGGGACGCCAATTACTTTTACGAATTTGGCTTGCAATTTTCATAGTCATACTGGTGATAGTATCCCAATTAAAACGTTTTTTATTCATCTTTACTTTTCCAATCATCAATTACTAAATTGTAAGCATTACGAAACTGCTCATATGCTTTTGCAAAAGCTGGATATTCTTCTGCTAGTGCTTTTACTTCGTTAACACTAGGCAAACGTTCTTCCCAAAGCGTTTGTGCATTTAACCAAATGTCATCCAATATGCTATTAACTTTACTTGTATCTTTGTACCAATTGCCGTCTGAATATGTTGTAGCAGATATACCTGAGATACTAGTACCGGTAAAAATACTGCTAGCGGCAGTGAGTGATTCGGCAAACTCTTTAATAGTGTGCATGTCTATAGTTGCATCGCCCTTTGCATCAGGTAATGATATAGAGCCTGCTTTAACGTTTTTTGATTGCGTCATACAACTTGTCTCCTGTGAAAAATGATTGAAGTTTTGCTTTTTGTCTTTCTAGCGACGGAATATACGTATCGTAATTTGTAATATAGTCTTTAATCGTTGCTACTATATCTTCTTTAAAATGTTCGTATGCATCAAAATCTTCAGTCCAATCACTTGGATACAAGAAGTTTTCGTCGGCCATCTCTGCATAACTAAGACGATCGGGTACCATAGGAATAGTATCCACTAATACACCTTCGTACCAGCTAATACCAAGTGTTTCTTGTAGGTTAGCGCTAAACACTACTTTGGACTTTGCTAGCAGCATATGATAATCGTGCTTAGAAAGTTCTTGTTCTTGTGCTACAACAAATTCATATTCAGGTAGCTGCTTTTCAAGATCCTTAAAGATATCTAGTTGTTTTTCAGGCGCAATGCGATGCGGGAAAAGAACAATATCTTTTTTAGCTATATGCTTATATGGCTCTAAAGCAGTTTTTAAATACTCCATCGGCCAGCCAACTTGTACAACTGATGAGTTAGCTTCGCGAAGTTCGTCACCGACCCAATCAAAAAACTCTTCAGCAAACAAGTTAATGTGAAAATCAGTTGCGTAAAAGTTATGATCATAGCAGCTAAACATACTGTGTTCTGCCGAACGTACCCAAGGAGCATCGCCAATAAGACGTCCTAAAAAGTCTTGTGGATCATAGCTGCCAGCATGCCACATACCGCCGATTTTAATATTAACACCTAGCAAACTAGCCATGTATTTTAATTGAATTACTGTAGGGTTCCATGCATCAGTGTAAAGAAAGTAATCGCCGTCTTTAACTTCACCGTTACAAAACATTTCGCCAATTTGTGCTAGCTGGTTACTTTTGTACACATTAGTACCGCCAAAATTTAGAAAAGCCCCAGGCGTAGTAGCCTGAGGCGTTTCACCACCTGAAATAACAACTACTTCCTCGTTAGTTGCTAATCTCAGTTGCTCGGGTAAATGCGTCTTCCATTGTTTTGTATAGCGTGTATCAACAGCTTCTATATCAACAATGTATACGGTCATCCTCGATTCCTATTTGCATTACGAGCTTTTGCACGCAGCCAGCCTTGATGTCGCTGATATGCTTGCCACACTTCTGAATCTTGTTTGTAAAGATCCTTCTCATTAAAAACCTTGCCTTCAAAGCGACAGTAGTCGCGGAACTTGTCAAGATCGTCAAAAACTTTACGGATAGTTGGGTTCTGAATGCCCATTAGTCAATTTTCTCCAGTTTAGCAGGATAGTAAATACGACAACCGTTTTCGTTGTCTTCGCTAACATTAATAGTAATAGCCCGTCCGGTATACCGTTCGGAAATTAGATCATACAAGTCATCTGCAATCATTTCACATGACTTGTAATCTAGTTCAAGAGTGCCTTGTTCGTACAGCTCTTGCAACCATCGTTGAAATTGAATAAACTCAATATCACGATCGTTGTGAAACACTTCAATTTGAACTTTGAAGTGAAAAATATGACGATGAGGATAACCTAAAAAACTAACGTCATATTTGTCTCCAGTAGCAAGACTAGGGTCTTCTAGTGCTGCTGGATATTTATGGATACCTTCTCGTTGAAAAGTTACCCAAATGTGTCGCTTTGCAAGCATTTTGCTCATTGTTTAAGCTCTTTGTTGTTATTAACAATATACTTACTATACAATTATTTTAAAACTTTGTCAAGTGTATATTTTGACCAATCTGTGTGATAATGATGACTAGTTAGTTCATGCAGCGTATGACACCATACACCCGGATTTGTTGCTTTAAAGTCTTTATCATCGATTTTAACCATAGTGTTGTAAGGCCACTGCTTAACATAAGGCACAACTACTCTCAACTGCGGAATAAAATTATGATATTCAACTAAGCTAGTTTCCAATAGATCCCCAGCAAAATCTATAGATAAATCTAAACTACACATGATGTCTTTATCTAGAAAATGTTTAATCATCTTTTCCCATTTATCAAGTGTAGTATGATGCGGTATCTTAAAAGAGTGATTTGCGCCGAAGAAAATGTGTTCGCATTCTTCTTGTTTATAAAAACGTTCGATAAAGTCTACACTTTGTAAACCTACAACAAACAGGGTTTTTAAATCAAATGCAGGTGTTTTTTCTACTTCATAGCCAGTAAAGAACGTTACATCATTCTTTTCGCCGGTATTATAGTCTCGATTCATTTTAATTCCTTAATATTCAAACAACTTTTTAAACGATTTTTGTTTAGACATGCTTTTTATTTTTTCCATGCCTGTTTTTGTTATCCTAAATTGCCACTGTTCTTTATTTTTGTCTCGCTGAAAAACCCCAACTCCGTATGTTTTTGTATTGTTTTTTCCTCCCATACCTTGGGCAATTTCTTGCCTACCTGCTTCATATGATTGTTTAATCAAATCTTGAATCCAATCTTCAGAAAAATCGTAAATTTCGTTTGACACAATTGTACCCTCGTTGTCGTACTCAACTCTATATTGTTGCTGTATTTTATCTTTTACAGGACTTTGAGTATATGGTGTATTGATAATTGCTTCAGTAGTCATTCTACCAACAGTATGAGCACTTTTACTATTTACGCATCTAGTTTTTATTTCAACGTTATAATCTGGAAGATCTACACCAGCACCACGATTAATATTGTAACCATTTTCTTCTAGATAGTCTTCCGCCCAGTAACCTATATTTTCTATCTCGACAGGAACTTGGGTGTTTTTGGAAATAGCTTTTTTGAGACTTTTAGTTTTTATACTCATTTTAGATTCTTCCACATACTCGATGCCATTTGGAATAAGGCATTAACTTGACTGTTTGCTGGATTGCGAGCAAATGCTACCCAACAAATTATATTAGCATCTTTGTAGTGTTCGTCAACAAATTCTTTAAAACTTGTGCCTGTAGTGTATACATCGTCTACAATTAGTACAGGATCATCAGGATTGCCGCTTGCATATTTTTCCATAGCATATTGTAGTGGCAAGCCGCCTCGGGGAATGCCTACTACTTTCGAAAACGGACGGGTTTCGATCTCAGAAATCATAAGAGCAAGACACTCCCAGTCATCTTCAGTTAACCCGTCGCATTCAATTTTCCATTTAAGGTTAAGACCTGCGTGTGAAACAAAGTCTTCTTTTACAAATACAGTCATTGTGTTTCCTTATTCAAAGAATTTATTATAGTAAGTACTAGCATTAATAGTCTTTTTACCAACAGCGCCTCTAGTGCCAATGATAGATAAGAAGTAACGGCTATGTTTTTCTACTTCTGCTAGTGCAAGGTCTCGATCTTTGATACTGAAAATACTTTCTACAACATCTCTAAAATATATACGATCGAAAGTTTCTTGTACTAGCATTTTAGGTATAGCGCCTGAATCGTACTTACGGTTAGCTTCTTGTACAGCATTAATATGACTCCATACATTGTGACCCATTTGTAGTGCATACGAAAAACTATCCCATGAAGTTTTACCTACTTTGCCAATTTTATTTTCGTCTCCTGGTGCATATGTACAAACATCGCTTACTAGCATTCCGTCACTTATTGGAGAATCTGTAAAGTTATCAAATATGCCGTCTTGTAATACAGCATCACGGAACCCTCTAGTGTCTGTTGCGTATTTTTTGTTGTCAACACTTGGCACCATTCGATAAACCCATTTAGTTCTATCTTCAGTTTCCGTTTGTATGTAAATTTGACCGTTTGCAGTAGCAAGGAACGGCGAAGCACAGTCAAAAGTAATCATAAAGTTTTCGTTGTAATATTTACGAACAGCTCTTTGCACATCAGTTAATAATACAGCCCATTCTAGCTTACTAGTACCAAGGAAGTGCATTACATCATGAATACCTTTTTGTAATAAGCCGTCGAAGTGCAGTGTAACAAGTCGCTTAATAGCTAATTCTATGTCACACATGTTTTGACCGCCCATTGCCCAGCCATTAAAGTGTGTGTCGGGATAAATTGAAGGATCGCAATAGTCCTTCATTTGCTCATACCAGTCATCAGCTTGTTCAAAGTTTTCGCCTTGTAGTACATTTAAGAATTTGCAAGCACCTGTACGATTCTTTTGCCAATAGTCGTTGTTGATACGTGTAGCATCAACGGCTTCTTGATATGTAGTAATGCCAGTTGCATCTTGTCCTGCTTTTGAACGTGATACCCATGCTGGAATATCAAGAATCATACCGTAGTCCATGTATTCATCCATCCATTTAAGCACGCCGTCTCGTTTTTTGTGTGCTTTTGGGCAGTTTGGATCTTTCCAATCACCTGCCCACACACCTTTACCAATTTGGAAGCCACCTGAATCACCTAATACCCAAGTATTATCTCTATCACGATTGCGCACCATGTCTTCTTTAGGCGCTTCTTTAGTAATATCTAAATCAGCATGGCCTGCAGAATACAATGTCCACTTATATTGAAATTTACCTTGCGATTTATTAAGATAATTTAAACTTTCAACACCATGCGGCAAGTTACTAGGTATACGATCTGTAGGTACATATTCTTCGAATCGTTGTTTACCTACATAAGTGGCATAAAAGCCACTTAATGCGGGTAGAAATATAGCGTAGTCATTTTGTGTTTCGGTTAAATTTATATTCATTACTTACTTTGAGCTGGAACAATATAATCGTAGGTAGTCATGCCGCTGTCGACAGTAATTTTCATAGCACCTTGGTCAGAAATGCTCATTGTAACATCACCATCGAGATTAAGAATGCTTTGTACTTGTGCTACTGGAAAGAACCATGCATGCTGTAAAGATGCTGCTACATTTTGTTCAAATACAAATTCGCCAGCATGTGTGCCGTCATCACCAAACGAAAATATAAGATTATTGTTATCAGTTGATACTTTAAATAATGGTTCTTCCGAATGTGCAGCACTCATTAGTTTAAGCCGACTAATACTAGCAAGCGTAGGCTCAAATTCAATAGCCCAAGTTGCTCCTTTAAATTTTACCGCCTTAAGCTTTTCTTCAATAATAGCTTTACTCATAAAGCGATAATCATTTTGAAAATCGCCGCTTGCATTTTCAAAATGAATGTGAGTAGGAACAGTTTCGCCGTTTCGATCACCAGTAACTACAGCAATTTTTTCGTTTTCTCTGTACTCTGGGTTTTTGAGATGCAGTGACAGTTTGTCTAGATTTGGCATGCCAAATGTATCGGTAAATTCTGCAACTGGTGCATGTGTTTGTGCTTTAACTACAACACTGCGATCTTCAGCCATAGACTCAATCACTGTGTCGTTTGAGTCGCTTACACTAATCTTAACCATAGGAAGGCCTAGAGTGTGAGTATGTGCGACAATATCTTGTAAAATGTCTTTCATTATAATTTCTCCAATATTCTATTATATTATGTAGGTAAAGTTTTGTCAATATATTTAGGTTAAGATCGAGGCGGAATAATATTTTTATACCAAGGTGTTGTTACTTCTTTTTCCTTAAGAGCGTCACAAACACGCTGTCTTATGTCACTAGAACTAAAGCGATGATCTCGCTTGTTAAAAAACAGTTCAATATTTTTTTGTTTGCACAACTCTCTACCTGTGAACTCTTTTTCTTTGTATTCTTCACCTAAAATTCTCACTGTAATAGGAAATATTTTAAGTATATCTAATAAATCTTCTTCAGTCTGATAACATACAATTTCATTCACATATTTTACGCCTTTTAGCTGCACATATCGCTCTACTAAGGTTTGAACTGGTTTATTCTTTTCAGGTCTATCAATAGACGGGTCAACCTGTAAACCTACTACCAAATAATCGCATTGTTCTTTTGCATCAGCAAGCATTTGAACATGTCCTGCATGTAATAAATCAAATGTACTCGCAGTAAAACCCATTTTCATTTAAATTTCTCACATTTTAATATTTTTTATTATACTACACTTTTAATTATAATGCAAACTAAAAAGTTAATTAATCAGGTCTAATACTTAAAATTTCTATTCTATAAGGACAATTAATAATAAACTTTACGCAATCGATTAAATATTTCTGTTCTATCATAGGTGCTAATGGATTTGTTTTTTGTTGAAAAGGAGTGTCTACCTTACCTAATGCCAGATAAGTTACATTGTATCCTTTGAGAAATAAATCTTTGCAGGTTTGTTTCAGTTTATCTTTTGATTCTTTGTATATTCCTGAGTATTGACTATTAGTGCCCACGCATATAATTTTTTTTGCATGTAATGATTGTAGTAAAATTTTTTCTTGTGCATTTACATCATCATATGTAAATGCATTATTAATAAGAATAGTATCAGGATTGATATAACTTGTAATGTCGTCAACCGCTATATCAAATCCTGTACTTCTACTTATGCCAATAGTATTATCAAGTGCTTCGTAAAGTGTTTTTCCTATACCGCTTGTATGCCCGGTAATGCATATAGTCATGAAATATAGTCTACTTTTATTTCTTTCTTAAAGCTAGGAAATTTGAAATTATTATCTTCATGATGTTCTAGTCTACTTTTTGAGTTATCGCGATAGCCAATACCCATTAGTAGTAATACATCTTCGTCTGTGCCTAAATCTTTCTTTATTCCTTCAGGGTCGCTGATGCATTGGCAGCATCCTGTATCGTAACCGAGCATATTAGCAGTAAGAGTCAAATATCCAGCTGCTATGCCTAAAGACCTATCTTCATCTAACTGGGTTTTACCTTCAATTACGCCTTTTTCTACTTCTAAGTCAGTACGAGGTTCTACTTCTAAATCTCTATCTCTAACAAAAGCTACTAACAAATTAGCAAGAGTTTGTGAATTTGTCATATATTTTTCTAGTTGTTTAGGATGACCGTCACCGCCCCAAAATCCCACAGTTTTTTTATGAACGTTTTCTATAATATCCCTATTCGTAATAAAGATAGGTTTGTAAAAAACTCTATTTTGTTTAGATGAACATTCTGTTACCGAGACTACCATAGTTTTTACATCATCTTCGGGAATTTCTTTACTTAAATCCCAGTTTCGATTACAGTGTTGAGATTTTTGTATTGTTTTTTCTAAAAATTTATTAAACGACATTTTATTTCTCCTTTAGCTTTCAAATTCAAATAAATTTGAAAATGTAGTATTTTGTTTAGTATCTTCGAGAGGATAGTCAAGCACACCGATAAGGTTTGATATTTTATTATCAATAATTGTCTCTGCCATTGCAGCATCGTCAAACGGCAGTTCAGTAAACCATTGCGGCAGTCTTAGTTGATCAGTTGGATAACTAACACTAGTGTAACCTAAAGGATTTGGTTTTAGTTTACAAACAATTGTTTTCATACCATCAACAATATCCTCTGAATACTTGTCACTGTTAATTTTCTTTAAGGTATTCCAATTTAGTGCTGCTCTTACATGCCCTGGCATATTTGCCTTTCCTTGTTTTTCTTCTAAAGTTCTAAACTTATTTAAATTATTTACCCGTTTTGGAGTACCTTTTTCCCATGCAGGACGTGATTCAAAATCTTTTCTAAATTGAATAATCATGTCTAAAATTTCTTGTTGAGGCGCCTCTTCTAATACACGGGTAAGCACTTTCATT
>Ga0208427_1000939_pt1 | contig 12384 bp, 10 predicted proteins | sample DEB08_DNA_FD_184532 | JGI IMG/M metagenome (GOLD analysis project Ga0208427, IMG submission 184532) | Aqueous microbial communities from the Delaware River and Bay under freshwater to marine salinity gradient to study organic matter... | ecosystem: Environmental > Aquatic > Marine > Coastal ...
CCCCTTGAGTTGTTCAACTGTCTTATTAGCTGCTGCAGCGAGTCCTGCTATATCAGAACCTTTCTTGATATTTGTTGCTAATAACTTTCTAGCTGCACTTATTGCTTTTATAGCTTCTTTTGCTTCTTCTTCAGTTTTAGGCTCAGGAGTAGATGCAGATATGCCTTCTGTAATCGAATCCATTATAGCTTTAGCTATAAAACTAGAATATTTTTTGGTTTCTGGGGTTTCTTCCATTTTTTACCCTGAATATCTACAGATAGACCAGAAGGCAAATATTCCTATTTGCCTTCTATAGTCATCTTTTATTTATATTATCTTTTCACCTTCTCGGAACACTGGGCATCCTTGGCATACTAGGTTTCGAGAAACTAGTGGAAGAATTCTGTTTTCGTTGTCTTTCGTTTTCTTCCTTGATCCATTCTCTGAGAAGAATTATGTATATTTCTCTTTCCCAAGGGATAAGATCTTCCATTTCAGTCAAGGAAAAGTTGTGATCCTTCATTAGACTGAACATCAAACGAAAATAATGTTCAATGTCCAGATAAAGGAACATTATGTGAAAAAATCGGAGATTCCTTGAAGTTTCTTCTCCATCACTTGTCCACATGGACACTCAACCTTGAGATCATATACCAATCTGGGCATTCTTTCGAAGAACTCATTGAGTTTCTTGAGGTGTTCTTGAGTCAAAGACTCCACAAAATCGTCAATTTCTCTCTTTGAAAAATCCTTCGCTTGATAGACCTGCTTCTCGTCATAGATGGTCAATATGCATTTTGGAATCATTTCCAATGCCATGAGTGGGTCATCCGAACCAGCTTCTCCTCTTGGATTCAACTCCAACAGAGACTTGAACGGTGGGTACATCATTTCCACACCGATATCTGAAGTCAACATGATTTTCTCACTCTTCCCATATCCACTATTCTCGACGCGAACTTTATTCAAATCAACTCTAGTCTTAACAGTGGGAGAACCTTCACAATCTTCACAGACGACGTTGAAATCACTCATTTCACCAACAGACTTCATTCGAATGTTGAGAAAAAGTTGTTCAACATCGAACATAGGAAGGTCTTCAACAACAGTTCTTGGTTGTCCCTCTTGATGAATAATACACTGATTCAAAACAGTTCTTATTGCATTTGAAATATTTTTTTGGTCCTTGGACTCGTTCGCCATGAGGAGAATTTTTTCTTCCTTGACGGTAAACGGACGATATTCAATTCTTCTTCCCGAGATCAATTCAAGTTGATACTGAGGAACACCAATTTTTGGTAAAGCCATATTCTAATCTCCTTTATGGTAAATATTAACCTACACTTTGTTCCCATTGCCTACTATATCCATCGGATACTGATGGGAAATATATATCTGTAATTGTTTCAAAGTATTTATACTTAAACGCAACACTTAATTCAAATATATTTTCCGCATTCCCATATTCGAGAGTAGTCTCTTCAACCTTATATGGATAACACTCATAAAGTTTTACAAAATACATTGGTCCATTTTGAAGAGCAACTTCTTCGTTTATAGTTGTTCCAGAAAAAGCTCTAGGAACAGAAAAGATAGTTATAGTATTGAATTTCGCATATTCATCATAATAGTTTGCGTCTCTGGTAATTGGATTTACCGCCATGTTCATCCAATTTTCGATGAATCTTCTTTCATTCAAATCAGGAGAACAATAAAATTTTGCGGTTATTTCATCAGGAGCCTGAAGATTACTTACAATTTTATTTTTTATTCCAGGCTTTATTACTTCTTCCATTATTTCCAATTGTCTTCCTGGAAGAGTTACACTATTGCACATAACTCCGATACTTTTAAGCCTTTCATTAGAAAAAAGATTTTTATCCGAAGCACCTTCATCACTGGGAAACCAAGTTCCTCTTCTATCTGTAGTTATTGTTCTAGCAAAGAAAAAATCATTCACATCCATTCTCATGTAGAAGTGATTTCTAGCTATTCCCTTTTCTCTTATTCTTTGAACGAACTTTGAAAATAAATCGCTCATATTTCTCTTTTCCTTCGATTATATCTTTTTTTGTTATTTTTATTTATGTTTTTGAGGACAGCCTTATATATAACGTCTTCAGATATACCAAAATTTGAAATATTGTCCAAAACTGAAAAAATCTTGACATACTTGATGGGAACAATGGTGAAATTCGAACCTCTTGAAGACAAATATTTTCTATATATTATGTTTTGTTCATAAAAATTGCTTTTCTTCTTCATCATGTCATAATCTAAAGCTATTCTTGAGTTCATGATATTGTCCGAAGTGTAATCTCCTATTACATAACGAAATATTTTGTTGATAAATGGAATTCTTTTTGTCATGGGAAGATAATTTATATTGAATCCATGCATAACTCCACTATTCATCTCAAAAGCATACACAAAAGGATTTCGGTCGTACCTTTCGTAATATCTGTTCCCCAAAGTCTTCGGAAAATAGTCAAAGTAATAAAATCTTCCTTCTAGAAATAATGTGCTTTTTTCAGAATTCTTTAAAATTTCGCGTTTTAGGGTGTCTTTCCCATTTTTTTGCATGGAAGAAACAGTAGAGTAAAACCAATTCATAGATACATCGGAAAGATACTCGATGTTTCTATCTTCAGATTCCTTTAAAATTTCCGCTACTTTCATGTGGTTTTACCAAAGAGTTGTTTTTCGGTCATAATGACAAACTTCCAACCCTTTTCAATGCAAAAATTCTTTGCAGCTTTCCATTTTTCCACGTTTACCGCATAAGCCTTTATCTGTTTAGCTTTGGATATGGTCATTTTCTTGCCTTCCTCTATTACAGGAGGCTGTGTTTGTCTAAATGGTTTCACTTCCACCAAAAAGGTTTCTATTTTTCCGCTTTTCTGCCTGACTTCCAGCCAAAAATCCATGAAATAGTTATGTATTTTTCCATCCAAAGGTGATCTATAAGGTATTTTCACTTCTTCCGAAGACCATCGAAGAACATTTCTATTTTCATCACAATATTTCATGAATTTTCTTTCCCACAAAGATCTGAAAATACAATTTAGATAATCTCCACGATACTTCGAGGGGTTTTTTACTTTATACTTTCCTTTGTAACTTGACATATAAATATATTTATAAAGAAGTTCTTGGGAGAATCGTATGCCACAAATAATGGACTCATCCGAATCGGAATGGCTATCAAAACTGGAATCAGTTGGTGCCTTTGACGAAACCGAAAAGGGTCTTAATTATGCTCTAAGGTCTTGGAAAGCTTGGGATACTTATATTCAAAATGTTGGATTGCTTAGTTATCCCGAGGGGTTGGGAGAAAGTGAAAAACTTAAAAATTATGTCCTTTTTGATTTTTACGACACTTCTGGACAAGCAATAAGTAAAGAAGCCTCCGCGAGTCCTCAAGGAAGAGAAAGATCAAGTGACGAAGAGGACTTGTTGGAATCTGCACAAGGTTCCGTTTCCGATGCAATTTCAGCTGCTGGAGGGGACGCTTCAGGAGCTATTTTGGAGGAAATTGGAAATGAAGTAGAATTTTACTTTGATTTAATCAATCCTCAAGTTGACCCGCAAGCTCTAGCAAATGCTAATGCTGGATTTGGAATTAGATCCTTCAACTCTACCAGATTGGGCTTCGGAGCAAATGTAAACAGAATTGGTTTGTCTATCGCTCTTCCCATGCCTGCGAAAATAGATTCCAATTATGGATTCGAATACGAGGATACCGATTTTACAGGTCTTGCAAATATAGTGGCGGCTACGGATGCGATCAAACAAGCTAGTGATGGAAATGTTTCAGAAGAAGGAAAGGAAGTTCTGAGAAAAATGGTTTCCATTCCAGCTGGAGTGATAGAAGAAGTAAGTAAAGCATTCAGTGAAGATCAGGAAGTGAATCTTCAATCCGCAGCAGAACTGAAACGAAGACAGGCTCCAAACCAATTCAAGGAACAAGTATTTAAAAATGTCGAAAGAAGATCTTTTTCCTTCGAATATCAGTTCAACCCCAAAAGCGAAAAAGAAGCCTTGGAGATTTACGCTATACTATACGCTTTCAAGAAGTATACACACCCCAAGAGGACAAAGGGTGGATTGTTCTTGGACTATCCAGGCCAGTTCAAAATAGCATTCTATGATAGATTGCTGACCAATGACTTTCTTTTCAGAATAGCATTGTGTGCTTGTACAAAGTGTGAAATATCTTATGGATCGGATAAAGATTTGTCTTTCTTCAGAACCATATTCACAGAGAATAATACAAACAAGGGAATTTTTGAAGATGGTTACATGTATGGAAGTCCCGCAAACCAAGTGACAATGAAATTGGAATTCACAGAACTCGAACTTCTCACAAGAGAAAGAATTCAACAGGGATATTAATATGTATTTTTCAAAGTTACCTAGAGTCACTTATAATTATTTGGATATCAATGAAGATATACAGAAAAAAATAGCTATAGATATAACTACCAGAGTAAAAATAGCAGAGTATATCAGTAACTATAGAAACAATTTCAACGATTATACAATAAAAGATGGAGAAAGACCTGATACTTTGGCCGATAAACTATACGACAAATCCGATTTGCATTGGATTTTCTTCATAACCAACAACATGATAAATCCTTATGAATCATGGCCTAGATCCAGTAGAGAATTGAAATCTTTCATTGACGAAAAATACTCGGGGTTCAGTTTGTTTGTTCCAGATATTTGGAAACCAAGATTGAATTTGGACAATGAATACGAATACTCAATTGCATATACCTCTTTGGATAATATAGAGGATTACAATCTAGGATTCTTTAAAGAATCTTTGACGACAAAACAACTTCTTGGAATAATGAAATCCACTAAAGTAAAGGTTTTCATAGAAAACGGAATGTACGAAGTCGATGTCAAGAAAATAAATTCCGAATTCTATGAAATTAGAGTCGAAAAGGGAAATTGGTCAACAGATCCATCCATAACAAATTCATATGTATTTTTCGAGATAGAGAACTTCGGGAAGAAAATTACCGTGAGGGCGCCAATAACAAGAGCTGTTCAAGAAGGAAGATACGCAGTTCATAATTTCGAGTTGGATGGAGAATATAGAGATCCAAATCAAGCTTTCGAATCAGGATCTTTTGTCTATGGGGAAGGACCATATGGACCATATGGACATTTTATACAACCCGAAATAGATGAGTTGATTTCAGATGGTTTTTTCGTCAATGTTCAAAGAGATACCTTTGCAGATTTGTATGCAATCAAAGGAAGCGATGGTACTTATTTGAATCCTACATACTTTGTATCCAATGAAATACATGAGCAAAGAATAAACGAATCGAAAAGAAGAATAAAAGTTCCGAAACCTCCTTTGGTTCAAGCAGTGGTAAATTCACTTGAAGAAATATTCAAGAAAACAAACGTAATAGGTTCCCTCTAATATGGCTGACATTTTAAAAGACACCTTAAGTAGCGTAAATGATGTTCAGATTCTAAAGCTACAAATACAAAACCATGCTGGTGTGAAGGTAGATTGCACCGAGATGTGGATAGACATAGAAATATACGAGAGCATACACAACAATGTTTTGACAGGTTCAGTGACAATACACGATACGGTGAATTTGATTAGAAACACGCCAATAATAGGTAAAGAAAAGGTATATATTACATTTAAAACTCCTTCGGTGGATTCGACCGTTAAAAGATTTTCCGTATATGACATGTCAGTGAAAGAAAGAATTCCTGGAAAACAAGATGCTATCTTCACGTTGCAATTTGCATCTACGCAATATGAACTGGATTACAATAGAAGGATTTCAAAAAGCTTTACGAATACGAAACTTTCTACAGTAGCCAAAAAAGTTTTTAATAATTTTTTGGTGGATAAAGATGACGATGGCAGTGTTCCACAAAGTAGTTTCAAGGTAACTGAAGACACAGGAAAACCAACTAACATTGTCATACCCAATTGGACTCCATTTCAAACTCTCAATTGGCTCGCAGAAAAATGTGATTATTACGAAAATTATGATTACATGTTTTTTGAAACATTGGACAATTTCTACTTCACCCCTCTTTCGTTGTTGAAAACGAAACCAGCAGTTGCAACATACAAATATACTTCAGAAGCAATAAAAGAAGACTCTCTTAGAAATGTAAACGAGGAGATGAAAAAAATTGTGACATATTCTGAAGTCCAAAATGGGTGCAAAAAAGCAGAAATGGAAATGGAGGGAACATTTACTTCATTGGGTGTGACATATGACATGACGTACAAGAAAATCAACTACAATTTATTTTCCTATATTCAAGATTTTCAAAATAGCAACACTGGAAGATTGTCCACACAACCGATGGTTCCTCTTACAACTGTCCAAAAAATCGCACCTCAAGTCAAAATGATATACAGACAAAAAAATTCGTACAATCACAACGACATTGAAACACAATATAATGTTTTGAGTTGTCAAAAAAGATTTTCTCATCTATTGAGAAACAACGCAAAAGTTTTGAAATTGGAGATAGCAGGAGATTCGAGAAGAAGAGTTGGACAGGTTATAAATGTCAACATAATTTCTGCTGAGTTCCTTCGAACAAAAGATGATTCGTCAATTCTAGACGGACATTTATCAGGAAGATATCTCATAACAGCTGTTGGCCACCACATTGGAAAAAATGATGGCTACCACATGGGGTTGGAAGTGGTTAGAGATTCTTTCGAAGAAGCATATCCAGACACCGTGAATGTAGGTAATTGATCATGGAAGAAAACAAACAAGATTACTATCCCGAGTTCATATGGTGGCATGGATTTGTCGAAGATGTGGACGATCCGCTGAAACTTGGTAGGTGTAGAGTTCGAATTTTTGGAATACACACCGCAACCAAAGCAGATATACCAACTTCTTCTCTTCCTTGGGCTCCGGTAATGATGTCTTCCCATAGCGCGAGTGTTTCTGGTGTTGGTATTTCCCCAACAGGAATATTGCCCGGCACTTGGGTAGTTGGGTTTTTTAGAGATGGTTCAGAGTGTCAACAACCCATGATATTGGGAACTTATCACGGAATAAACGATCAAACAGAAGCTATTCCAAGTGCCGGATTCAACGATCCATCTGGAAAAATGCCTAGAAAGGGTTATGCTAAAGAGCCCGATACCAACAAGTTGGCAAGAAATGAAGACATAAACAATACCATTGTCAAAAAGAAAAAAGATGACTTGGATGATTGCAACCCAACTGCTCTAGGAGGTAATTGGAGTGAACCTCCCACACCATACAATTCTAGCTATCCGAAAAATCATGTTACAGAATCGGAATCGGGACACATTTTTGAAGTGGATGATACTCCCGGCGCCGAAAGAATACACAAATATCATAGAACTGGAACATTTGAGGAAATACATCCAGACGGTTCAAGAGTTCATAAAATAGTGGGAAATGATTTTGAAATTATAAGAAAAAACAACAATGTATCCATATACGGAAACATGAACGTCAATGTTGGGAACACCGTAAAAATATATGCTGGAAAAGCAATGGACGTTCAAATTGGTGGAAATGCTAGAATCCATGTCAAAGGGAACGCCACTGTTCAAACTGACGGCAATTATTTGCATAAAGTAAAGGGAACCACAAAAATAATAAGTCAAGGAAACATGACTCTTGCAGCTCCGAGAATAGATCTGAATCCACCCGGAGTATCTCCATCATCATATAATCCAGGCTACTCACTAAATACATCTTGTCCACCTTCACAAGCTTCAAGTAAACCAGCTATGGTTAGAATAACATTGGATGATGGAACAGTTTTGGAAGTAGAAGCGACAAGAAAATTCAGAACTGCAAACCGAGGATTGGTTCCTGTTACGGATTTGAGGGATTGTGACGAAATAATAAGTTTGAGCTAATAATATGTCAGAACATTGCCCAGAAGACTCAAAAGCAGAAAAAGTATTTGCTCCTTTGCCTCCAGCAGAGGCTGCAGCTGCAAATGCAGCTGCAGCTCAACAACAGTCTCAAGGAACAGAACAAACACAAGAATCATCGCAACCTTCAACATCACAATCGAATAGTGCGTCACAGAAAAGAAGAAACGAAATTCAGACTGCAAAGGCTGCGTCGAATTTTCAAATCAACGAATCTTTGGATGAATTTGAAAACGAGTTGGGGCAAACTAGAGATAGTATCAATTCGACTGTAAACGAAATATTTGACCAATTGGAGTTTCCAAGCACTCCAACAGTTCCCGATTTGTTGGAAGGAACCATAGTAACAAAAGTCATAACCACGACTCAGGATCTCTCCCAATTAGTTAGAGACACAAAGAGAGATATTTCATCAAACATCAACAGTTTATTGGATTCCTCTCCTCTTGATGATTTTGTGAGACTGAAAGAGGATATGTCGTTAAATATTCGGAATCCTCTTGAAATATTGGAACAAAAAGTATTAGAAGCACAAAGTAGCATCAATACTGAAATAAACACCGTTTTTGGCAGAGTATCAACCCCAGATCTATCTTTTGATGATCTACAAAATTTGCAGAAAAATCTAAAAACCGAAGTAACCAGACCTTTCCAATCCCTGAAACAAAGACTAATTCAAACTGGAAATAAAATCAATTCCAATGTCGGAAGCATCTTCGATAATCTAGAAAGAAATGTGAGGAACATAACTCAAAATAGTTTTTCTGCTTCTAGTATCATAGACCGAAGTGGAATTCGTTCATTCACTAGTTTGGAAAGATTGATCGACGAAGTTGAGGAGGAATTCACTCCAATACGAGGAAATCCCGGAACTGTATTCACGATTCAGGGAACTGATGCTATACCCGGAGAGGTGTCTGATTTCATCCCGTTGATTGTGGACGAGGAAGTTCCTACCGATCCAGAAATCCCAGTTGGTCCAACAGGTCCACCGGGACCAGAGGGGTTTCAGGGTCCAACTGGACCTCCGGGAGATGGAGGAACTTGGGATTCAGAAACACCAACAACTGCTACCGATTTTGCAGGCATTCCTTCGGGAACAATAATAGAACTTGGAACATCGAGTATAGACATACTCAAATCTATGTTGTATCCACTGACAATTTCCTTCAGTGCTTTTGATATGTTTGATACTACTGATGTCAGTCGCTATTATCATATTGGAGATACAATACCACAAGATCAATATCTAGCAACATGGACATTAACTGGGGGAGATGATGCTGTCGAGGATTCTCTTCGCATCACTCAGGGAGGAACAGAATTGTTTACTGGTGGTTCTCCAACAGCAGATGTTAATGCTATAATTAACCATGGCCCTTACGGATCAAACACAGAAACAACAATAACCTTCACCGTAGCGGTTACAGGAGCATACAACGACACAATAAGTAGAGACGACTCTTATTTTTGGAGATGTCCTCTTTATGCCGGAAGATCAGTAAATGAAACAATTTCCAGTGGTGATGTTGCGTCACTTTCAGTCACTACCAATCCATCTAACACCGGCCAAAATCCATTCATATTCTATAGTTTAGCTACGATGAGATCTGGATTGACTTTGGAATTCCCAAGCACAGCAGAACAAACATACATTTTTTGGGCAATACCAAAATCTATAAATGGAAATCCAATAAGCAACTACCCAATATACGACACGGGCGATTCCTTCATAGACGTATCCAATCCAAATAGCACTACAATCGTAGCAATGTCGAATACAGTATCGAGTTTGTCTGTCACCAACTTTGGTGTAACAGTTGTTTTTGATGTCTACAGAACTGCAAATAAATTTATAGGTGGAAGAACTATAAGGGCACAAGAGGTCTAATAAATAATGGAAATGAGAATATAAATGGCTATAGAAGAAGGCGGAATACCATTTACAGGATTTATATCACCGACAGACGAATCGGATAGTTATCCTGTAACCAACCCAAAGTATGGATTGGGTGGTCTGAGAACTGTAGGTCTTTCCGCCGGTCTGACCGCAATATCCACCGAACGCAGAGAAGAGGGAATGATCGTCTATGCTATAGACGAAGAAAAGTATTATTACCTCTTCGGTGGGACGGCCGATGAAAATTGGACAGAATTGACTTTAGGTGGTGGCGCTGGTTCACAGGGTGACACAGGGCCTCAGGGCGATCAAGGCGACACTGGTGAACAAGGTGACACAGGTCCAAAGGGTGAACAAGGCGACACAGGGCCACAAGGTGACACAGGTCCAAAGGGTGAACAAGGCGACACAGGGCCACAAGGTGATACAGGACCAGAGGGCGAACAGGGTGATACAGGGCCACAAGGTGATACAGGACCAAAGGGCGAACAGGGTGATACAGGGCCAGAGGGCGAACAAGGCGACACAGGGCCACAAGGTGATACAGGACCAGAGGGCGAACAGGGTGATACAGGGCCAGATGGCGAACAAGGCGACACAGGGCCACAAGGTGATACAGGGCCAAAGGGTGAACAAGGTGACACAGGGCCAAAGGGAGAACAAGGTGACACTGGTGAACAAGGACCAGCTGTTTGGCCATTTGTAGCGACTAGAGATTTTGAAGGAACCAATCAGTTCATTTCATTATACACAACAAATCTCATAACATTTGCTGAAGGCCATGGAATAGCAATTGGTGGAACTTTTGAAGGTGGGACTGCTGCTAAAGTAACCATATCAAAAAATGATTATTTTATAAGTTCTGATCCTCCTACAGTCGGAATCACAGCTGGATCCAAATGGTTCAATCCAGAAGTTGGCGCAGAATTCACTTGGATTATAGATCAAGATAGCTCACAGTGGGTCATGGCAAACGTCTTCAGTGCCACTGGTCCGCAAGGACCACAGGGGCCAGGCAATCAAGGTGACACGGGGTATCAGGGTGAACAAGGTGACACAGGGCCACAGGGAAATCAAGGGCCCACAGGAACAATAGGAACAATTAGTGATGGAACCAATTCCATCGCAGGAACAGATACTTTAGTGTTTTTAGGTGGAACAGGAATAGAAACAAGAGTGAGTACTGTTTCCACAAATTCTGTAGTAACTGTATCAGAAATTGGATGGCAAAGAGGAGGGGAAATATTTCCCGAGGATGTCGGTGGTGTTGCCGCAGGATCTTCCTTTCAACAAGGAACTAGTTTGAACACCATATTGGAAACTCTTCTATTCCCATATCAACCAGTTTCACTTTCCAATTTTAATATAGGATTTCCAAAAGAAGTTTATGAAGTTGGCGAAACTGCCGGTAATGGTGGTTATACCGCATCTTGGAATTTTTCTGGCCCAACTTCAAACTGGATAGAAAATTCCATGTATATATCGGCAAGTGATGGTATTGGAGTAATTTCCAGTGGTTTCAATTACGATGGTACTCCCAGAACAGTATCTCATAGTGCGTATAAGTATAACGCAGAAAAAACACTTACATTTACTATAACAGGCGATCAAGAAGAAGGATCAAACCCCTCATCATCCGATCCCATATACTGGAGATATAAATATTTTCACGGTAAAACAGGAGATGGTTTTGATGGAACAAATTTATTGAATCAAGGTTTTACTGAAACTTTAGATAAAAATAGAACTTCTCCTATAGGATGGAATATTACATTCGATTCAGGAGAAAATTATTTGTATGTCATTTTCCCAAGCTCTGAATATACTGGATCTATAAGATTTAGAGATAATACTTCTGGTCTTTTCTGGCCATTTGGACCAACACAAACTACTTTTACGCATACAAATGAGCATGGAATTAGTATTGAGTATAAAATCTATCAAAGTTCAACAGAAACATCAGCCGCTCCAAACTTGACAATAGAGGTGAATAATTAATGGCAAATATTCCCAATAGTATTCCTCTAGGCGGATTTATAGCTCCAGCCGATGAAGCAGACAAATATCCAGTAACAGATCCTCAATATGGATTGGGTGGATTGAGATCAATTGGTGCTTCTAGTGGATTGACGGGAATACCACAATTGAGAAGACAAGAAGGGATGATAGTTTTTGTTCAAGACGAACAACAGTATTATCACTTATTTGGTGGCACAGCAGATGAAGACTGGAAACCTTTTTCAATAACAGGGCCTCAAGGTGACACTGGTGAACAAGGTGATACGGGTCCAAAGGGTGAACAAGGCGACACAGGGCCACAAGGTGACACAGGGCCAAAGGGTGAACAAGGTGACACAGGGCCACAAGGTGATACAGGACCAGAGGGCGAACAGGGTGATACAGGGCCAGATGGCGAACAAGGCGACACAGGGCCACAAGGTGATACAGGACCAGAGGGCGAACAGGGTGATACAGGGCCAGAGGGCGAACAAGGCGACACAGGGCCACAAGGTGACACAGGTCCAAAGGGAGAACAGGGCGACACAGGTCCAAAGGGAGAACAAGG
>Ga0208427_1000941_pt1 | contig 12368 bp, 15 predicted proteins | sample DEB08_DNA_FD_184532 | JGI IMG/M metagenome (GOLD analysis project Ga0208427, IMG submission 184532) | Aqueous microbial communities from the Delaware River and Bay under freshwater to marine salinity gradient to study organic matter... | ecosystem: Environmental > Aquatic > Marine > Coastal ...
TTTGGTAGACTCTGGGTTGCCAAAACGTCAACCAATAATACCACAGTGTACTGGAGTGACTTGCTTACAGGATTCAAGTGGGACACTGGTAGCTCTGGTAGCATAGATATTTCTAAGGTATGGCCTGATGGTGCTGATGAAATAACAGCACTGGCTGTTCATAACAATTTTTTAGTTATCTTTGGTAAGCGGCAAATTCTTGTTTATCAAGGAGCTAATGATCCTGCAACTATGCAGATTGTAGATACTGTTGTTGGTATTGGTTGTATTGCTAGAGACTCTATTCAAACAACAGGGACGGATTTATTATTTTTATCTGATTCTGGGTTAAGAAGTTTTGGTAGAACTATTCAAGAAAAATCTGTGCCTCTTACTGATATTAGTAAAAATATTAGAACAGAGTTGACTACTTATTTACAGTCTGAATCCGGTAATATTTTTTCTGTTTACTCTCCAGAAGAAGCATTCTATTTACTTCACTTACCTACCACTAATATCACCTACTGTTTTGACATGAGAGCACCACTGCAGGATGGTTCTCATCGAGCAACACAATGGGATACTATCGGACCTCAAGCCCTATGTAGAACTAGAGACGGTGACTTGTTGCTAGGTAAAACGTTAGGTATTGCAAAATACACGGGCTATAGTGATAATGGTACAGCATACCAGATGTCGTACTTCACTAACTACATTGACTTTGGTTCTCCATCAAATCTTAAGTTACTTAAAAATCTTAAGATCACAGTAATTGGTGGTAGTGCTACGGATGTAACTCTTAACTGGGGTTATGATTACTCCTATGCATATAAAAAGAAACGCTTTACATTATCTACTCAAGTATTAGCTGAGTACAACATTGCAGAATATAACATTGGTGAATTTAATGCCGGTGTCTTGGTAAACCGCCCAACAGTAAATGCTAGTGGTGGTGGTCAAGTAGTACAACTTGGTGTTGAAGCAGAAATTAATGGGTCTCAAGTATCTATTCAGAGACTAACAGCGCAAGCTATTATTGGAAGGACTATCTAATGTCAAACTATACTAAGACAACAAACTTTACTGTCAAGGATTCTTTGGCATCGGGCAACCCTGCCAAGATTATCAAAGGCGGTGAAATTGATGATGAGTTTGATGCAATTGCGACAGCAGTTGCTACTAAATCAGATTCAGCATCGCCAACATTTACAGGTACGGTAACTGCACCGACTGTAACAGTGACAGGAACCCTCACTGCAGGGACTATTGATGGGGGAACTTACTAATGCCATTGTCCGATCAGTTGACAGGATTGCTTGGAGGAGCAGGTCAACTTGCTACAGCATACCTGCCATATGAAGCATCACAGGATATTATTGATTATCTAAAGCAACAGGGGCCATCTCTTGCAGGTCAAGCAAAAACAATTGGGCAAGAGGCGGCACAGGCGGCAGAGTTTCAACCGTTTGCTGTAACTACTGGCACAGGTACAACACAGGTTGGACCGGGTGGAGCAGTAACGCAACAGCTTGCAGAAACTCCACAGGCTATTCAACAAGGATTACTACAACAAGCTCTTGGTCAGATTGGTGGTGTAACTCCAACAGCGCAGGATCTCTTTAGCCAGATGCAGGCAATGCGTCAGCCTGAACTTGAGCGTCAACAACAAGCATTAGAGAATCGGTTGTTTGCTCAGGGACGTGGTGATGTAACTACAGCGGCATACGGCGGTACACCTGAACAACTAGCTATGCAAAAAGCCATACAAGAACAGCAGTCTGCTGACTTATTATCTGCAATGACTACCGCACCCTCTTTAGCCGGTCAGAATATCCAGAACATTCAGGGACTCTTAAGTGCAGGATACCTACCACAAGCTCAGATGACAGCGGCTATGCAACCTGCAGTCAATCTTGCTAACATTGCTCAAGGAGCACAGCAGGGTATGTCAGAGGCATTGTATAAGGGTGGTATTGCAGGTCTTGAAACTCAAGCGGCGGCTGATACAGCAGTTGCAGGACTTGAACAGGCACGTGTACAATCATTGGCTGATGCACTGTCTGGATTGTTTGCAGGCGGTACTAAATACAACCCTGCTACTGGACAATTTGAAACACAACAATCAGATTTTGAACGTATCCTTGGGTACTTCTAGGAGTTATCATGGCTGACAACAGTTTAATTAGGGATTTGCTCAAGACCCCAGAGCAACTACGTGCTGAACGCTTTGATCAACTCCGTGAGAGTGCAAGGGCTAGAGCACAATTAATGGGCGGTGGTCCTGCAACTACAGCACTGCCGGGCTTATTGACTGGTCTGGCTCAACAGTCTATGGTAGCTCAAGCTCCAATGGCTGAACAGATGCGTCAGCGTGGTTTGCTAGGTTTATCTTCTATCGCCGGTGCTATCCCTTCAGGGACAACTAGACAAGATGGTATTGTAACTCCGATTGATACACGCAGTATGACTACAGGTACACCTAGAGAGTTAAGTACTTTTATTCCAGATGGTAGAAACCAAGAGTTATCACGTGAGTTAGCTGTCGCATCAATGACACCTGAAGAGCGTGTTCAAGCTCAGACACGTGGAATACTTCAAGCCGGTGGTACTAAGAAGCCTGAAGAGTTATTGAAGTTAGCAGAGCAACTACGTGCGGCAGGACGTTTTGATCTTGCAGAAACATTTGAAACACGTGCTAAAGGTCTAGCAGATGCGGCTAAAGATACAGCAAGACGTAAAGCAGTAGCAGAGCGTTTAGGTAATAGTACTGATCCAAGACTGCGTGAGTTAGCAGTGTTGGCATTAGATCCTGATCAAGATATTCTAGAGTTGCTTGAACAAGAGCGTCAAATTGTAGAAGGTGATAAAGCTAGAACAATTACTGAAGAGCTTGTTGCTGTCTATGATGGTATTGTTAAAGCTACTCCTAGTATCCAAAAACAAATTGAAGCACTTGCTAGTAAATCAGAATGGTTTGGATTGGTTACCAGTGTTGATGTTGAAAAAGCCGGTAGTATTACAGCGGCGGCGGCTCAGTTGGCTGAAGATATACAAGCCCGTGATCCTAAGATTTCCAGATTGGATGCACTGAAGCAAGCTGTGAAGCAATTGTCTGAAGAATTAAAGAAAGCGCAAAACGCTAAGAAACCTAAAAACAATCCTGCACTCAAGAAACAAGATGTAGATACTGAAAGAGATCGAGCAGTAGAAGGGGCGGCGGCCTAATGGCAACACTGGTTGAACAATTCCTCAAGTCTGAAGGAATCAATCTCAACCCACTAGAGCAGATACTAGAAGAGTCACGTTTAGCAGAGCTTGCTGAGGATCGTGATGCTGTAATCCCCTCTAATACAGAGACTGCTCAAGGCAGGGTACTAGGTAAGATTGAGCAACAGTTACTTGATGGTGAGACTGTAAGATTTCCTGATGGTTCTTTTCAGAAGTTAGAATATGATGAGAGCATGGGAGAGTCTAAAGAGTATTGGGCTAACATCGGTGCTCAGGAGTACACACGTCAGTTAGAAGAGCAAACAGGCTTTGGTGATACATTTGCTTACTATGCAATGGAACCAATCCTTGGACTTGCTGAAGCTCTAGAAAATATCGGTATGTTTGATATTAATCTGGATGAAGAGAAGGCACAGTTCTTTAAAGATAGTGCAGAGGTTGCGTCAGCAGATAACCCAGTGTTAGGCACAGTCGCTATGCTTGCCGGTAGTGCAACTGCATTGGGTACAGCGGCACTCACCAGAGCAGGAACAGTAGCCGCTAGAGGTGTAGCCGCATTAGGTGGTGGTACAACAGCACAGCTTGCTACCTCTGGTGCTGTTTCTGGTGGCCTGTACGGGTCTTTAATACCTGAACTGGAGCAGGGTACTAACCGTGGTGCGAACATCGCTCTAGGAGCAGTAGGCGGCGGTATAGCTTTACCTGCATTACGTGGCATCAACATTGCTATGCGTCAAGCGGCGGCAAGACGTGCTGAACGGGAGATGGCAGGGGTTGCGGCAGTCGATCAAACAGTACAGCCTGCACGTACAGAGCCAAGAACTGCTGTCGGTAAAGCAATGAACTCTGTAGGCCAAGGTATGGATTATATTCTTGGTACTCTGCACACCCGTATTGCTAGTATCAGTCAACCAATTGCAACCAAGCTCCGTAAGTTTGAGTTTGATTCTAAAAAGATGACTGCAGATTTGTATGATGAGTCTGCCCCTCTAGTGCAAGGTATGTTAAAGATTCAAGGACAGGCTAAGAATGATCTGTCGATGGCGTTGTTTAACCGTAGGTTTGACATTGCAGAAAACATATTGAGACGTGAAGCTCCTGACCTAGTACCTGAGTTACGCAGAGTTACAGCAAAGATTAACTCAGTCAAGGATGATCTAGTTAAAGCAGGGTACGATCTAGAGGATGCACCTGCAGGGTACTGGCCTAGACTTGTCAAGGACTATGAAGGTTTGATGGGTCAGTTAGATGCTACTCCACGCAACCAAGTACGTCAGGCTTTACAGGACAGAGCTACCAAAGAAGGTGTAAGTATTGAACAGCTTGATCCTCTTACTCGATCTGCTGTCATTAACAACGTACTGACTACACCAATCCAAGGTAAAGTAACTATCAAGGCTTCAAGCTACGGTAAAGGCCGTGTGATCGATGATGTCACTGATGAGCTACTACCCTACTATGCAACACCTGAAGAGTCACTAGAGTTCTTCTATCGGTCAGCATCACACAACATCTCCAAGGCTAAGTTCTTTGGTAAGTTTGATGACCCTGCTAGTATACAAAACTCTGTAGGTAAACTCCTTGATGATGAACGTGCAAGTGGTAGACTCACTGAAGATCAGATTTCTAAAGTAACTGGGATGTTACAATCACGGTTTATCCAAGGTGAACGTAGTCCAAGCTCTTTCATCCGGGCAGTACGTGAGGTAGGCTATGCTACCACTATCGCTAACCCACTGTCAGCACTGGTTCAGTTAGGCGATACTGCAACAGCGGCTATCATGCATGGACTGCGTAACACTATTGCCGCTATGTTTGGTAGACGCTCTATCAAGCTAGATGACATTGGTATGCGTGACCGTATTGTCCAAGAACTAGAGGACACTAGCGGAACATTGAACAAACTGTTCAGATGGTCAGGCTTTAAAGCCATTGATAAGTTTGGTAAAGAAACTTTGATCAATGCCGCCTATCGTAAAGGCAAGGCCATGACTAGCACTCAAGCAGGCCGTGATGCATTCCGTAGAAAGTATGGACGTATCTATGGCGATGATGTTGAAGGCTTGATGAATGATCTTCAATCAGGTAACATCAGTGAGAATGTTAAGTTTCATCTGTTCAATGAACTATCTGACGTACAGCCAATCACTCTATCGGAAGTACCTCAAGCATACCTAGATAGTCCTAACGGTAGGATTGCATATATGCTAAAGACGTTTACTCTAAAGCAGTATGATCTCATCCGGAAGAACATTGTACAGGAGGCCAAAAGAGGTAACATTGGTGCGGCAACTACATACGCCCTACGCTATGCTATCTTTATGTCAGTGGCTAATGGTACAATTCAGACTGTGCGTGATGCACTGCAGGGACGTATCACTAGCGGTGATGAAGCAATGGAAGTCTTCCCTAGTGCTATGTTGTGGGAAGGTCTGTCAGTCCTAGGATTTAACCAGTACGTCTCAGAGCGTTACCTACAGCGTGGTGACATCAAAGGCTTTGCAACTAACATCATCATGCCTCCGACTCCATTGTTTGATGCTATGACTAAAGAGTTTGCTGATGCCTTTGCAGGTGATGAGTCCTCACGTGAAGCGTCCTTTGAGCCTATCCTACGCAACACACCGATTGTTGGATCAACACTGCCTTTACTAGCAATGTGGTACAACTTTATGTTTGGAGGATTAGAAGATTACCTACAGGAACAGGACGATAAGAACAAATAAAGTAAAAAAGCCCCCATTGCGGGGGCAACTCACTGGAGAGTGAAACTAATCAACCAACCCGTATACATCCCCGATCATTATTTTAACAAATGGGATGTTAATAACATAGCCATCAAAAAAATAAACAGTAGCATCATCTTCTGACTCACCCGGCATATGACCATATACAGGTTGCGCTTCAACCGATTCCGCCGATAATCCAAAGACATGCCAAAACCTCACTGATACTACCATCCCCAATCCTCACCATTTAATCCGTGTGCATTGTAGTCTGTTACTCTTTTCTCAAAGAAATTAGAAATAGAACTGCCTCCCAACAATTCCTCCATCCACGGTAAAGGGTTCTCCTTAACCTTCCAGTTAGTCTTAAGTCCAAGTTGGAGTAGTCTGCGGTCTGCCAAATATCTAATGTACTGCTTAACCTCTGACGCCGACAAACCTTCCAAGTCACCCATCTCATACGCAAGATCAATAACTTTATCTTCCAGTTTGACTGCAGTACGGAACATCTCATAGATATCTTTCTTGAAGTCATCATTAACAATTCGTGGATGTTCATCACAGAACTCTCTAAATAGTTTTGCCATTCCTTCAGCGTGTTGGCTTTCATCACGTACTGACCATTCAACAACAGTACACATCCCCGGCATCTTACCGTATCTCTGGTAGTTTAACAGCATTGCAAAGGCACTGAACAATGACATCCCTTCATTCAACACTGAACGTGCAATTGCAAGGGCTGTACCGCTGATAGAATTTACGTCTAATCCGGACATGAACTCCAGTTTTGCAGACATTTGGTGATATTCTAAGAAGGCTGTGAACTCTTCTTCAGGAAGTCCCAAAGTGTCATTGAGCAAAGCGTAAGCTCTTTGATGGATGAACTCTCTACTAGCAAAGGCTGTAAGCATTGCCCTGATTTCATTGTTCTTAAACTTGGGAATATAATACTCCAAGTAGTTTGTCCCGACTGCCACGTCAGTCTGCGTGAACAACCGCAGAATCTGGGTGATATGGTACTTCTCCTGTGGCGATAGTACTCCAGACTTCCAGTGGTTGACATCAGTTTGTAGCTCCAGTTCATCCTCAATCCAGTGGATACGCTCATGCTCTGTTGCATACGTTACTGCCCAAGGATAGCTAAAGGGTTTGTAGGTTACGTTACTCTCCAGTAATGACATTTATTTCTCCAGTTCTGAGTGGTTCTGATAGATAACATTCATCAGATTATTGTTGTGGTACTGTAGTCTTTCTATTTCATGTTGTAAAGTCTGGAAGTGGTCAAAGCAGTCATTCAGGATACGCTTGTTAAACGGGTCACTGTCCTTAATCAGATTCAGGCGTTGTAATAGGTTCGTTGTCTTCTCTTTCATTTTCATCCTCAAACTTGTACAGGTCATTTTCTTTATCTAGTGCCATCTCAAGCAACCGCCTGAGTCCTATACTAACCAACAGCTTTGTTGCATCCGGGTCTGTATCGACAACCAAGGTTGCACTACCATCCTCATGTTCAACATAGTCTGTGACTTCAATTGTTCCTGCTTTGGTTTGCATATTCTCTCCTTTGCATAGGTATACTATGCTATCCATTGGTAGCTTAAAAGCTACAACTTAGACAACATGTTATCCCTGACAACTCACACAGACTTCCTCATCTTCAAAGTCCTTCAATGCATTACGGTCCACTTTAGTCCCAACCTTCTCCGCAGTAACACCTGCAGTCGTTCTGAGATAGTATAGTCCTTTAAGCCCTTCCTTCCATGCCTTGAGGTGTACCTGATTAACAAGAGCTTTATCCGTGCCAGAAGGGAAGAAGACGTTGACGCTCTGTCCTTGACAAATGAACTCTTGTCTTTTGGCGGCATGCTCCACAACCCATGTCTGATCCAGTTCAAACGCTGTCTTGAAAGTATTCCTTTCGTCATCGGATAGGAACTCCAAGTGCTGTACAGATCCTTCATTCTCAAGAATACTTTGCCATACCTTCTTGGTGTTCTGGTTATACTCATCTAGAAGTTCCTCCAAGTACGTATTGCGAACAGTATGACTCCCGGCCCTAGTACGATGGACATAGCAGTTGCTAATACGTGGTTCAATGCTAGCAGAGCACCCACATAGAATGCTAGAATTAGCGTTAGGAGCAACAGCCAACAGATGCATATTTCTAACACCATAACCTACTCCATCAGGACATTCGCCACGCTCCACAGCGAGCGAGTAGGTTGCCTCAAGAGACTGGGCTTTGATGTCTTTGAAGATTGCATAGTTTTCACTTGCCGCCTGCCATGACTCCCATGCTATGCCTTTGCTTTGGAGGTATCCGTGGAATCCCATTGCTCCAAGACCGACTGAACGTTCTCTGTAAGCTGAGTAGACAGCTTTTGATAATTGTTCTGGTGCGTTGTCAATAAAGTATTGAAGCACGTTGTCCAAGAATCTGATAAGGTCTCCAACCATGCCGCTTGTTCTCCACTCATTGTACTTTTCAAGGTTGACTGAGGAGAGGCAACAGACTGCGGTGCGTTCTTCAGATGTTGGGAGATGGATTTCATTGCAGAGGTTACTGCCATTAATTGACAGTCCAAGTTTTCTTTGAGCTTCTGGTAAAGCTCTTCTGGCTGTGTCGATAAAGTTAAGGTATGGACTGCCAGTTCTGAACCTAGCTTCAAGGATGCGTTGCCACAGTCTGCGAGCTTGGACTGTATCTCTGACAATTCCTGTATGCGGGTCTGTAAGATTCCATTGTTCATCATTAATTACTGCCTCCATAAAAGCATCAGTGATGTTCACTGCGTTAAATAAATTTAAACATTTGCGGTTGATATCCCCGCCTGTTGGTACTTTAAAACTAATAAACTCTTCAATATCAGGATGACTAATATCTAGGTACGCCGCATAGCTACCCTTCCTTGTCTTCCCTTGTTTGTACGCAGTCATCTGACTGTCTACTACTTTCATAAACGGTAGAGGACCGGGAGCTTTGTTGCTGATACCACGCACGTCTCCCCAGTGTCCTCCTACGCCTCCGCCTTTGACACTGAGCCACGCTACTTCAGCATTATGATCAATAAGGCTATCAAGATTGTCACCCACGTAAGTAAGGAAACAACTAATAGGCAGGCCGCTGTTACTTCTGCCATGTTCAGGTGCGTTCGACAGCACAGGTGACGCAAACATAAACCAACCTTTACTAGCGTAGTCATATATACGTTGTGCCAAGTCAAGGTCACCATAGCAGTAAGCCACTGAAGCACGTGCAAAGGCTTCTTGAGGAGATTTCTCATGCTCAAGCATATAGTAGTCATGCATAAGTTTAATTGCTTGATCACTGAGGCGAAAGTCTCTTTCATAATCAATCGTTATCCCAAGGTGTTTCTTCATCAAATTCTCCAGTAAGATAATCCGCTTTGGTTTCGATGAAATCTTCAAACCGATTCACCAAGTCTTCAGAAGATATTTCTAACAACTCCATTAGAGATACCTCATCCAACCGGATTAATTTTTCTTTAAGTTCTTCTAGTGTTATCATGATCGAACCTACTATTCTAATACATTTCTATCAGTTTGTCAAGATAATGTTTAGCTTTTTCAAGATCAATCTTACCGCCCTTGTCATCACATCTGGCTAGGTATTTGATAACGTTACCTTTCAAGAAACCTTTGAATTGTTCTTCAGACATCCAAGACTCCATAGCCTGCCACGGTTGGACAGACTTTGAAGTATAGTGAGCACCTCCGACTTGATACTCATCTGTCATTCTTCTTTACCCGGATAGTAGATGCCCAGTGATTCTTTGTCTAGGTCAAATGAATATCCAAATGCCGCCTCAAGTGTGGCAATGATTGGCCCTAAAACCTCATCCCATGTGCAGTCATCGTCTAGTTCAAAGTTGACTGAGTGCGTCTTACCATGCGCACGATAGGACATACTGACTTGTGCTTGATCTTTATCATCAAATAGATTCATTTGTTTCTCCTTACAAGTTTCATGAAGTGTTCAAGATCCACAACGGCTAGTGGCTTTGATCTGTTTTGTTTGATCACCACTAAAGGTTCATGTTCTCCATGACCACATGCTTGTTCATAGTAATTAAACACAGCTATCTTAGCTAGACTCTTACACTCAACAGAGTAGGGGAACAGTTTCCTTGCGGCAGGACTAAGTTGGACATCCTCACCGCCTGCTCCCATACTTGTTGATCTTACGTCATCAGGTTCTAGTCCCGTAAACGTGGATAGGATATGATCTCTGACTGCCTGCTGTAGCTTCCTTCCTTTTGCTTTTGCTGACTGCGCTTTCATACCGGGGGTTTAAACCTGTCTTCTTTATGACGTAACATATACAATAGATGCCCATTTTCTATTGCCCTTTCCTCACCAAGATGCTCAACTATCACATCCCACATCTCAGGTACTGTCTTGTCCTCTAATAGTTTCCTTGCTTTCTTTGGACCGATTCCTCTAGCACCCTTGATGTTATCTACTGCGTCTCCTACTAGGAACTGCATGTAAAAGTTAAGAAGTCCTTCAGCTTCTGTTATGAAGTATTTGTTTTGCTTGACAAAGTTATAGTGCCAACCAGAGACCTGATCCAAGTCTTTATCCAGTGACACTATAACTCCATCCTCACCCAACTCTGTTAGTCTTATCGCTAACATATCATCAGCTTCCATACCGTCCACTACAAGAGCATCCCAAGAGGATACAAGATACTCCCGTAGGAGATGGTAATGCTTTGGTTTATCAGAAGTTCTGTTGCCCTTGTAGGGTGCAGTCTTTGCTACATCTAGTCTGAAGTTGTTTTTACCTGTGAGAAATAGTTCCCATGTTTGGACTTCAGGAAGATCAAGGAGGAGCAAGTCCTCCAAGAATCCCGCCATTGTTCTGATAGCAATGTCCTCTGACTCCTCATTTGTGGCAAAGCCGATGCGGTAGTTGAGGATGTCTGCATCTACAAGAGCGCAGTTCACTTACAGAATCTCATCATCATCCAAAGCCACTGGCTCTGCATCATCATAAGTTACTAGCTCATCAATGACTAGCTTCTTAAGAGATGGCGATACTCCTTCTTTATTCTTAAAGGTCCAAGAGTATGAGCCTACCATTGCAATAGCTTTAGAGCCATTGCCTACTGCAATACCGTCAAGTGTGTCACCAGACTTATCGAACGGGCGAATAGGTTGGTTAGACTTGCAGGTAATGAAGTACCCTTTGTCTTCTTTCTGACGCACAGTCAGGCCCATGCTTTCAAGAGCCTGCACTGCGGGATCAGACAGGTTACAAAGGTCAACCTGATACTTGCCTGACATTTCATTAGGCTTGTCTAAGTTAGCCCACATAACGTCAGCCTTAATCTTTACACGTTGTGTTTGTTCCATAGCATTCTCCTCTGTTGGTGCTATATAAATATTATAACATAGTTTTAGTGTGTGTCAAACCAATTTTTACCAATTTTTGATTCAGCATCTACTGGGCATCGAAAGCCCAAGGTAGTCCCGGCTTTCTTGGCTGAGTCAACCATGATTGCCGCAACTTGTTCACCATACTTCTCCTCTGTTTCAATTTGAATTTCATCATGCACAAATGCAACCTGCTGTACAGGTAGTCCTTGTTTCTTAAAGGTCTTGTGCGCTTCAATACACCACTGCTTTGCAATGATAGCCCCACATCCTTGTAGTAATGAATTAAGTGCGGCATGTTCACTACGCACCAGTATTCTTCTACCATCCAAGCCCGGCACATACCCTTTTGCCGCCACTTTCGCAACCTTTTCCATAAGGATGCGGAGCTTAGGGGTGTTAGAATAAAAACGATAGAGGATTTCATTCCCCTCTTTCGCCCCGCCTCCAACGATACTGCCAACTTTACTTGGCCCTGCCCCGTACAGCGTTGCATAGATAAGTGTTTTCGCTTGAGGTCTTGTGATACCTGCGGCATCAGCATTCTTTTGATGGATGTCGCCATTCAGTAGTTCCTCCTGCCATTCTTCATCCTGCATGTAGTGCGATAAACATCTCAACTCGATCCCGGAAAGGTCTGTCCCCACTAGCACATGTCCATCATCTACAGTCCATAGTCTACGACAGTCCTCACCATAGGGTTTAGATACACTAGGTATCTGTCCCATGTTGGGACTATGGTGTGTCATCCTGCCTGTCACTGCACCATTGGTAATGATTGCACCATGTACTCTATCGTCATCAGTCACAAACTTCAACCATGAATCAATCAGTCCAACACGTTTCTGCAACATCAAGTACTCAGCAATGAGTTGTGCCTGTGGTATATCAATACCCTCTAGCGTAGTCTCATCAACGATAGGTTGTCCCTTCTCTGTGAACTTCTCTGGTTTCCAACCTAGTCCCATAAGCCTCTCTGATATCTGCTTGCGGGATGCTAGGTTGAATACAGTCACCCTGTCCTTTAGTTGCTTAC
>Ga0208427_1000947_pt1 | contig 12324 bp, 18 predicted proteins | sample DEB08_DNA_FD_184532 | JGI IMG/M metagenome (GOLD analysis project Ga0208427, IMG submission 184532) | Aqueous microbial communities from the Delaware River and Bay under freshwater to marine salinity gradient to study organic matter... | ecosystem: Environmental > Aquatic > Marine > Coastal ...
GTTATTGCTGAGAATGTAAAATTGACCGTCACCGCTGTAGGCGCATCCACAATAACATCACTTGCGCTCATTGTGGATGGCTTTATCTCTAGTATTTTATTATAAACATCCGTAATTTCCCCAGCACTTGGAAAAATTGACGTATCGTTATCCCGAACAAAAAAGACACGAACTTGACCTAAAGCAGCTACTGGAAAACTAGCAACGATAGTACCAGTTGCTGGTGTTGATGGCGTACCACTTACTAAATACCCAAAATTATCAGCATCTATTTTTAATATTTTTTGTTGCACAACATTATATTGAGATTCATTAGCCCCAGTTACTGTTATTGCTTGCCCATTGTATAACCCATGCGCTGTTTTATTAAATACGGCCAAATAATCGCCGTTTCGTGTGACACCAGTTGCTGTTATTGATGAATCAAACTCGCCAGCACCTTGAACCCATACACGGGTAACACCATTAACTAACTTAGCCTGTTGAATTATATCGGTTTTATTAAAGTTTGCTGGTAAATTTTGTCGTCTAAAAATATAACGTGTGTTAAAGTCGTCATCACTTTCAACGTCAGAACCGCCAGCAATCTCGCTAAAATCCACATAAGCCGTTGCATTAACACCAGATATTGGACTTGCCAAACCAAGGCTTGCCCCAGCATCTTTATTTTGACTCGCCCCATACTCTGTTGATGTAACTGCCACATTCGCATAATCAATATCACCTTGGATTGTCCCTGTGGCTGGTGTAGTTGGCGTTGTTGTAATTGAATATGTAAATGTGGTTAGCCCAGTTACATTAATTACATACGTTCCGTTATACTCAGTTTCATTAGCCCCAGATATAACAACGCTCAATGAAGATGCTAGGCCGTGATTGCCAGACGTTGTGGCCGTCACGGTACTGCCAGACCGTGTTAATGATGATATGGTCAATGTCGTGGCTGTTATCGTTCCAGCAGCTGTTGTTTGATAAATATTGCCATTATCAGATGTCACCTGCGTGGATATTGGAATTGTTGATGTGGCTGTACCAGTAAACACAATGTTTCCAGTTGCCAGCGTTGCCGGATTGCGTGTCAAGCCATATTCAGCAGCGAACTTATCTAAGTATTCACCTGTAGGGTTATAATACAAGTCAATCATTTGTTGTACGGTTTGATATAACTCATAAAACGCTTTAGAATCCGCAGCATTAATCGCACGTATAAAACTGGTGCGTAAGTATGGGTCTAACTCGTTTAATTCATTAATAATATCTGTGTTTATTCTCTCGAATATTTGTTGCGAACTTGGTATCGATAAACTCATGTATTCACCTATGCTATTGTTGTTTTAGACCATAAATCATAGGACTTATTAAAAGTAGTCCCATCGCTCTGTTTTATTGTAATTGATAACACTATATTGTCATTCTTTAATATACCAGATACTATAACAGTTTGAGCAATACCGTCATCGACTAGCCATTGCAAACATTCTGAAGCATACGATTCAGCTAATGAAACTGTCTCTTGGTTAGCTCTTTTTTGGGACAACAACCATAGTTTTGACCCTATTTGAAAATCGTTTTCATTGTTTAATTCATCAATGATATTCCCTCGCCTATTTTGTGGGGTAGCAACCTCTGATGCTTCTGCACGTTGGTCAATATTCAAGCTGTTAATAATGGCAGTATCAAGCCCCTGTGTCTTTTTAAAGTCCCCACTAGAAAATGAGATGTCGTAAATACCATTGCTATTTTTGGCTAAATAGATATCATTCACTTTTACTAGATTCCTTGCTTATATCCAAATGCTCAATTTTTAATCGCAAATAATCTTTATTCTTAGTTTTCTTGCTCCACGCTGTGCTAGATTGCTGCTCAGCCATTGCGTTAAGTGTATAGTTTGCGTTTACTCTTTGCTGATTCACTTGATCGCTAACCACTGATCTATTCAACCAAGCTTTGCTTTGATACGCAACAGAATTTCCAAACGATATACTGCTCAAACTTTGGTTGTATATACTATCCATACATCAATTATACATTATTGAGGGGGGTTTGAACTACCTGGTGCGCTAGGCACAAAATGCGTATGTGTATCTAAGTCAATTCCACCAGTAGTTGAAACGGTGCCGCCAGTAACACTACCTCCAGTTATGTCACCGCTAACTGTTAGCCCCCCAGATACTGTAACATCCCCTGTTATAGTCGTTCCACCATTAACATTAATGGCTGGTGCTGTAATATCAACTGAACCGCTAGAAACAACCTCTATTTTTTGTTCAGCATTGAATTTAACAAAATCGCCAGTAACAAAATTACCAACAACAACCTCACCCCCCTTTAAATTTTTAAATCTATCCTTGCCAGATGCTGTAAATGCTATTTTCTGATCTGTTGTACCCATATTTACCACGACAGCTAAATTGTCAGCAGGGGCATTAGCGCAGAATCCATAGGGGTATACGGTAACAATATCTTTAGCCTGCCCATGGTATGTGTATTGCGCCACAGGCAAATCCCCAGCGTCATCCTCAATATTAGACACATATCCAAATTTAAACATTGATTTTAATCTTTGCAATATATTATTCATGAAAATAAACCTAAAAACCCTAAAGACAACGGTGAATCCGGTGCCATTTGATACGAATCTTTTTTAACCATTATTAATTCTGTAACACTTCCTTGGTCTACATTGTATGAAAAATAAACATCTTTGATTAACAGTGTGTCATCCACATTTAACCGCTGATCTGTTACCGATACCAAGCAGTTTGGTGTCCAAACATTTGAATCGTCCACCAAAAACCCCTGGACTTTACAAGAATAGCTAAACCCACGGGCTTTACGCACTGATGCTTCCCACTCAGCACGTTTTTTAGAATAATCGGAATCCCCAGCCGTTTCATCAACTATAGTTAATACCCTGCTTGACCGTATTTCGCTATCAGACGACTCCCCATCTTGATTGGTATCTTTTTTAACGTCTATACCAGAACCGCCAGAAACAAGCCCTAAAACGTCATTTTGTGATTTCACAATATATTTATTATAACGATTAAAGGTGCTTTCATATTTTGAAGCACTTAAAACATTGTTTTGAGACGCTAAAAATGGACTGTAGTTATGTGTAATTTTTTGTGAATACTCCACTCCCTCACCGCCCCTAGTAATTACCAAATTGCCCTCACCGTCAGTTGTAGCCATAACTTGACGCTTAGCGCAATATCTATCAACAGCTTCAAATAGACTTACCCCTTGGTCAATATTAACTTGATCTTTTTTTGTAAAAATATCTGGACGCACTAAATCAATAACATTGATATTCCCAACCCCATTATCGGACAACAACTTAGTCAACAATGCTTTTAGCGTCATTGACCCAGTAATCACTAATGGATTAAAGACTGTCCCATCTACTATGTCCGATGTTCTGTCACGCCCAGATATAGTTACCGTATGCCCGTCATTGCTATATTCCGATGATATTATTTCAACGTACCCATCTAAAATTGATACTTCATGAAATAAAATAACCACGTCATCCCCTAAAGCAATAGGAAAGTCCTCCAGTTTTTCAACCGTTCCAATAACCGTAAATTCATTAGCAATCGTTTCTAGCGATCTATTAACGTCAACTGATAAAAAGTTTGAATAAGCAACGCCATTTACCTCAACCACAATATCCTTACCAAAAACCTTATTGATAAAGTTTCCAGCTTTAGTTTTAAATCCCATTAAACCGCCTCAGTAATGGTTTGGATCCCCTCAACAAATCCAGTATTTGAAATACTGTTTAAATCAATTATTTCAGCGTTTTTAGATGAATCACCATATAAACTATAGGACAATACACTACTTGGAATTAAATTTGTTGTGTATGTAGTTAAGTCTTTCAATTCTAGCGTTGAAAAAAATCTCATAACCGCCGTTTTAATTTCAAGTATAGACAACCTAGATTCAGAATCAATAAGAGGATTGTCAGAAACTACTACATACTCACCATCTAATTGCTGAATAACCCCATCCAATTCAACCTTATTTAAATATGTGATATTAATTGAATTATCGTAAGCATAGGACAAATTTATAGTTTGAATAACCAAACTTATTGTATTTAACAACTCCGCATCTGTCTCACTAGACTGTATATTTGTAATGTTTTTCCCAAAACTAAATAACTCTACGTTTAATAAATATTTGCTTTTAAAATCTTTTCCAACCTTGTTATAGGCAGCAAACAGTCCGTCTAACTCATCACCAATTTCATTCTTTGCAACAATAGAAAACATTCGGTCATTCATATCATTTGCAATAGCGTTAAAATCGCTGTTGTTTTCATTTTCAATCTTAACAATAGCCTTTCGCATAGTGTCGATCAATAAATTAACTCTATCAGCCAATAACCGTGTTGTGTTGTTTTTTAAAATTCCTTTTAATGCCATACTAAAAACCAAACCTTTTTAATCTTGATTTACCAAACGACTTAATCTTTCCAATTCCGGCAGCCCGTAATGAACTTATGGCTGATGTGGTCAATGTAGATAAGGACGGCAAGAATAGCCCAAACTCAATAATAAATGTAATTGAGTAATCATAAAGCCCATATTTATCAATAGAATCGCTTTTTGTGTACGTAGTAACCTTTGCCGTGAAATTACCGTATTTTGGATGGGACAAAATGCCCGATCCGCTTGCGTTTAAAGCAGCATCTAAAACGTCCCTATTATCGTCATCAATTTGCGCTGAAACAGTAAACTGCTTAGGCATTTTCCCCATTTGCTCAATTTTAAAATTATTAGAACCTGGGTATAAATGCTGGACTGTCTTAAACCCTCGTTGCTCTGTGCTTCCACGGTAATAAAAAGGTATTCCACGCCACGATGCCTGTTTAGGGTTAGCCATTATGGATTCACCCCAACTGTCTGCATAATGCGCCCACGATTACCAGAAAATCCAAAGTTGCTAGTGGACACTTTACTGCCTTTGTCGGCTGATACAGTTATATTCCCATTTAATTCAACTGATTGAGATTGTGGCCGTGATGTACTAAACATTGCTTTAGAAACGCTATCTTGGCCTGTTATTCCTCCAACAAATGTGGTTGCCATATCAGACTTGTACTTTTTAAAAAACGAATCAAAAATATTAAAGTATCGTAAAAAATCATCTAGCGCACCCTTTACAAAATCAACCGCCGTTTTAAACGCCCCTTTAATAATGCCCCCAAACTTTGAAAAACCTGCATTTACTTTATCCCAGTTTTTATACAACGATTTTGCAGCCATTACCAACGCCACCATTATAGCCACAATTCCAATATTAGATATAATGAATCCTACAGCAGCAACAGCAGTCCCAATGGCTATAATTGCAGGGATCGCAACAGCAGCAGCCCCAACCACTGTTAAAATAGCTTTTGTCAATGCTCTATTATTTTTTACCCATTCGTGTACACGTTGCAATACATTAATAACAATCCCTGCGAATGCCTTCGCTTCTGGCAAAAATTCATTACCTATAGCAGCAGTCGTTAAAACAAAATTGTCTTTTAACGTACTTATAACACCGCTTAGCGTTTTTGACTGATTTATCATTGCCCCATGAGCAAATCCACCTTTTTTAGTCATATTAATCATGGCTTGCTCAATCATTTGAAACGATATTTTTCCTTTGGATGCCATATCAAAAATAGCGGACTCATTTACACCAAATTCTTTAGACAATAACGCTATCGCTGGTATCCCCCTGTCAGACAGTTGCAATATCTCCTCAGTCATTGCCTTGCCTTTATTCTTTATTTTCGCAAATATAGAACTCATATCTGTCAATGGGACATTTGAAACAGCAGCTATGTCACCTAAAAACTGCAATTTATCCGATATTTCCTCAACAGGAACGCCAGCAGCTAACAACTGCCTTCCTGCCTTACTCACTTGCTCTAACTGAAACGGCGTTTTAGCTGTAAATTCATTCAATTTAGCTACCATTTCAGCGGCTTTATCAGCATCTCCCAGTATGCCCAAAAAGCCAGTACGCATAGTTTCCATTTTTGCGGCGTTTCGCAACAATATACCAAACCCAGCAGCAACAGGCAAAGTAAAGCGTGTTACCATTTTCTTTCCAAACTCAACGGCTGTATTACCCATTGATTTTAGCTTTTTATCAAGTTTTTCAACCTTAACTCGTGACTTATCTGCTTGCTCTGCAAACTTGACCATATTACGGCTAAATTTGTCCCTAACTTCGACTAAATAACTAACTGATTTCATCGTTTCCTTTGTTGCTTTTCAATCTCTCGATTTTTTTGCGCCACAATATTACTTACCTCTTTATTATACAACAACAACTCACCCATATTCATATCCATTAACTCAGAATAGTTAAAATGGTGTTCCATCATGTAAACTACAAACCCCTCAATAGTTATCCTATTAATAAACTTAAAATCGGTAAATAAAAATAATGGCTTATTTTCTACAAGGCCAGCGACAAAAAATGGTCAGCATACCCCCCAGCTAACGCTTTTAAATCAGGCAAATCCAAACCATTATCAAAATGAGTTTTTTTCATTTGAACACCATCAATAGTTATCGTTGGCTTATCTTCTGTACCAGAAAGAAATATTTGTTCCAAGTTATACATAATAGAAACAACTATATCCGCATCTGCAAACTGAATAATTAAACTTCCTATACCAACTTGGTCATCCGTATTAGATTTTGCATCACTTTGCTTACCAACCCCATCTATCATGGTATTAATTTTTGGGAAGACACTTAAAAAAGCGTTGTTTAAATCTGCTTCCAACTTTAACACTTTATACTTATCTCGTGGTCGTGGGGCATAAACACAAACATCTGATGCATCTACATACTCACCATTTTTAGATATTTTAATTGGGGTTTTTAAAGTGTATTCAAAAAATTCTTTCATTTTTTATCCTCGATAATCACACAAATCAATTTAGCCTCCTTCAAATCTGGGGTCAAAACATCAATGCTTGGATTCTCCCAATGCACCGAATCACCATCAAACACAAACTCAGCAGGGAAGTTGTCTTTTAATCCATCCAGCCATGCTATATTCCAATAATTTAAACACATATTAAAAACAATCGACCCATCCGGCCATTTCATACATGACATACCTTCAAAAGTCTTTCCGCTTATCTCTAAACGACATTCTGACGGGACTGTGGATTGATCAATACTTATCGATTGCATACTAGATTCAAGTATAGCATAATAATTAGTATAATGTCAATAATAATATTAGACAATTTAAATGCTACTGAATCTAGTATGCGTTGCAAGGCTCGCATTAGGCTGTAACCGCTTGCGAGCCTTCAAATTCTACAGATATAACCCCGTCAGATGAAACATTGATTTCAGGGTCAACATACATACACATTTTTTGAAAGACTTTAGTGACACCAGTGGACGCAACATATTTAATCACGTTTCCAAGGCCGTTAGACTTCCAACCACGAACCAATGCTTCATTCTCAACAGTTGATAATAAATCAAAAGAAACCATGCTTTTAGCTGTTGTATAATCCACTGCTTCAATTACGTCCACAGACGTTCCGGCTACTTGTGGGGTAATAACCTTATCCCCAGAACCATCTTTCATACGCAAACTATTCCCTTGAATAGCCACTGACTGGTCATTGATAAATAATTGTCCACCGACTAATGATGTTGCCATATCTTACTCCTATATGTTAAACACTGCTTGTAATACTAAATCAAGTCTTCGCAGCTGAGCAACAAGCGGTACTTTAGCCGTGCTAGTAGCCTTTCCATTTAACAAGTCTAGGCTAATTGTTAAGTTATCCACAAAGTATTTAACATTGTCTTCACCTGCTCGGTACAATAAGTATCCTTCACCAGATAAAATATTGTACAATTCTACCAGCTTGCCACGAATTGCGTTTTCATTTACCATGTTATACCCAGTAACCAACGAACCGTCAGTCAATCGGCTTTGACTGTAAGCTGATTTCAAATTGTTAAAAATAAACTCAGCACCAGCAGATGTCACATCCACGTTGTTTAAGAACTGGTACGTTTTATCTACATTCCCAGCAGCGTCAGTTTTGTAGGTTGTATAGACTTGCCCCAAGACAACACCATTGCCAGCGACGTTATTGCCAATCACAAAACCACCAGCCTCGTTAATTTCAGATTGCTCAGACTTAGCCCACCCCTTACCAGTATCAAGAATCGGCAATGTTAAAGGCGTGTTCATGTAAGGCAGTGATGCTGTGTGAGTACCACCCCTTGCGTCTAAATTTGAAGCAATAACAAACTGCGCTATATTCGCACCATCTGTAAGCCTTAACGCCCTAACAGCCCCAATTTGTGCTGCAATCACATCATCTAATTCAAATATAGATGAACCCTTATACAAAGTATCATTTACAATACCCTGAGCATTGACAATCAATGATTGTGAATTTCTAGCATTTAAAAATGTTTTTAGGTTAGCCAATGTATCTGTTTTCGATATTACACAAACACCATCAATAATTGCATTGTCCTCGTTCCACCGTGGGTCTAGCAATGAAGTCGTGCTTGTATGAGAATCCGCAACAACTGTTACATCGTAGTTTCCAGGGAAAACAATAGTTTGGTATCGTGTTTCACCAATTACATCAAACAATCCAGTTAATACTGGGTCAGTCGCCCCGCCTGTCATAGCCGTGACACTTGGCGTAACTCCACCAACAATTCCTTTTACTTCTAAACCAATCCCATTGCCGTATGTACCAGCATTGTTAGCGGTCAATGTTACCGTTCCAGTTGTGTTAGATGCTGAAACAATCTTGTGAGCATCAGCGTTAATCAAAGCAACTAATGCATCCCCGATTTCTGTTGCTGTATCCCCTGATGCAATAGATACACTGTATTTATGGTTAATCCGTGAGCCAATCGACACAACCAACGCTCCGGCTTCTGTAGCTGTCCCAGAAAATGCAACCGAGCCAGTAGCCTGAACCCCTGATCCATTGTCATCTAATGGGATAACATCCAATCGAGTGACTTGGTTTACTGATTTAAACGCCTTAACCATTTCAGCAACCTGAGACCCCTTCCCAAAATTACCAATCTCAACATTAGCATTACCAACACTTTCAACCAAAGAACCACTTGTGTAAACCGAACCTGTTTGCTGACCAACAATCAACACCTTTTGTGGAGCATTGCTAATTGACTGCTCCGCTGGTGCCTTGGTTATGTTAATAATAGGATTACTGACTGTCATTTAATACCTCACTTTTTTCATCTTTTGCAATTTTTTTACGAACAACTTTTTTTTCTTCAATTATTTCTACGCAATTATCAAATTGAGCATCGTTTAATCGTTTGCGCCAGTAGCTATTAACTGGTACACCATCTACCGCTTCAACCTCTACAATATCACCTGCTTCATGCAATGCTAGATTTCTGTTTAATTTTAATTTCATACAATCGATTATATCACAACAAATTAAAATTATTTTCTTTTACATTTTCACAATTGTCATTTTGGAATGTATTCTCAAAACTTCTAAATGCCACGGTTTCAGTATTTGTATATGTATCCCCAGAATTATACATAAACTGACTTGTATCCTGCACATAATTTGCTGTCTGCGTGCTTAATATAGTTTCAGTTGTTTCAAAGCTGTATAAATAAACAAGATACGCATCATTATAGCTAATTGCCCCATGCCCTAATGGCACCATTAGCGTGTTGCTTGTATTCGAAAAAAATGTGCTTGGTCGATAACCAGCGACAGTTTTATACAATGACGGTAAAATGTTAAACGCCAAATCTATAGCCTTACTGCCTGTCAACTCATTAACTGTTGGAATAAATAAATAAAACGAAAAATTATTTACCAACTTTAAATAAAATTGCTCCGTTGACGTTGTCTCGCTATTCGCATCATTTTGGGTGTTCCTGTCTGCTGATGCATCAGACCCTTCTGGAACAATAAATAAGAACGGTGTATTGATTTTCTTATCTGTATACAATTTTATAGCTCGTTCAAGCGTTGCCACTGCTGAAATCTGCAACCCTGTCACAAGTTTCATGTCAGAGCCAGAGCCAGCCGTCAATCGGTCGTTATTAAGTATAAACTGAAATTTGTTTGCATCTAAAACTGCGCTAACCTTGTGCCAACCATTGAAACCAACAGAATGAAAGGTGTGTAGCGTTCCTGTAGATTGTACTGGTGTTCCTGTGACATTAAATGTAAATGTAGTTGAACTTGGGACACTTGTTATTGTTTTATCACCATTGTACGCACCCTCAGTTGACGATATATTGACTTTGTTTATGTATGGGTATGACAAGTCGTGATCTGTAGCGCAAGTGGCTGTAGCAACACCATTTACGGTTGTTATATCTGTTATTTGAATATCTGTTTTTATTCCAGATAGCAACAAATTGTCGCCAACTGATAATCCGTGTTGTATACACGAAATTGTAACATCATTGCCAGACTTTGTTAAATCTGTTATTGGCTTGGATACGCTAAGATTGCTGTTGTATAAAGGCAGTATGCTTTGTACATGAGTGACTAATTCACTTAGGTTCATGCCTATATAATACTACATTGCAATAGCGTTATGATATGTATTTTAAATCCTTACCAGAAACAATATCCAAAACAATAGACTCGTGATACTCTATTGCCTTTTCTAGCCCATAGTTTGGGCAATTTGTGAATTTAACTGAATAGCCATCATAACATTCAACCCTTGTTTCAAAAATAGGGTAATAACCACCACCCCCTCTGTGCCTGTCGTCATCGTCTTCAGCGCAATCAGCATCATCTAAACTAGTAACTATGTTATACTTTTTGTTTTCTTGGGTTTCATATTTTAAAACAGAAAATTCAGAATGCATCACAACAGTCCCATTACCATACTTATCTTCCAAACGGGCATATAGCTCATCATTAGGACATTCAACACAAACCTTCCTGTCCTTTATATAAAAAAAACAAGGCTCCCACGTTTGTTCAAGCGAAAACTCCCACTTTTTATAAGTATCACGATCACATTCTACCAAATTATCATTTTTATCAATATAGAAATAAGCATACATAATTAACTCCCTAAATTACCTACTAAAATAATCATACTAGCACATGCATAACGACGAATCGCACCCCCTAATACATTTGCTTCGGTCAACAGTTTTTGCATCGCCGTGCGTCTCGACATTAGCGTTGCCGAACATATAAACCGTTGACTTCCCAAACCCCCAAACCTTTTCAGCACTGTAAACACTCGCTTTTGAATTTTCGTGACAAAAAATCACAGGGGCTTCATCTAAAGAACCGTATGATTTAACACTCGAAGCCCCAAAAGCATGAACAACTACATTGTCGTGGACATTAGCCTCCGAGCAATCAAACAGATAAACGACTGCGTCCCCCCAAACGTCCACCCTCGATTCACCAAAAATATACAAAACCCCACCCTCAAGTTCAGTAAAACCATATTCATCTATATCCAAGTCATACAAAGGCATTTTTTTGCCCATATCATAAAATATTTCTTGTTTAGTCATTTTTACTCCTTGTGTTAAACAATCAAACTATAGTTATTATATATTGTCAATGACAATTAGTCAAACGTATAATAATTACAATTACCAGACCGTTTCCCTTTTTTGAAAAATACACTAAATACTAAATAGACTAAAGCCAAAATCGCCATAATATCATAAAAATTAATCAAAATAGAAAGTATTACAGAAAAAAATATACCAACAAATCTTGTGCATCCAAAAAGCAGTATTAAAAACAAAAACAGGGAAAATAGAACATGCTTATTAAACACCAAACACCCTATCAATTTCTTGTTCAATATATCGTTCAATTTTCCCAGCATTGCTCTCTATAGCCAGCCACATTGCCGGACGATTTAACGATTTCGGGTCTTCCAAATACTGGACATAATCAACGCTGTTTTCAAAATATAGACGATTCTCACCGTGAACCCTAAATGACAACCCCCTTCTAGCTTTACCGCTTCTATTCGCCCATGATTCACCATCTTGACTAGCTTTAATCCTTCGCCCTTTGTATCTATATACTCGCCCAGATTTCTTTTTTAAAATCGCATCACTCGCACTTTTACGCAATAGCTTGCCTGAGAAATACAAAGCGTTACGCATTGCACGTCTGGTTTTTTTTGGAATTTGTTTAATTCCAAACACCACCCTTCTGCTTTTTCGATCTAGTTTGATACTAGCCATCGTTAGCCAGTAACTCTGAACTCCCCTGCTTGATTAAATATAAACGCAAGAACTTCTTTTCCTCGTTTATATTTT
>Ga0208427_1000950_pt1 | contig 12321 bp, 10 predicted proteins | sample DEB08_DNA_FD_184532 | JGI IMG/M metagenome (GOLD analysis project Ga0208427, IMG submission 184532) | Aqueous microbial communities from the Delaware River and Bay under freshwater to marine salinity gradient to study organic matter... | ecosystem: Environmental > Aquatic > Marine > Coastal ...
AGACCCGTGAAGAAGTAGCTAAAGAGTATGTTACTAAAACAGAAGTATCATCAAACATTAATAGAATATTAGACAAGATTGATGCATTAGATGCTAAGTTAGATCAAGTCCTTATGGATGGTAGGAAATAATTATGGCTAAAAAATTCGCAGGATTCAAAACAGAGACTCTACAAAATAAGATCCTCCCAGCGCTGGGTTATAGTGGTCCTATGAACCAGAAGTCTATTAATGCTTTCCTAGCATCTAACCCTGCTGCTGCAGCTAAGATGGGTAAGTATACACTAGCAGCTAGACGTGCCATTGAAGGGCAACAAGTAAAGATGGCTGAAGGTGGTATGACACCTTATGATAACAATATGATGATGCAAAGAAGAGGCTATACTTCTGCTCCTATGCAAGGACAGTTTATAAGTCCATCGTTTGATCCTGTAGAAAAATTACCTCTATCTGATGCTGCAATCAAAGGAGAGTTTAATTTAGCGTACCCAGCGCCTCAGCCTGTACAGCTACCAGAAGGTTTATTGCCCGTAGAGCCAAGACCCGGAGGTTCTTTACTACAACCTAGACCTCAGCCTAGACCTACATCTGGTGGAGTACCGCCTCATAGTCATACAATAAGTATGGCACAAGGCGGTGCCGTTAGAGGTTTTCAGGAAGGTGGAGATGCAGGAGAGGACGAAGAAGAAAATACAACACCACCACCCGACAGTCCTGCAAATGTAATGACTAAGGCTATTACATCTGATCCTACAAAGCTTGTAACTACAGCAGGAGTAGTATCTGATACTGGTGAAGGCACTACTATTGCAGAGGGTACAGGTCAAGCAGGGGTTGCTGATACAGCTACTACAACTACTGCAGAAGAAGCGCCTAGTGCTGTGGCTGCTGAAAAGCCTGAAGCGGCAACGGTTTCAGCTAAAACTGTATCGACAGAAGTTCAGGACACGCTTAGTAAAGTTGAGGCTGCTACTGGTAAAATAGGTCCAGATGCTCTAGCAGAGGCGGCTACTATGTCGCCAGATAAATTAGCTTCTCTTGGTCTTACTGCAGCACAGATTACACAGGCACAGACAGTCAAAGCACCTGCCCCACGTAAGATAGAGAAGGGCGAGATGATTGAAGGCGCTACCGTTGATATGGAGCGCGTCAAGAAAGAGGTAAACTTTGAGGCTGCTACAGGTGCACCATCTACAGATGCAACTGTACAAGGACAGCTTACAGGGTTGATGGAAGCCTTTGAGGGTGGCGCTACACCTGCTTGGGCTGCTGGTGCTATGCGTGGTGCTGCCGCTATGATGGCTGCACGTGGTTTGTCTGCTTCATCTATGGCTGGACAAGCGGCTATCCAAGCTGCAATGGAGTCTGCGCTTCCTATTGCTCAAGCAGATGCTTCTACCTTTGCACGATTTGAACAGCAGAACTTAAGCAACCGTCAACAGTCTGCTATGTTTGCTGCAGAGAAACGTGCTGAGTTTCTTGGCATGGAGTTCACTCAAGAGTTCCAAACACGGGTAGCTAATGCTGCTAAGATCAGCGACATTGCTAACATGAACTTTAATGCTGAGCAAACTATTGCACTAGAGAATGCTAGACTTGCTCAGTCTGTAGACTTGGCTAACTTAGATGCACGTAATGCTAAGGTTCTGGCTGATGCTGCAGCTATGAGCCAAGTAGATATTACTAACCTGAACAACAGACAACAAGCTGCAGTAGAGAATGCCAAGTCTTTCTTGAAGATGGATATGGCTAACTTAGAAAATGAACAGCAAATGTCTGTGATTAAAGCACAAGAAATTGCACGTGCTTTGTTAAGTGATCAGGCTGCAGAGAATGCGGCCCGTCAGTTTAACGCCACATCAGAGAATCAAGTCAATCAATTCTTTGCCTCACTAGCTACACAGGTTTCCCAGTTTAATACTGAGCAAGCTAATGCGATGTCTAGGTTTAATGCAGGAGAGGCAAACGCTATAGCACAATTTAATATACAGCAACAGAATGCACGTGATCAATTTAATGCAACTAACCATCTTGTTGTAGCACAAGCAAATGCAGCGTGGGCGCAAGCTGTTACAACCGCAGCTAATGCAGAACAAAACCAAGCTAATAGAGATGCAGCTTTAGTTGCTAACAATCTAACTATGACAGCCTATAACAACATTGTTCAAAGAGATCGTGATGTATTGGCTTGGGCGTGGCAGTCTGGAGAAAATGCTGCAGAGCGTGATGCTAATATTCTTATAGAAAAGATAAGAGATGAATCAGCTAGATATGCTGCTGATATTAAAGCGGCTGCTGACAGAGGTTCTGCAGGTTCTGCCGCCCTTGGATCTTTCTTAGGTCAGCTTGCAATTAACGCAGCAAACCTTGTATTTGGAAAGGCATAATATGAGCTATAATGTAAATGCAATGAATGCTTACCAGCAGTACGGTTCTTCTATGGCTGCAGGTGGTGGCGGCACTAACATGAGTGGCAGTAGAGCTAAGCAGGGTTTAGGTACTAAGCCTAGTGATGCATACAAACAATACGCTGAAACCATGACTGCAGGTGGTGGTGGTCAAACTATGGCTGGCACAGGCACTAGTGCATATCAAAAAGCTCAACAAATGGCAGGTGGTGATGGGGGTGAAAAACCTAACAGCCCAGCGCAACTATATAAAAACAGTGCCAATGCATTTACAAACTCTGGTGTTAATTTAAAGGATCAGACTTGGACACCCTCTGGAGATCCTCGTTTGCTGTACAACGAAAATAGATTTAAGCCAGAAGAAATAGTTACAGATGTAAAAGATTATCTTCGTGGTACCGCCATACAAGATGCTCTTCTAGAAGCACAGGGTTTTGAGGCACCTCGTTCAGCCCTTTACACTGGAGAAAATCGTCCTTTAACAGAGCAAGAACTACAGCAATACAAGCCTTTGTTTGATCTAATGGATGATAGCATAGAGGTAGAAGAGCTAAGTAGAATGGACAGGGAAGACCAAGAGGCTCTTCTAGAATCTATTGGCGTTGGCAACTTAGGTCGTATGCCACGGGATACAGCTTTCCTTGGTGGTGACTTTGATGTTGCTACTACAAGCCAAGAGTTTATAAGGGATGCTCTTAAGGCTAAACGGATAGCAGAATTAAAAAACATGTCTAAAGCTTTTCCTAATGATGCTTCTATACAGAAAGATATACAGGATCTGCTAAATAAAATTCAAGGTGAAGAAGATGAAACGGCTCCTGTTGTTAGCCCTACTGATATTGACACCGACGATGCTGATGGAGGTGCAGCCCCTTCAGATGGGAAAGGCTTGATGACTAAACCATTAACAGCAGAGCAGCGTAATGCTGTGTCTAGTATGCAGGTTGTTACAACTGATTATACTCTTAGTAGTGATGAACTAATAGAACAAGCAAAAGAATTATTTCCTAATAACCCTATTGCTGCAGCCGCATTTATAGCGACCGTAAATGCAGAAGCTGCTGGTGGTAAGGATATGACAGAGAATGGCTATTCCAAAAGTCAAGCAATCAAAAAGTTTGTAAATCCTTATAAAAATAAAGACGGTAAATTAGGTCCAAAAATGACAGCACGTAAGAAAGCTATTCAAGATTCTAAATCTAGTGACGAGATTTTTGAGATAGTTTATGGTAGTGGTTATACTGGAAACTCAAATTTAGGAAATACAGAGCCTGGTGATGGACTTCGTTATATAGGCAGAGGTCCAATACAACTCACAGGTAAACATAATTATGAAAAATATGGTAAACTCGCAGGGTATGACATTGTTAGTAATCCAGAATTAATGTCTAGTAATCAACAAGTTTCCCTTGCTGTAACCAAAGCATATCTAGAAGACAAGGGCTTGGAAGATGTAAAGACAGCAAGAGACTTATATGCTGTTATAGGACATTCAGGTGGAATGGGCGAGGCTAATAAGCGCTGGAGAAATGCTAAAAAATTACACAAAAAATTATTTGGCTTTGATTTAGGAACTGGCAGTTCTCTTCGCCCAAGGTCACGCCCAGATACTATTATGGCAAGTAACTAAATGATGGGACTTCCCCTAGAACTTATAACCATGCTGTTCTCTACCCTACTGGGTGGCTTCATGTCTATCTGGGGGCAGAGCATGAAGAACAAGCAAGAGCAAAATAAGATGATGCTCGCTAATGCTAGGTTCTCTGCAGAGCAAGTTAATACAGCTAGGGATGCAGGTAAGACAGACAAACACTTTGCTTGGACTAGACGCATCATAGCTTTATCTGCAGTGTTCAGCATTATTGTCTTGCCAAAGCTAGTCGCAGTGTGGTATCCTGAAGTAGGTGTTTACGTAGGTTACACTGAGGCGACAGGCGGTTTGTGGAACTGGCTGTTTGGCCCTGAAGATTCAATTAAATGGAAATACGCACAAGGGTTTGTGATAACGCCATTAGATACACATATAGTTTCAGCTATAGTAGGTTTATATTTTGGTGCAGGATTTACAAAGTAGGATAATAACATGTCAATAGCAGGACCATTTGATAGACCCATCCCCGGTCAATCCCTAACAACAGAACCACGTAATAACCCGTGGGAACAACCAGCAGAGATGTCTGATGTAAATGACATAGCTAAGTTCTATATTGAGAAACTGGCTAATCCAGATGTGTTAGATGACTTAGCTGCTATGGCACAGGCAGGTGTACCCATCACACCTATAGTTGAGGGTACCTACTTACAAGGTGTTATGCGTGGGCTTCACACATTGGATGCTGCTTTGGTTGTAGCGCCTGTCATGCACATGTTCCTTAAGATGAGCTTTAAAGAGATGGGCATTGATGCTAAGGATAGTACTGACGATCCACAAGCACGTGCATCACAGGCAGAGATGAACCGCTTCATGATGCTTGCCACTAAATATCTAGAAGATGAAGACCTTGATATGGGAGATCCAGGTGCGGAGTTACTAAGTGATATAGTAGAGGATCAAGGCGCTGAGGAAGAGATGACATCAGAAGAAGAGAAGCCAATGGGCTTGATGGCGAAAGGTTAAGCAGATGCCAGCATTTTTTAAAGACTTTGACAGAGATGCTTTTTTAGGAGCCTTTTTACAGACAGCCGCGACTGGCATACAGGAGAGCCGCGAAAAAGCAGAGGCATACAAAGAGCAAGAAGAAGCTGCCTATGAGCGCAACATAGCCTTAATACAACAGCGAGATCTAAGAGCTAAGACTGCTGCATCTCTAGGCAAGCAAGCATTAGATTTGTTACCTGAAGGCGCTAATGCTAAAGCTATGGTGAAGACTGCTATGGCCTCTGGTGTTCAGGGCGTAGGTGAGCTTGTTGAAAAGCTTAAACAGCTACATGAAAGAGAAGGTCTAAAAGCAGGTGAGCGTCTATCTATATTTGATGTAGAGGCTGCAATTAGTATGCCTCACATATCTTCAATTGACCCTAGTATGCTTGACATGTCATTAGAAGAGTTTGCACGTAGAACCTATGGCGCTCAAGCAACTGCTGCACCTGTTGAGGATAAGACGGGCGTACTAGGAAAACTGTTTGGTGTAGGAGCTAAGACTAGAGCTAAGGAAGAGCTAAGAAAAACACCAGGATTTGCTGGTATGTCTATCGCTGACGTTAATGCTGCTGCAAGACAGACAGAGTTTAACCAGCTTATACCTAATGCTGTTATGACTATCACAGACACAGATATATTTGGTAAGAAAGACGCTGTAAAGTTTGCTAATGAAGTAAGAACAGAGTATACTAAGGCTTACAATAGTGATGCAGCAGAGGCTCTAGCTGAAAAAGCGAAAAACCGTTTATATGATCAATATACAGAACAAAACAAATTGGACGGCGGTAATAGGGAGGCTTCTGCTGAAGAAACATCTACTGTAATGGAGCTTGCAAGAAAAACATATGCACGGTCTATAGTATCTGATATAATAACTAATGAATATGCATACAACTACCCCAGTGAACGCGATGGGTTCTTTACAAACGAACTTGCTGTTAAAATTATAGAAGATACTATGGGCGCAGAGTGGCATAACGAATTACGTGATACGTATGGATTACCTGCCCAAGACTTTGAATCTACTCTTGTTCCAGAAGAAGAAGGCAAAGAACAAGTGGAAGCAGCAGAGCTACCACCCCTACCACCAACATCAACAAGTACAACAACAAGTACAACAACAGGAATAGTAACCCCTAAAGAAGAGACACCTCCTCAAGAGGCTGATAAGAAGTATCCTACAACCAAATCTCGTTACTTAGAAGTAATTGGTCAATTTACCCAACAAGAATGGGATGCTCTGTCTAGAACTCAAAAGTCTAAATATTTAGGGTTTAGGTATTCGCCACTGGATGTATTGAGTTGGAGTATAAGGGCATCAGATTATAAAGGTTATGTTAAACCAAGCAAATCAAAAAAAAAAAAAATAAATAAAGAGAGATAAGAATGGGCAACACCAAAATTGATTTGAACGCTTTCTTAGATTCTATAGGTCCATCTACTGAAGAGGAGGTTCCACTGGAGCCTCTCTTTAGTGATGACTACGCTCACTGTATCAGATCTAAAGAACAACTCTATGTATCTACAGCCTATTCGTGACTACATGATTGAGCGTAAGGGCGTAGATTATAAAAGAAAATCTAATGACGAAGTTGTAGATGACTTCGTTAAAAGTATGCGTTACTTTAACGCTAACACAGTCTCTACTGCTGGAGAGTTGCGCTTTGTAAGTAAAGCTAATCAGAGACAGAAAGATATAGCACGTAGAGCTTACAACATATATGACCAACTAGGTAATGTATTTGTAAACGATGGGCTTATGGGCGCTGTGTCTGGCGTAGGTGATTACATCTTTGCTGCAGCTAAAGATCCTACCAACTACTTAGGTCTGGTTACTGGTGGTATTGGACGGTTTGGTGCAGCAGGTATGCAGCTTACAGGTAAACAAGTTATTAAAGAAGCTGTACGCCGCGCTGGGCGTGAGGCTCTGCAGTCAGGTGCAACTAAAGAGGCTGTAAAGAAAGCTGCTATAGAGGCAGGTAGAGAGGCTGCAAAACGTGCTGCCGCTCAAGGCATGAGTTCACGTGCACAAGCGGGTGTGTATAAAAGCGTAAGCAAGAAGATACAAAAAGAAGGCAGACGCGCTATGGCTAAGGATGCCATGAGATCAGCGCAACGTGAGCTTTTTGAGGACGCAGGTATATCTAGTTTAGAAAAGCTAGGACTGAAAGGATCACTAGCACAAACCACTGCACTGGATGCTACGGCTGCTGTGCTGCAAGATGTTATGGCACAACAAGCTGAGTTAGAAGTAGGATCTCAAGAGTCTTATAGTCTTCTACAGACAGGGTTCTCTTCTTTGCTGGGTGGTGTTGCTGGTGGTACGCAATTAGCATTTAGAAAGTTTAAGGGTAAGTCAGGACTTGAAGATACAACAAAGGAATTTGATAAGCTTACTGCAGATACTATCAATCAATATGCCCCTATTATAAAAAAGGAAGAAGCTCCTGAAGCAGCTAAGGCTTTAACTGAAGCAATTGATAAATGGAATGCTAAGGTAGAAAAGGGTACACCTGGTTATAAAAACCTTGATGATTCTTCTCTCATTAAAGAGATGATATTTGGTGAGCCTAACGATAAAGGTGAGATAGGGGGTCTTGCAGGATTCTTTAGAGATAAGGGCTATAGAATTGGCAAAGAGATACACGTATCTGACATTATAACAAACGTTGCAAACTCTCTAACACAAGATGAGTTGAAAGAAATCAACAAACTTATGGGTAAATATACATCCTTTCAGTTTGGGAATCTCTCAGGATCACGTGTAAAACTAGGGGATCTTATGGCTGCACGTTTAAGTGAAGCTGGTAAGACGTTGAATGTAGCATCACAACTAAGCAAGCTTATGGATTCTGGACTTGTAGCTGCAGCTAAGAAAATAGCAGATCAAGTAGAGGGCATTGATGCAAGGGAAGCTAAGAAAGCTAAGGAGTCTCAGCCTTTACGCTATGGTCAGTCTGTCTGGAAACGTCTACTTGTTTCATCCCCTGCTACTACAGCGCTGAACGTTTCTGGTTTTGGTATGTTCTCTATGGGTCAAACTATGGCTGATCTATTTAGCTCTACAGCCTTGATGACAAAGGGCTTAGCTCAATTACCTATAGATAAGGTGGCAGCACAGGAGAGCTTTAGAAGGGCGTCTGCTTTACGCATGTTGCAAGTACAAAAGATCCGTAACTTGTTAGACCCTTACACTACCTATGATGCATATATGAAGTTCTTAGATGAGAACAAAGACGCGCAGAAGATCTTGCTTGAAACTATGGCAGGTGGAGTAGATAGGAAGGCTGAGAAGTATGGCATAGATCCTAGCAATCCTGTCTATAGAGTAATGGAAGCCTCTGCTAATGCTGCTAATAATATTACAGGTGTTAGTGTTCAGGACAGCTTTACTAAATCCCAGATGTTTATGGGGGAACTGGATAAGTATTTACGCCTAGAAAAGAAGATGACTTTGAAGGAAGCTTTACTATCTAGCGAGGAAGTCATTGATGAATCTGTAATTCAAGCTGCACTAGACACAACTCTTAAGTCTGTATACGCCAAGGATTATACCACAGGAGAACAGCCAGAGCTTTTACGTGGCCTAGCAAAAATAGTTGAGTCTGCATCTAATACACCGGGTTTGGGTACAATTATTCCTTTTGGTAGGTTTATGAATAACGTTGTAGCTACAGCATATCAGTGGTCACCTCTTGCTTTTCCAGAGTTATTCCTTAAGCCAGTCTATAAAAAGATAACTAGGCAAGAACCTACTAGAGATATATCAGTAGGTGAGGCGTGGTCACGCGCTACTATAGGCAGTACTGCTATATTACTCTCGTCTGAATATGACAAGGAACGTAGAGAACAAGGCTTGGGTGTGTATGAAGTAGACGTAGGTGGTGGTACCATCGTAGACTTTAAGAATATGTTCCCCTTCTCTACCTTCTTAGCTGCAGGGCGCATCTTTAATATGAAGCGTAATGGAGAAGATGTACCGCCAGAGCTTAGACAAGAGATACTTACTCAAGTAGCTATAGGTCAGATCTCAAAGGATACACAGTTTGGTAATGATATAAACAATGTACTTGACATCTTACTTAACAATGACGAAGGCGCAAGAGGTGCTACACTTGATGGGTTTGCTAAAGCAGCAGGTAACTTTACGGCTGGCTTTACACGTCCTATAGATGCGTTTAATAAGCTTATTGGTTTTGCTACGGGTACTGATACAGCTAAGGATGTACGTCAAGCAGATAGCTTCAGCCTCTTTACTCAATCGGCTACCAAATACATTGATAATGTTTTAGAAGCATTTATTGATGCTGCAGATTCTGTTACAGCAGCAGATCTTGGTATAGGAGGAAAAAGAATTGGTGAAGAGCTAAGAGTAGCTACACGCGAAGGGGATGTATATGATCCTAATCCTTTTGCTCGTATCTTTGGCTTAACTATAAAGCAAGGACGTACTGCTGCAGAGAAGTCTTATTCTATGGCAGAGATGTTCCCGTGGGCAGCAAATGAGCGTACTAAAATACCTGCCTATGATAAGATGTTAAACTCTATGCTTGCACCTGTATTAGAACAACAAACAAATAAGCTTCTTCTAACAAAAGAGTTTAATGAAGGAACCTTGACGCAAAGACGTGCTATGCTTAAGAAGGTTATGCGTGACGCTAAGTCTCAAATAAAAGAGCGCATAAGCAAAGGATATACAGGTAGCAAAAACGCGCATTTACTTATGGTAAATAAAGCCAATAGTAAACATAATAAAGAGATACGCAACGAAACTGCAAGAGCCATGAAAGACATCTTTGGTGTTACTGGTAGCTTAGAGGATTACAGTTTCGCTGAGTTAGATTTGTTTATGGAATATGCAGACTACTTAAAAGAAGCATACGATGCAGCAGCTAGTTTCTAGTGCTGTGACATTCGGCTGACTCCTCTGCCCATAACACACAAGCTTGTAGATGTATCTTAGCTTGTTCTGTTTCGTGGCAGGGGTTTAAGCTTTTGTCTATGTAGTCCTCTAAGTAAGCCGCATACTCACGTAGTTGCTCTTTAAACTGCATTCTCTTTTTGACTAGGTGCTCCCTAGCTTCTTGTTCTAGTTTCATTGGCTGCTCTCTAAATATTTAATTGCCCTCTGTAACCCCTCTATTGTATCTCCTAAGCCGCCTATGCCACTGTTACAAGAGCGACACAGCCAACCTCTAAATTTATAAGTTATATGATCGTGGTCTAAGTACAACATATTAGGTTGCATAATCTTAGAACAGCAATCACACGGTGAAGGTTTTGTAGGCTTAGGTTTAGCTTGGCTTTCAGCTATCTTTTTTCCTATGTTGTATTCTTTACTACAACTCCTACACCATACAGCTTGACCCCTTCCAGACTTTCTAGCTTTAGTATCGTTTCTAAATACTAATAAAGTGCTAGGATTAAAAGCACTAGGCTCCTTATGTTGCTCACACTTCCTACAAAAATAAACCTCATCTTCCTTGTTTGGTTCTACGTATGTTAGAGTAGAAGGGAATAGATCTAGTTGCATAGTAACTCCAGTACATAATAAAGCCTAGCAATCACATCGACTGCTAGGCTATTTTTATTTTTAGGATTCTGGGTTAAGCTCTCCGTCGATGTACTCATAGGCATGAGTAATTTGATCAACAGTATAATCTACTGCTGGCTCTACCACTTCAACTACAGTGCCAATAAATATTCCACCTGCAGCTACTAACATTACAAGAGTTTCAATCATGGGCTTTCTCCTTCTTTCTCCATGCTAATTTAAACAGAAGTTTTTTCTGTTCATCTTCACTGATTATACTCCATTCACGTATTTCGTCAATGGTTCTTTTACACCCCGCACAGTATCCATCCTTTTCTATACGACAGACCTTTATGCAGGGAGATGGTATAGACCCTATACTAGGTCTACGATTTCGCATACGTCACCAGAACAGGCCATCGTCTGCATACTAATTGTATTATCTTCTTGCTCATAATCAGATAGCTTTGACCAGTTTACATTAGTTGGCATTCTCTCTAGCAACTCTTCGTATTCTTCTTTAGTACAATCCTGATAGGGTGCTTGCTGATAAGTATGATCAGAATGAGGCAAGAAAGACACACCAGACATTTCATCAAAGTGCTCATACACAAATGCACCTACAGCTAACCACTCACTGTCACGAACTGAGATCGTCACACTAGGTTTATGCTCACACCAGTGTCGCTGATACGTTAGCCACATCTCTAGTTGCTCTACGGCTGTCATATCGTTACGTGTTATTGCACCTGCTGGTGACTTCTGTGGAAAGCTAAATACAGTAGTGGTATCTCCTTTATGTACGCATGGTTCATTAGGTATACCCTGATCAATCATCATCTTTGTTAGGGGATCTTTATTGTCACCACGTACAGTACGGACATAATATGGAGAGTGACGAGCATGGATGCCACTGCTGGAGTCAACCAACTGCGAGACTGTTCCCGATGGTTTAACGCAGCTAATCGCAACAGAGGGCGGTATGTTAAGACGACCAGCAAGTTCAGCATTAGTAGAAATGGCGACATTCTTTAGGTGCTCCAATGTTTTTTCTAAGCCTTTGTTCTTATGTGTCATCAGGCGGTTGTCCATGATACCTGTTAGCGACACTCCCAGCAGTCTTTCCTCTTCAGTATTATTCTGCCACACTTTCCGCAAGTAGGGGAACTTAGTGTAGGAGGATTGTATAGTTCCCAGAATTGTTGCAACACGTACCTTTCGCTCAAGGTCTTCAATAGTATCTGTAGCCCTGACAACAACTTCTGTAAGATTACAGAACTGATACGGGCGCAAGATGATTTCACTACACGGGTTAGTCCCAAAATGATACTCTGGATCTCGCCTACCATTCTTTGCAGCTTGCTTCTTAGATGCTTCACGATTGAATATTCCTCTCTCACCTGATTTACTCTCAACTAAGGCAAGCCACTCACGCATAAACGTTTCCATGTCTGGCTTCTCAGTGTAAGCTACAGAGTTATTGGCTAAGGCACGATGCGCTGCAGTCTCCCACCACTGTCCTGACTTAGCGTGACGCATACGGTCATCACTGAGGTTAGACAAAGAGATCATGGCACTACGGCGAACACCACCTACAACTACAATCTGACCAATGAAACACATCAGGTCATGGCACTCTACGCTAGACAGCTTACGCCCTTGTGCGTTCTTGAATGTCTGTACAGTAAAGTTAAACAATTCAACGAGAGGCGCTGGGCCTGATGCTCTACCGCCAAACGT
>Ga0208427_1000971_pt1 | contig 12173 bp, 29 predicted proteins | sample DEB08_DNA_FD_184532 | JGI IMG/M metagenome (GOLD analysis project Ga0208427, IMG submission 184532) | Aqueous microbial communities from the Delaware River and Bay under freshwater to marine salinity gradient to study organic matter... | ecosystem: Environmental > Aquatic > Marine > Coastal ...
GAGATCAATTTTACATTCATTTGGTTTTCTTACGAATTTGTTTAAGTGACTTCAATTCAATCTTGATGTTTTGGTATGCTGTCTCTGCATCTATCTTACCACCTAACTCCATTGCACAAATCATTTCCACCCGAGTACCAAAGTGTTTCAGTGCCTCCTCAAAGGAGTTGAGTTGATCATACATTCCTGTATCTTCCGTAGTCTGTGTAGTAAGCTTTATAAAATGCCACCACACCAGCACTGATCTCATTCCCCTGAGACACCCAGTCATGGGCGCACTCATAAATGGATTCACTGCTGTGTTTTGGTGACCCATCTTCATTTAGGTCACTTCCAAAGTTCTTCAACAGAATTCCAAGAACCTCTTCTCTAAGTTTCATTCTGTGATCTGAGTATCTCCAATCAGTCAGGGTAGCCATCATCATCATCCCATACTTCGTCGTAATCTGAAATCTTTGGTCCTTGATAGTTGGTATATGATTCCACATCAGAGTAAACTTCAGACTCCAATGCATCTACCAGGAGTTTGAGGTTCCTCACAATGATTTTAAGTTTGTCTTTTTCCATAAAAAAAGGGAGGATATCTCCTCCCATTATAACACCTATACTTACTTGTTGTAAGTATGTCCGCGATAGCAGAAAGTGCCGTGAGTCTCAGATGGTTCGTGACCACAGAGTTCATAATCGACACCACGATAAGCGGTGGCGTGAATCTGTGCGTCATGCAATGCAGATTGTTTTTCGATCTGCTTACGAATCAGATTGAGTGTGTTCATGATTTTGCTCCTGAAGAATGAGATTTTTAGGCCCCGTTCCTTCAGTCGTTTGCGGATTATGGTCTTCCTTACAGGAAGGATCTGTTCCTTCCCATGTTCTTGTCACAAAGTCCAGCTTTTGACTGGCATCAAGCAACTCTGAACGTAGGATCCTTTCTCGCATCCATGCTGACTGCTCACAATCAAGATAGTGAGCAGGATCAACAGGTTCTCTTTGAGTAATTAAATTCAAAAAGATGAGAAATTCAACCATAATCTGAACGATCCGTTCCGCGACTTACTTGCGACTCCCTAAGGAGTTGAACGATAGGTGTATTATAACACCAGTAATATTATTTAGTCAAATTAGTTACAAATTTGCATCCTTTGCCTCTTCAACCATCTTGGAAATGACGTTCTCTGTGCCATCCATGGTCTTGACTGCGAAGAGACTGGACTTCTGATACTTCTTGAGTTTCTTATACTTCTTAACAAGTGCTTGAACCTGGTCACTATTCATGTCCAGACCTTCAAACTCTACATTGTAATCACCAAATCCACTCATGCTTTCTTCTTTCCTTTAGACTTAGCAGGGTTCTCCCAGATCTTGGGGTTGACTCTTCCTTCTGATTGTTCGAAGGTTTTCAACCCCTCTCTGTACTGATCCCAATAATAATCAAACAGTTCGACTTTCTTGCCACACATGGTAATGTCATAACAAGTCTTTCCATCCTTCTCATACGTCACCAGATAAGCGGTGTAAGGAAGACTTCTGTCTTTTGCTAAGGATGGGTCACAGTTTTCATGTAGGACAATAATCGACATTAACTACGGCCGCCCCACTGGATGTCAGGGAATGCTTCCTGAACAACGGTAAAAGGAATCTTATAACGAGTTTCCAGACGATGGTCCTTCACCAGACACAGGATGTCTGCTTCATAAGGATGGAGACCTTCGAGCATCTGAATGAACATGCTCTCACGACGAAGACCCGACAGAGAATCATTGCCACCTTTCACAAAGTGATAAAGGTTTCTGTATTCCTTACGAAGAGAAGTGTGATCAGTTCCAACAGGAACTTCATTACGCTCATAAGGAACTTCACCCTCAGGAAGCATGGAGACAACAGTGTCATCATAGTTCCAGATGAGGATTGCCTTCAGAGAGTCACTGGCATATTGTTGAAGTGCTTCCACCTTCTTCGCATTGGTGCGTTGCTTACTTACAACGTCCAGAACCTCATGGATGAAAGGGTTGGGTGGAAGTTTCTTAGGGGCAGCAGGTGCCTTGGCAGCAGTTTTCTTGGCAGGTGCTCTCTTCTTGGGTGCCACGTCAAGATCTTTTGTCGTCGATGCCATAAATTTAAAATCTCTAAATTCAGTTTAGTGTATTTGGTGTGTTTTGTTTATTCGTCTTCAGTAGTGTAGAAATCCTCTGGGTTTTCAAATCTGATAGACATTACTTCTTCAGGGATGAACTGTCCGTTCTCATCAAACATCTCTGGGTGCATGGGAACATACTCTGTTTGTTTTCTAAACACATAGTCCCGTGCTAACCAACCGATCATACCCCCTAACAGGAAGAACATGATTGACATTACAACAGACAACGTGAGTGTAATTGCCAGTGCTTCCATAACTTTCTCCTAAGATCGTTTCCTTTTGAAATCCAGTTGGAAGTCAATAAGAAAATGGATCTCCCTCTTGAAGAGAGATAACATCTTCCCAAACTTCAACTGAAAAGTTTTGGGTTCCTCTCTTCTCCTGTTTTTGTTTCTGAGCAATAACTCAACTCCCCGATTAATTTTCGGTTCGTCGGTTTCCTTATTTAGAAGACTTCCTTCGTCTTCCAGGTCTTTTGTCATGACTGTACCTCCACGCACCCTCTAAAATTCCATACAAATAATTCTTAATTTTCCTTGCCTGGGGTTTAGGAATGTGACCATAGGATTCACGAAGCAATCTGTGATTGTAATCACTACCTCCTTCAAGGTATTCATCAAGTTCAGTCACAAGATCGCTGATCTCATGAGCAGTGGGGCTCTCAATAAATGCCTCGGTATCTCTCCTTGTTGCTTTGGAACTTTTCAAGTAAGCATACATATCCAAAACAAATTTGCCATCGAAAGCAAAATCAATGGCTTCTTCAACGGTTCCGTACATGTTGTAGAGATCGACTTGTTCCATTATACCAGATTGTTTTCTTTCAGATATTTAATCGTTTCAGTACATCCACCTAGAGGTTTTTGATCAACCACCACCTGAGGGAAGGTGGAAGAAGAACCAAACTCTTTCTTGAATTGTTCTCTAGTGAAGTCAGTGTCTAATTTATAAATCACATGCTGCAGTTCTGCCAACTGGAGAACTTGTTGAACCTTGGTGCAGTAAGGGCAATTGTCCTTTGAATAAACTGTGAAGGTCATCTGTTTTCTTGTTTAAGTTTGTGAAAGTGTTCCTGTGAGCAGAGACAAATCCTATAACCAGGAAAGTACTCTTTTTGAATGGCAGGAATGCCCATTGCCAGGGTACTACTGCCTTTCATCCACACCTCTTTCTTGTCCTCAAGAATAACGTGGTCCACAGGGAACTTCTTTTTCATATTTAGAGTTTGCCTCCAACTGTTCCTGCGAACTTCTTCTCAGGTTCGGGCCATCCTTCTTGGAGACCCTTGAGATAAAAGTGTGTCATTCTAATTACAGACCCCTCAGTGAGTCCAGAGACGAGTCCCTTACCCTCCTTATCATAGGAGTGCCAGAGAAAACGTCCCTTGACCACTTCAAAGATCCCATCAATTAGTTTTGGTGCTGGGTCCTGTGTACTCATGTGCTTGTTTCAAATCAGGATTAGGTTCAGAGGGGGAGAAAGGATCACGATCAAGGTTCTTAATAACAATGAACGCATCCTTGTTGTACCTGCGAACACCAAAGGGTGTTGACCAGCGAGGATTAGCAGTGTCAGGTTGGTGAATACCAGAGACTACTGTACCACCAATCTCAACAACAATGTTGTCTCCAACCTCCCATTCGAGTGCTTCGACTACATCAACGAGACGCTTGAGAACAGTTTCCTTCATGTTTTAGACCTTTCATAAACGATTGCATCTGCCTGCTCAGGGTCAAAGATCTCCAGTTTCCTGCGCTTGCTCTGAGCATTCGTAATAAGTATAGCACCTGAAGTTAGAGGAGGGGCAATACTGATGGTGATGCCCATATCAACGATGGACAGCGGAACACATGCCACGGCGACTCCTGTGCCCCACCAGAAGGGTTTCCAGAAGTTAGTCTTCACTGCATAGTAAAGAGAGGAGACAGGAGGGAGAACGAGGTGTCCAAGGACGACTGCCCAACATCTGGTTGCTGCTTGTTTTGCCTCAGTGATACCACGTTTCTTTTCAAGATACTCAGAATACTCCATTAAGACTTGTCTTTCAAACGATGGTTATACTCTATCACAATTTGCTCTGATTGGTGAGTCTTGTTTGTGACAGTTTTGTGACTGATCTTATATTTGCCAAGGTCTCTGGCAAATTCGTGAAGTCTATACCAGGAGAGATGAGGTTCCGTCATGACATAAAAAAAGAGGGTGTGAACCCCCTTGAGTATAAGGAACTTTATTTATTTTTGTAATATCGATAACACAAATAATAAGACACCGAAGGCAATGCTAAAGAGTAACATTGCCAACCAAACGGTATCACTTTGAAAAGTCAACATATAAAACTTCCTCTCCAGGTTGTGGTGCTTCTGGATGACGTTTAGGTTGAGGTTTGTTCATCTCGTCATTGATGGACTTGATGTTACCCCACATCATCGCAAAGGCAGCGCCAGCGATGAGCGCAAAGCAAGTGAAATAAACAAGAGCAAGGTAGTTCACAGAGCATTACCTCTGGGGAGAACTTCCTCAGGGAACACAAAGTTCTCATGGGGTTGGTCAACGGGTGCCAACCAGTTTCTGAGACCTTCATTCAGAAGAATGTTCTTGGTGTAGAAGGTTTCAAACTCTGGATCTTCTGCTGCTCTAATCTCCTGACTTACAAAGTCGTAAGCACGGAGGTTGAGTGCCAGACCGATGATGCCAATGGATGAAGTCCAAAGACCCATGACTGGAACGAACAACATGAAGAAGTGAAGCCACCTCTTGTTGCTGAAGGCAATACCAAAGATCTGTGACCAGAATCTGTTGGCAGTAACCATTGAATAAGTCTCTTCCTCCTGTGTGGAGTCAAAGGCTTTGAAGGTGTTTGCTTGTTCACCGTCTTCGTACAGTGTGTTCTCAACGGTTACACCATGGATTGCTGAGAGAAGAGCTCCACCCAGAATTCCAGCGACTCCCATCATGTGGAACGGATTAAGCGTCCAGTTGTGGAAACCTTGGAGGAAGAGGAGGAACCTAAAAATTGCAGCAACACCAAACGATGGCGCAAAGAACCAACTCGATTGTCCGAGAGGGTAGATGAGAAATACACTGACAAATACAGCGATAGGACCAGAAAAAGCGATCGCATTGTAGGGTCGGATACCGATGAGACGGGCAAGTTCAAACTGCCTGAGCATGAATCCTATAAGGGCAAAGGCTCCGTGGAGCGCCACAAAAGTCCAGAGTCCCCCAAGTTGGAGCCAGCGGACGAAATCTCCCTGAGCTTCTGGACCCCATAAGAGTAAGAGGCTATGTCCGAGAGCATCAGCAGGAGAAGAAACAGCAGCAGTAAGAAAGTTAGCGCCCTCAAGGTATGAACTCGCCAGGCCATGGGTGTACCAACTGGTAACAAAGGTGGTTCCTGTAAGCCAACCGCCAAGAGCGAGATAAGCTGTAGGGAAAAGGAGAAGGCCAGACCAACCGACAAAAACAAACCTATCACGCTTAAGCCAATCATCGAGAACATCGAACCACCCCCTTTGTTGAATAGGTCGTGAAAGTGATGCAGTCATTTTGAAGTTTTGTTAAGTTGTTTTGAGACAAAGAAAAGGGGTGTTACCACCCCAGTTCTTTATATTGTTATTCTGTTATCAACCAATGGCAGGTGCGGTGAGAGCAACAGGAGTGTTCTCAACAGCAGCCAGGTCCAGAGGGAAGTTGTGAGCATTACGCTCGTGCATTACCTCCATCCCGAGACCAGCACGGTTGAGCACGTCTGCCCAAGTGTTGATCACACGACCCTGAGAGTCGATAACGGACTGGTTGAAATTGAAACCGTTCAGGTTGAATGCCATCGTGGAAACACCAAGAGCGGTGAACCAGATGCCAACAACAGGCCATGCTGCGAGGAAGAAGTGCAGTGAGCGTGAGTTGTTGAATGAAGCGTATTGGAAGATCAGACGACCAAAGTAACCGTGAGCGGCAACGATGTTATAAGTTTCTTCTTCTTGACCGAACTTGTAACCATAGTTCTGTGACTCGTTCTCAGTGGTTTCACGAACCAGTGAGGAAGTAACGAGTGAACCGTGCATTGCGGAGAACAGTGAACCACCGAAGACACCAGCAACTCCCAGCATGTGGAAGGGGTGCATCAGGATGTTGTGCTCAGCTTGGAAAACCAACATGTAGTTGAAAGTACCACTGATACCCAGGGGCATCGCGTCAGAGAAAGAACCTTGACCGAAAGGATAGACCAGGAAAACTGCAGAAGCGGCAGCTACAGGAGCTGAATAGGCTACACAGATCCAAGGACGCATCCCCAGACGGTATGAGAGTTCCCACTCACGTCCCATATAAGCATAGATGCCGATGAGGAAGTGGAAGACTACGAGTTGGAAAGGACCACCATTGTACAGCCACTCATCAAGAGAGGCAGCTTCCCAAATGGGATAGAAGTGGAGACCGATTGCGTTTGAAGAAGGGATAACAGCACCAGAGATGATGTTGTTTCCGTACATGAGTGAACCAGCAACGGGTTCACGGATGCCATCGATGTCCACAGGGGGAGCACCGACAAAGGCAATGATGAAACAGATTGTAGCTGCCAGAAGGCAAGGAATCATCAGGACGCCGAACCAACCAACATAAAGACGGTTGTCGGTGCTGGTGACCCAGTTACAAAACTGTTCCCAAGAAGTATTCTGTTTTGAGCGAGTAAGAGTTGCAGACATTGTTAGAAAGTCTAAGTAGGTCCATCAGGGAAATGGTGGAGATACTTATTTCCTCGCCACCCTCAGGCGAGGACATGAGAGACGGATTGGTAACCCTGCCTAGTCTCGGTCAAGCGGCAGGGGTTCACACAACGTTACATTTCGTAAGTCGTTGGTGTATTTATAACACAGAACTTTATCCTTTGTCAAGCGTTAAACTCATTAATAAAATCTAAAACCCTATTCAGATATTGATTTGCCAAGTCCTTCTGGACAGGATCTCTCCATTCTTTATGCAACTCATTCTTGAGTTTATAAAGTTTGGCTTCCATGTCTGGTTTGCTTATGCGGCCTCTCCCCATGATTGTGACTCCTGATCAATGAATGCTTTTCGCTTTTCCCATGTGTCTTTGTCTCCATAGATATGTCCCTTCTTATATGCACTGTTGACACACTCAGGGGCATTGACTGTTGAGCACACAAGGTTACTTAGAACCTGTGGGTCTCCGACTTTCCCAGTTCCAGTCCAAATGTGTTGTCCGTTTAACCAGACTGCTCCACACTTGGGACACTCCTCTCTCTTCAGAGAAAAGTCAGAGACCTCTTTGTTGTTGTCCATTAGAAATTTGGAAGTGTTACGGGTCCGTCCCCACCAGTTGTTGGAAGTTCAGGAGTGCTGGGAATCTGAAGAGATTCTGTAACTGATTTAACTATAACACTCTTAAGAGAATCTGTAATATTCTCTCGGTTCGCATAAAGAGTGTATCCACCTGCTACAACTCCAGCAGACACAGCAAACGAAAGCAGAGCAAGGGTGTTGATAACTTTCTGCATGATAAATCTCCATAGGTTTGAAACAATATTTATCTCTAAATAACAGAAGTTCATACTCAATGTTCTCAAATGAAGAAACTATTGCTTTTAGCTTCTTCGTTATTCCTTATTTCACCCGTTGCTAACGCTGCCGAAATCACATCAAGACTCACTGATTCTGTTCAGTTGACTGTTGATGGTGCAGCCTCAGCCGCTACAAGAATTGGAAACTCATACAGCGTCAGCGGTAGTGGAGTTTCGACGACTGATGGCACGACAAGCGGGGTAGTTGGTGGTTTGGGCGCTGCAACTAACGGCGTAAATTCTTTTACAAGCATCACAGCCTCTCAGGCCACTGATGGTTCTGCTTTCTCATTCACTCAGTCTTATACTGCTGGTGATGCAGACAACGCAACAACAAGTGTCTCTTCTGGAGTTGTTGGTTCACTGCCACTCTTCGGTTCGACGACTACAAGTTCGGGCGGTGTTGCTGGGTCTCTAGCTGGCACTCTGTCAAACACCAGTGTCCCAACTGTAACCGCTGGTGGTGCTGGAACCACAGCGATCGGACAACGTTCAATTGAACTGAGCGTATTCCAATGACCGATGATCTCCCATTAGCAATACTCCTTGGAGCGTTGTTGGGAGTTCTTCATGGGGCTGCTGCCATTGCAGCCCCCGTGGTTCCCAACTTCACACGAGGAACAATCACAAGCGAAACCTCCAGCACTACTGAAGTGGTGGAGGTTATTCGACAAGTCGAATACACAACTGGAACTTCTTACACGGTGACAGGAACAAACATAAACATTCCTGCTAACCCAACTCCTGGTGCTAACTACACTATCGTAAATCAGGGTGAACCTTTCCAATTTTCTGAAACATATCTCGGTCCTGGAGTGGCCTCTGAAACATGGATAGATCGAACCACCACCGTAAACAGTACCACAAACTCGCTGTCGGTCTTTACTCAATAAGTTTATTGTTTGGTGGTGCTGCCTTTGCTCAAGCTGCTCCCTCCAACACTAACATCGCTGGACCCCAAGCATCTGCAACTGGCAATGTCACCAACCAGGCTGTGCAGGTGTTACAGGGTCCTTTTGCTATCAACCAATATGGATCTGGTGTGACCTGTCAGGGTCCCACCTTTAACATTGCTCCATTTGTTATGGGGACAAGAAATTATGATTGGGATCCATCCTCTAACCTGACTGGTTCAGGTAACCTGGGTGTCTCAGCGTCCTGGCAGATCCCTTTGGACCGAGAGTCGATTGACCTATGTAAGGAAAGGGCAGAGGTAGAAATCAAAAGACAACAAGCAGAGACAGACAAAGCAAGACTTGACTTTGAATTGGTGAGACTCCTGAAGTGTGGTGAGGCTGCAAAGATGGGAGTTCGTTTCCATCCAGAGAGTCCTTATGCTGGCATCTGTTCTGATGTGATTGTTTTAGCTCCACCACAAAAACCCACAACAGAAGTAGTAAATAAGGTAAATATAAACAAACCAAATGACAGATCCAGTTTGGTCAGTCATCTTCATGGTCTTTCTAAGTCTCGTGTTGGCAGGACTGATGGTGGCATATCTCTTTTACATAGTCAGACAGGAGGAAAAAAATGACAGCGATGACACCCCCGAGCAGGAAGAGTTGTTACAATTTCAGAGTAATCGAGATCAACAAAGTTCTTGATGGTGATACAATTGATGTAACAATTGACCTGGGGTTCGACCTCTACAAAAAGGAAAGAGTTCGTGTTGCAGGAGTGGATACGCCAGAGAAACGAACTAAGGACGCAGAAGAGAAGGCACTTGGCATCGATGCCACCAACTGGCTCAAGGACCATCTTGATGGTGCTATCAATGGTGACGACGATCTCATTATTAGGACTGAGCTTGACGGTGGTGTTGGTAAATACGGTAGATTACTCGGCTGGTTGTACATTGGTACCGAGGAGGTGTCTCTCAACGAACAAATGATCGAAGAGGGATATGCGTGGAGTTATGATGGCGGTACCAAACAGAAAAACTTTGAAGAACTCCGTGAGATCAGAAGAGCACACGGAACTCTGGTAGAATAATGACAACCCTTTTTGTAATAACCTTCACCATCTTATTGGTGACAGGAATGGAAGTAACCTGGCCAGTCAAATGATCAGTCTGTACCTGACAGTTACAATCGTTGCTTTGATGATTGCTTATGCTGGCATTGAAGGAACACTCAGGGTCTTTGCCTGGATGGATCTTCAAATTAGGTACCTTCCTCTGCGTATCAGACTTGAACTGATGAAGAGGAAACTCAAGTCCCAACTCGACAAGGATCGAGAATACTTTCTAAGGAGGTTGGAAAATGAAAAGTCTAAGTAGTCTCTTTGTTATTCTTTGTCTAACTGCTCCAGCATATGCTGAAGGTGGTTTTGAAATGTTTGAAGAGATCTGTGAGATCACTGGTGAAGTAAAGGTCTCCTATCAATATGTTCCCAGTGAGATCAAACTCTCAGACATCGAAATCAAATCGAGAACTTTGCCCCCAACTTCTTCGCAATAACCTTTGGGGGTTGGAAGTATTTCTTAAACCTTTTGACTCCATCCTTGGTGAGACTTTTTGAAAGTTCCTCATCAATGATTATCTTATTATCATACTCCCAGAAGGAATCAAGGTCCACCTGGTCACGAAGATATTGTTCTAACTTCTCGACCTTACTCTCCAGAACCTTCATTCCTTTAGCAGAGTACTCAATAATGTCAGCGGATCCCTCTCCATTAGGAACAAAGTGGAGAACTGGTTTGACCTGTTTGACTTTAACTTTCTTTTTCTTCTTAGTCAGTTGTTGAATAAGAGGATCTGCTGCTGTCTTGATCTGGTTGATAACAATTCCAGCACCCAAGGCAACAGTAGTAGTAACCACAGCAGTTGCTCCAGCAGTGATCAAGGGTGCAACCTCAGGTAGTGGAACATCTAAACCACCAACATTCACAGTTGGTGGAGTTGCTGGAAGATCTCTGGTGTCTGACCTTGGTGTGGGTTCAGATTCCTCATTTTGGTTTTCAATAACCTGCTCCCACTCTTCTTTGGTGGGAACATCAATAACAGGGTAATCAATTGTTGGATCAGGGACATCAATCACAGGAGCCTTGAGACCCCTTGTAACAGGGACTGGAACCCCCCGAGTAACAGGAGGTGCCAGTGGTTCAATAACAGACACCACAGGGGGTGGTAGGTCCCTTACAACAGGTGATGGAATCCTACTGATTGGTCTGACCTGGGACATTGGTTGTAGGCATTACAGGGGGAGCAGCAATCTGAATTGGTGCTTGCTCAATTCGAATTGTCTGAGAAGGTGCTGTTTGAGCGGCAGTGGCAATGAGTTTCTCCAAGTCTGCCTTAGAGACACCACCAGCGGCACCCATCTTCATTGTTCCGTCACCAGACTTCTTCGCTGTCTGAACTCCGAAGGTGGCTAGCACCCCAGTGAACACAGATGCAATGAAAGTGGGATCAAGTTTCTGCTCTGGGATTCCAAGTGCAGGGGGCAGTTTGATGTAAGCAAGAGTGAGAATTCCACCAGACCAAATAAGAATTCCAAGGCGAACAAACGTGCTGATCACAGCAAGATGTTCTTCACTATCACCTGAGGCATCTTTGATTCTTCCAAAGAAACCTTTCTTCTTCTCCTCTTTCTTTTCCTCAACTTCCTTTTTAATTTCTTCAGGCATGAGTTTGTAGAGAGGCGCAGTTATTTAGAAATCTAATAGGGCAAAAAAATACCCCAGGAAATTTTCCTGAGGTAAATGGTTTTTGTTTTGTGATTTCAAACTGGGGCAGTCTCTCTTGCGTTGACCTTCAGGTAATCATAAACCTGTTCAGGTGTGCTCTCACGGTATGGATCTGCTTCGTGGTTATCAGACTTACCGTCTTCCACAAACAGTTTCTCAATCACACCGTCTTGGATGACTGCTGCGTAACGCCAGGAACGATCACCGAAACCAAGGTTAGACTTGGAAACCAGTTGACCCATGGCACGAGTGAAGTAAGCGTTACCATCGGGGATCAGTTGAACCTTTTCGATGTTCTGATCCTTTGCCCAGGCATTCATAACAAAGGCGTCATTGACAGAGACACAATAAACAGTGTCAACACCAAGTGCAGTGAAGTCTTCGTACTTCTCCTCAAATCCAGGCAGTTGATAAGCGCTGCAAGTAGGAGTGAATGCACCAGGGAGACTGAAAACAACCACACGCTTACCAGCAAAGAGATCACTGGTTGTGCGAGTAACGAAGTCTCCATTCTCTCTAAACTTGAATTCCACTTGGGGAACTGAATCACCTTCTTTTTTCATTGGAACCTCCCAATTAACGTGTTTGATAATCATTGTTGGTTAGTTGCGTAGGCTGGTTGCATCAACCCACCACCAGGACCGTCCTGGTCATCATCCTCTTGATTATCTAAGATCAAATAAGCAATTACAAAACCCACCAGTAATCCGAGGTAGGCTTTGAACATCACCAAATGCCTGGGATGATCTGACCTGTGGTCAGGTAAGCA
>Ga0208427_1000974_pt1 | contig 12157 bp, 19 predicted proteins | sample DEB08_DNA_FD_184532 | JGI IMG/M metagenome (GOLD analysis project Ga0208427, IMG submission 184532) | Aqueous microbial communities from the Delaware River and Bay under freshwater to marine salinity gradient to study organic matter... | ecosystem: Environmental > Aquatic > Marine > Coastal ...
GGTAGTTGTTTACCAATCACCAGTTGTACATTGTCAGCCTCCAGTAGTTATTCATCAGCATTATCGTCATAGACGAAGTTCTGGTGTTACGTTCCATTGGCATGGACACTGAAGTAGCTAGTTTATCATCAATCTTCCCCTGGGTCAATCAAGATTCAGGGGTTGCTATGACTACAGAACAAGGAGAAAATTATTTTAATTTTACGGATGGTATTTAAATATTTTTTATATGGAACAAGAAGTAATTTATAACATTGAAGTTGATCAAAACAGTCATCTAACCATTAATACTAAAGAGCATGCTCCTAATATGAGACATATTGTAAGTTTGATGTTAAGATTAGATAACGGAGAACTTTTTCGTGAAGACGTACAATTAATTAATCATACACCTGAGGGTGATACTGACATAGTAAAAGATTATGAAGATGGAACCAAAGCTATAGATTGTACTTATTCTTGTGGTTATGAACCGGGAACAAATGTAACAGTTATTTTAAAGTATAATACTTAATTAAAATCCCATTTGATCTAATTTTTCTACTAACTCTTGTCTATAAAAAGGTATCTCTAATTTAAAAGTGGTACCTTTTTCTCTTTGTGAAGCGTAATATATAATTTCTTCATTCATACCATCATTACATAAAAGAAGTATTTTGTTTTTATAAGAAATAATATCTTTTTTAGTTATGTCTTCATCTAATCTTGCTATCATTAGATCACTATCATCCGAATCATCTACAATATTAAAGTTATGCGGTAAGTAAGATTCAATAATTTGCTTCATTATCTTGGATGAACAATGGATATAAATTGAATGCTTTTCCATATAATTATTTAATTGTTAATTTTTAGATAGATTATATAATAAACATATGACAAAGTGTGAGAAATGCTCAGTTGACTTCGAAGAAACTGAGATGGTATTGGTTCAGGAAGACCAAATAAAATTTATGTGTAAAGAATGTCACCAAATTTATATGCAAACAAATACTAAAGTTAAACCTACACCAATAAAGCCATGACAAAAGACGAATTTAAAGCCCACGTTATTGATATTAGTAAAAACAATACATGCCATAGACCTGATATATCACATTACGGTTCGTGTGAACCTTGCGCTTTTAAGGAACACTGTCAGTGTTTGTTAAATACATATTTGTTCAATAATGCAAAAACCAGAAAAAGAAAGAGACGATAAGTTTGTTACATGGCAGGCATTAGGTAATTATGGTAACCTAATGTTTATATATGCAGCTGCCAAAGCTTTTTCCGAAAAGTATGGTTATGATTTAAAAACAGACTTTACCTATCATAGAAATGAACTAAGATGTCCTGAGTTTATAGATGAATTCTTTGATCTAGAAGATAAACATACTAGTAAAGTAGATGAATTCATACCTTTATATGATACTGATTTCGGTAAGATAATAAACTTGACATGTAAAGAGTTTGAACAAACAAAATACTTTAACAGTAAAGTAAGATTAGAAGGTTATTTTCAAGATAGTGGTATATTTAAAAATATAGACGTTAGTAAATTTTTTACTATAGACGAAGATAAATTGTTAATTACTGATGATGAAGATATTTGTTTATCATTACGTTTAGGTGATGATTATAAAGCTAATAATTGGGTTATAGATCCTAATATTATAGTAAATCTTCTCAATGATCTTTGGTTTAATAAACTTATTATTATAGCAGACGTAAAAGATAAAGAGTATCTAGAATATTTTTCCCTATTTAAACCAATTATAGTTACCAATAACGGTGAAACCCCTATACAAGACTTCTATAACTTAATGTCATTCAAGAACATTATTATACCTAATAGTACTTTTTCTTATTGGGCTGCAGTTCTAGGTAAGTCAGAAAAGATTTATGCACCAAAAGACTGGACATTTAATTGTTTGAATGATATAATTGGAAAAGAAGATAAGACTTTACTATACTCAATATGAAAGCTGATTATATTTTAGTGTGTTCTCCTATGAGGACTGGTAGTACTTTTGTTTATAATTTCTTTAGAGAATGTACCGAAGGTTATACGGTTAAAAAATATGAGATATCTCCAATGGATTTCAAGGAGGATGTAGATTTTGCCCCTATATTGTTTAGACACCCAGTTGCAGTAATCAGTTCATTCATAGATTTCCTTAAGATGGAATACAATCCTAGCATGATTTCTTATGCATTTGATAGAACTAAACAACAATTTGAATGGGCAAACAAACTCTTGCAAGAGTTCCCTAACTGTACTGCAAGGTTAAACTACGAAGATTTTTATAATAACGTAGATTATTTGGTAGATTGGACAAAAAAACATTTAGATTTTGAATGTAACCAAACAAAAGTTAATAACTTTAAACAGAAATATTCTATAGATAATGTTAAAGCTATAGTAAAAAATAATACGGAACCTAATTTAAATTTGTTTCAACAAAATCATGTTTCGGATTTAAATGGAGATAATGAAAAAAGAATTGAAAAAATTGTAGAGGTAAGATACTATGTTGATGAATTAATTAATTTTAGTAAGGAGTACGGATATGAGTATCAATGAACCAGATTATATAGTACATCGGTATGACGATATAGAAATGCCTCTCTTTTTCGGTCATATAAGTAAAGCGTATCGAGCTGCAGGGTTTTGCGAAGACCCTCATTCGGAACATCCAGAAATTTGGGTTGAAGATCGTCTCGGTAAACGACGTAAACTAAATGTTCTTATAGAAGAGATGTGCCATGCTTTCTTTTTTGACGAACCTGAATATAAGGTGAGAAAGTTTTCAGCTGAATTAGGTAAGATTATATACAATCGATTTTTAAAACAGGGAGCAATTGAACAATAAAGGATATAGATATAATAAAAACAATGAGACGACTTGATAAGATTATGATTTCGCATGAGACTCCAGCATCATTCCTGGAAGACTCTATGATGTTTAACGATTACCAATATTGTTTGGTGCATCTTTGTGATGAAGTTGATGAATATCGTGACTGGTTTACCGGTAGGTATCGGGCAAAAGATCCTAATGGTGAAATTTTGCTAGATAATTCTATCTTTGAACTAAGAGAAGCATTTGATGCAGAGAAGTTTGCTGTATGGGCTGAAAAAATTCAACCTAATTATTATGTCGTTCCTGACGTACTTGAAGGCTATGAAGGTACTTTAGAGAAGTGGGAAGACTTCTTTAAGAACTATTCTGGTCTACCTGGTGCTGCTATTGGTGTTGTACAAGGTAAGACATGGACAGAAATCCTAGACTGTTATAAGTTTATGTCTGATAAGGCTGATTACATTGCATTTAGTTTCGATCTCAGTATGTATGATGTAACAGGTTATGGTAAGAATAGGCTTGAACGTTGTGTAAATGGTCGTCATGATTGTATTCGTCGTCTAGTAGAAGAAGGTGCATGGAATTATTATAAACCTCATCATCTACTTGGTTGTGCTTTAGCTAGAGAGTTTAGATGGTATCGTGAAAATAATATCAGAGGTATTAGATCTCTTGATACATCTAATCCAGTTGTTTCAGGTATCAAAGGTATTCGTTTCAATGGTAACCTAGGACTAACGGAGAAACCATCGCAAAAGCTTTTCACTATGATTAATCATAATGTTACTGACGATGAGAGAGAATTGATTCTCTATAACGCATCTAAGTTTCGCGAAATAGTTCACGGCGATGTGTTTTAATCCATATTTAGACGATAGAGAATTAAATAGAGATATGAACTTTCAACAGTTGTTAAAATTTTCAGAAGGATTTGATTCTATGCAAACCCAAGACAGTCGTACTGGTAATAGTGGTCAAAATGCTAATCCCGAACAAAGTTTATCACCTAATGAATACAGAAGTGGTGCAATGGGTGAATACGAAGAAGAAAAACCATACTCTCTTGAAAAAAACAAACTTAAACACGTTATGGAAGAACTCAAAACAGCAAAGAGTTTAGAAGAATCACAAATCAAAACTTTGATAGGTAAACTAGCGGATGTTTTCCGCTCAATGAATTAATATTATGAAACATATAGTTATCACAATTATGGCTGCAGCATTTTTGACTGCAGGTGTATTTGGACAAGTAACGTCCGAAACTTTACGTCAACGCCCACAACGACCACAACTAAGTGAAAGTCATAGAGTTATTGGTAAGGTTATGGCAGAAGATGCCGAAATTAAAAAGATTAGAGAAAAAGCAATCAATGCTATGATTAAACGACTTGTTAAGTTAGGTCATAGTGAAAAGGATGCTGCAGCAGTAGTAAAGAATGGTGCTAAAGCAGCTGAACGGTTTAGATCAGGTGGTAATAGAGGTGCTTTTGAAAATAGACGTCGTCCTAATGAAAGGCAAGGACGTGATGAAATTAAAGCTCCTAAAAATCCTCTAACACCTGGTTGGAGTGTAAAAGCAGAACGTAAACTTAAAAGAAAGAAAGCAAAAAGAGATGAATAAAGTATATGCATTAATTACATCATTATTGATGGTATTCGGAGTCGGGTGTGAAGATAATAGTTCACCCGAGGAAAAAGCAGAAAAGAAATTTAAATTAATTCTTTCTGTTATTGAAAACGGTACAACATTTTCAGTTAAAACATATCTTGATACAGCTGAAGCTGATGCTAAAGAAAAGGTTACTGGTTATTTGAATGATGCAGCTAAAATTATTGACACTGCTGTTAGTTCAGGTAAGATTGAACCTACTGCATTTCACAAGTATGTGATTGAAAATGTTACTGAAAAGGTACCTGCACCTTACAACGCTGCAGTATTAAGTGCGTTAGGATTAGCATTAGACGGTTATAATAGTTTTTATGCTGCTAACGTAAAAGATAAGATCGAAAATGAACCTAAGGCAAGAGCTATTATTGAAGCAATTGTAGCAGGTATTGAGTCAGGTATTGATCCTGTTAGTGGAGATGTATTAGATACATCTAACCCACTTGAAGGTGAAATCGATTGGAATCTTTAATATTTACCCTCAATCAAGCACAAGCCCTCGAAAGAGGGCTTTTTTTATGACTAAATACTTTTATGGAAACATATAATAATTTTGAAGTGCAATATAAAATTAAAGAAAGTGTTAAGAATGATAACTTAGTTATTAACGCTCCTGATGCAAGTTATTGTATGTTTAGTTTAGATTATATTTTAGGCGAAGGTTATAGTAGATTTAAAAAGTGGCTTTTTAAAAGAGGTATATTAGGTTGGAGACATACCTTTGATTGTGATAATTATGCGGAAGCTTTTAGAGTATTTCTTCAAACTATACATAGTAAAGCTATGGTTAAAGAAGAAAACACTCAAAGGAAACAATCAGTAGCTTTTGGAGTTATTTGGTACACTAGAGATAAAGGTGGAGGTCACGCAATAAATATATTAATATCTGAGAAAGACGGTTTGAATAAAGTTCTTTTTTTAGAACCTCAAAACGGTCAGTTAGTTGAATTATCAGATAAAGAAAAACAATCAATTAATTTTTGTTTAATATGAAATACTTTTTAGCATTTATTGTTATTGGATTCGTCGGTTGTGCAACAGTTGATGACGAATATGATTCTAACCCAATTTACATTAATATTGATGTAATAGAAAAACCTGAACTTTTAGCATAATATGGCACAATTAGATAGACCCGGAAGAGCAGCTTGTTGTATTTCGCCTTCACCAACACCTTCTCCAACACCGTACACACCTTATGTATCACCAGCATGCGAATTAAGCAACGATGATATAGAAAATATTATTGCTTCCATGGAAGCATATTTGAATGATCCAGATACAGATTTACCGTACCCAAATGATCAAACAATTGATGAGCTTCAAAACGATTGTAAACGCGCACAAACACGTGAACAAAGAAAAAGAATTAGAAAACTTGAAAAAGAGTTTGCTACAGATTTAAGCGGTCTTATTACAATAATGGCGGCAGTAGGTTACGGGATGGCTAGTATTTTTGAAGATGTATATACAAATAGACAAAGTAGATTTTTGGAATCTGCTGGTGGGCTTGTGGATCAAGATCTTATAAATGAAGAAATTGATTTTGAAGACGGTTCTGAACCCACTACTATAAAACAATCATTAGAGACTATTATATCACAAAAAGATATAATTGCAGAAACTCTTCCAAATGCAATTACAAATGCGATCGATAATTGGGTTAAAAATGGTAAACTTTCATTGGTAGATAAAATAAGATTAAGTGTAAATAGAAAAACTAAAGATTTTTTTGAATTTGCAATAGGCGAAGATGTTGGATTTGTTATAGGGCCTGGTGATTTACAAAAATTTAAAGATAGTGGGTGGGGTAATTTAACAGAAGAGTTTATTGAGAATCCTAATGGTTAATAAATAATATTGTGGATAAAGATAATCATTTAATTTTTGAGAGATACCTCCATAATGAACCTATGAATGAAGGTTTAAAGGACGTATTAGCTGCTGGTGCATTAGGGTTAGCATCATTAGCTGGACCTAATAAAGATGTTCAAGCTGGTTCAAAAGCACCTCAAGAGTTAAACATAAACAGATATGCTAATGCTGCAGAAGATCCTGCATTCGTTCAATATATTATGAATGTTGAGAATGCTGGTAAGACTGGGTTCAAAAGCGGTAAATGGTATCCCCATCCTAGCCCAGAAGGAGGAACTGATACTATTGCATATGGTCATAAGTTAAAAGGTGGAGAAAATTTTTCAAGAGGTATTTCACAAAACCAAGCTATTCAGTTACTCAAAAATGATTTAAATGAAGCTGCGGGGTATGCTAAAAATGCAGTAGATAATAGATATACTAAAGGCACTTACGATAGATTAGATAGTCAAAGAAAGCAAATGCTTATAGATTATATTTTTAATTTAGGTCCAGAAGCATTAAGTGTGTTTAAAAATTTTACAAACGCCGTTGTTAATAATGATAAAGCTACCGCGTATAAAGAATATAAAAGAAAATATAAATCTAAAGGTTCAGATGTATATCAAGACTTAACGAGAAGAAATAACTTATTTAAAAAACATTTCTTAGATAATTGGGGTAAAGGTGGTAATGTATCTACTCAAAGTTATGAACCAGCTGGTGAACCAGGTACTCGTAATGCAGATGAAAAAGCTGTAATTATTAAACAAGGAGATAGTTTAAGTAAAATAGCTAGAGATCACAAAATTACATTACAACAATTGTTAAAAGTAAATCCTCAAATTAAAAATCCTAATAAAATTTCGATTGGTCAGAAGATTAAGCTACCTTAAGTCCAGTTGAGCATGGGCCTATTTTGCATAGGCTCAGGTATAGTAGATTGAGCATCAAGCTTCTTAGGTTTGGTGCTCTTTTTCTTTTTACCTTTTTTCTTTTTCTTTATAAGCAATGTATCTGGCATGGCTTCTCTATTTGTAGAACCATCACCAAGAAAACCGCCTGGGTTTCTTCCAAGCGGTTTTCCAATGTTTAAGATGTTAGGACCTCCTATAGGTCTTGATGTGTAACCTGAACTTTCGGATAGATAGTATTGCTTAAAGGATATCATTATCCTTATTCGTCGTCTTTCATACGTCTCTTCATCTTAGCAGAAACGTCACGTTTTTTGATTTCTTTTTCAGCTTGCTTTTTGGTACCAGCGCCCATTCCTTTATCTTTCTTAAGACGCTTTCTTGCTTCTACTTCGTGATGTTCTTCGTCTTCTTCTTTTTTCTTACCTTTTTTACCACAAGGTACGAAATCACAACGTTCTTTCTTACCATCACCGTCATCGTACTTACCGGTTTCTTCTTCTTCATCATGAACATATTTCCAACCTTTAGCAGGGGCAAGATCATCAGAAGCCATGTTCATCATACCTGCCATCCCGGATGAAGTAAATTCATTTAACAAGTTGTTAATTTTATCGTCAAATTTGGCCATATCGATATTTATAGATTACCCGCCTCTTAACCACGAATATACCGTACTACTTGAGGTAGACACCGTTCCGTAACTTACCCAAGTTTGACCTGAGCCTTCTAACACACCACCACTAGCCGTTGGGTTTGTATTATCATCAGTAAAGATTACACTATGTACCGGGTAAATTATATCGTAATCAACTAATAAACCGTTAGTTGACGATGTTAAAGGATTACGTTTAGTTGAATCTAAAACCAAATTAATTGTACCTGTTGATGTTATAGCAGTATCTGCATTATTAAAAATAACACCGTTACCAGCAGTAATCTCTGTAACTGTGCCTAATGTATTTGATATTCTTAACCAGCTATCATTTACTTCTGGATCAGTACCAGACAATACACAATATACACTTTGATTAGTATCAAATACGGTATCACCATATTCTGCTTCTACTAATTGACCTAACTGTGTAGGTAAGTTCTTTTCGCCGAAATATTTGTTACCTACAATATTACCACCTGTAGTTGTACCGTCTCCGATATAAACTCTTTTATGATCAGTAGTATAACCTAATTCAGCTTCATCTAAAATAATTTGATCTTTAGCACTTTGTGTGCCTTTTCTAATTAAAATCTTGGTTATTTGATCAGCCATAAAGATATTTATAGTTGAAAGAGAGAGAACAATCGTTATAATTTTTATGATGGCAAAGAAAATTGTGTGTATAGTTACCGGTAGATCTCTCACTATTACGGATTCATATTATCAGAAAAAGATAGATAAAGCTGGTAGTGAAGAAGATTTGATTAAAACTTATATCTGTAAAGAAGCTAAAAAATTACTCAAATTAGGTAACAATGTAAAGAAAGTAAGAGAAATACTTGATTGTGATTCTGATTTGCCTGAAGTGGATGAAGAAATTATTACTGAATTAGTGTTTGGCAATAAAAAGAGAAAGAATAATATCGTTACTGATTTTACATCTCTAACTAGTATTACTCATAATGAAACGGATATTGAAGTAAAACGCTTTATTAAAAAAATATTATGATAAATATAATTAGTGCCAGATCAATTTAGAATCAAATTAAATCAAGGTCTCAATAAGTTAGGGGAAACACCTACGCCTACGCGTAGTCAAACCCCTACACAGACAGGTACCCGCACTCAAACACCTACTTATACCGTCACGGGATCTACTACACCTACAAATACATCGACTAGTACTCGCACCCCTTCACAGACGAGAACTTCAACCCCTACCTTTACACCGACAAACACTAAAACTAAGACAAGCACTGCTACCCCTACTAAATCTACAACTGTATCATCAACAACAACTTTAACAGGTTATAAAACACCTACCAGAACATCTACACAAACTAGAACATATACAAGAACAGCTTCTGGTACCCCAAATGCTCCTAGCCCAACTCAAACAAGAACAAACACACAAACAAGGACGAGTACATATACTAGAACAAGAACACCTACCCAAACTAGAACTCAAACACCTACTCAAACTAGCACGATTACGTCAACAGCAACTGACACACCTGGGGTTACATCAACTAGAACAAGAACACAATCCCCAACACCCACTCAAACAAGAACGCAGACACCTACAATATCTAGAACAAGAACTCAAACACCTACACCTACTAGAACATCTACACCTACTAGAACATCTACACCTACAAATACACAGACATCTACTCAAACTGCAACTAGAACAGCATCACAAACTTCAACTAGAACAGCTCAACCTACAGTTACCAGAACCAGAACAATTACTAGAACACAAACACCTGAACCTACCCATACAAGAACAGTATCACCGACACAAACGAGAACATCGACTCAAACATCCACTCAAACCCCTACTCAAACATCCACTCAAACATCCACTCAAACATCTACCCAGACTGCTACTAGAACCCGTACACAAACACCTACTCAAACTAGAACAGCAACTCAAACACCAACTCAATCTCGAACACAAACACCTACTCAATCGCCTACTCAAACAGTAACTCAAACTGTTACCCAAACTGCTACTCAAACTAGTACTCAAACCCCTACTCAAACCGCTACAGTTACTTCAACTAGAACTTCTACACAGACTCAAACACCAACAAGTACAAGAACAGCGTCTCAGACTCAAACACCAACTAATACAAGAACACCAACTCAATCACCCACACAAACAATAACTCAAACACCCACTCAAACAAGAACACAAACCCCAACCCAAACACCGACCCAAACTGGTACTGCTAGCGTAACACCGACAAGAACTGCTACTCAAACATCAACTCAAACATCAACACAAACCCCTACACAAACTAGGACATCAACCCAGACATCTACCCAAACACCAACTCAGACCAGAACACAAACAAGAACTTCAACTCAAACGAGTACGAGAACATCAACTCAGACTTCTACTCAAACTCAAACACCTACACAGACGAGAACAAGAACACAAACACCTACAAGATCTTCTACTCAAACATCAACACAAACATCAACACAAACGGTTACTCAAACTCAGACATCAACTCAAACACAAACACCTACTAATACAAATACTAGAACCAGAACCCAAACACCTACCCGTACAAGAACGGCAACGCAAACAAGTACGAGAACATCAACTCAAACACAAACTCAGACTTCAACTCAAACTCAAACACCTACAAATACTAATACTCGTACTAGATCACAAACACCTACACGTACTAGAACAAGAACTCAAACACCAACACCTACAAGAACTATTACCAGAACAGACACACCAGGTTCTACCCCAACAAGAACACCTTCTCAAACTCAAACCCAAACATCAACAATTACTTCTACCCGCACTAGAACCGAAACTAGAACACAAACACCTACACCTACAGCAACAAGAACTCGTACTAAAACAAAAACAAAAACATCGACAAGCACTAGTACCAGAACGTCAACTCAGACTCGAACATCTACTAGTACACCTACCCGTACTAGAACAAAAACCAAGACTAAAACATCAACACAAACTCAAACGCCTTCCCAAACTAAAACAAGAACCCAAACTCCTACTGCTACTCAGACAAGAACAAGAACAAGAACACCAACTTATACAGCAACAAGTACTAGAACAAGAACACCAACTAATACAAAGACTTCAACTCAGACATCAACTCAAACACCTACACGTACTAGAACAAAAACCAAGACTAAAACAAACACCCCTACTCAGACAAGAACAGCTACCAACACATCTACCCGTACTAGAACAAAAACTAAAACTAAAACTAGCACACCAACTCAAACAAGAACATCTACTTGCACACCAACAAGAACCCGAACTAAGACAAAGACTAAAACAAACACACCTACTCAGACAAGAACAGCTACTAGCACGCCAACAAGAACCCGTACTAAAACCAAGACTAAAACTAGCACCCCAACTCAGACTAGAACATCTACTAGCACACCAACAAGAACCCGTACTAAAACAAAAACTAAAACTAACACCCCTACTCAAACAAGTACTCCAGCGGTAACACCTACTAGAACAAAAACAAAGACAAAGACTAAAACACCTACATCTACTGTAACTAAATCAATTACACAATCACCTACATATACCAGAACCGGTACAAGAACCGCTACATCTACCCCTACCAGAACAAGAACTAAGACTAAGACTAAAACAAATACACCTACTAGAACAAGAACTAAGACTAAGACTAAAACTAATTCCCCCACTAGAACCGGTACACCAGCAGTAACACCGACTAGTACACCAACTTATACGAGAACGAGAACGAGAACACAAACTCCAGAACCTACCCCGACACCGACCAGACAAGCTACACCTACTAGAACAGCTTCTAGTACACCACCTTCATTAACACCTACTAATACACCAATTAATTGTATTTTTACAAGCTTTACACAAGTAACTACTAATTCTTCATCTCCTGCATGTTGTTATTATGGATGTGTGAAAGCTCAATGGGTACACCCTTTTTACTCAGCCACCGGTGGTGTGTGTTTTATTGAGTTTTTGTGTACTTATACTTGTTGTGCTGTACCTGAACGTAGTATGGCTTTAAAATTAGGCTCTCAAACTGCAGTTTGTTTAAAATGGTCTAATTCAGCTTGGGATAGTCAACCTTTTGCTTGGGAAGGTACTTACGGTAGTGATTTTAGAATATTAGGTACTTTTTGTGATGGAGGTCAAATTACATATAGTGGATAACTTTTAAAT